>WBZM01001851.1_pt1 | contig 19530 bp, 22 predicted proteins | sample 5204271 | NCBI WGS metagenome assembly WBZM01 (sample SAMN12344346, study PRJNA552823) | activated sludge metagenome | biome: Activated sludge suspended growth; feature: Nitrification reactor; material: Wastewater; isolation source: activated sludge from nitrification reactor of wastewater...
CACGTCGAGACCCAGGTAGCGCCGGCCCGCCGGCAGGCGGCCGCCAGCTCCCGCTCGATGAGGGCCTGGTGGGTGCCCGCCGCCGCCTGGGCGGGCGCCGGCGCGGCCGACGCGTCCGGGGCGGGCGCCGGGCGGGGCGCGTCGTCGAGGATGGCGCGCAGCAGCGAGGCGGCCGCCGTGATCTCAGAAAAGCCCGTAGACATCCTGCTCCCTCCTCGCCTGGGCGCCCGAGAGGCGCGCGCTCCACTCCGCCGCCAGCAGCGCGTAGGCCGCCGCCGCCCGCTGCGCCGCCGGCACCAGCGCCGCCGGCACGCACCGCTGGCTGGCCTGCTCCACCGCCGGCACCAGCGGGATGACGGTGGAGAAGAGGGCGCCCGGGGGCAGCTCCCGCTGGAGCTCGGCCTTGAGCGCCGCCTCGGGCTGCTGCAGCACGTCGTACTGGGCCAGCAGCAGCCCGTCGAAGCGCAGCGCCGGCTGGTCCCGCCGCGCCTGCTCGAAGGCCTGCAGGAGCGAGGGCAGGCCGCGCACCGAGAGGGCCCGGGCGGCGGTGACGCCCAGCAGCGCGTCGCTGGCCCGCAGCAGGCCCAGCAGCACGCCACCCGTCCCGGCCGGCGCGTCCACCAGCAGCACGTCCTGCCCCTCCGCCAGCTGGCGCAGCAGCGCGCCCAGCCGCCCCTCGCGCGCCTCGGCCTCCAGCAGCGCCACGTCGTCGGGGCCGGCCACGCCGGTCCCCACCACCGAGAGGTTGGGGTCCCGCGTCACCGCCACGGCCGCCTCCGCCGCCGCCTCGCCGCGGAGGACCGGCACCAGGCCCGCGGCCGCCCGCGCCTTCAGGTTGCTGGCGTGGCCCAGGCCGCCCTGCGGGTCGGCGTCCACCAGCCGCACCCGGCGCCCCTGCGCCGCCAGGGCGTGGCCCAGGTTGAGGACGGTGGTGGTCTTCCCCACCCCGCCCTTGTGGCTCCCCACGGTGACGATACGGGCCATCGGTCGCTCCCCGTGTGCCCTAGGGCACCACGCAGTTGTGCTCCAGCAGCTCGGGCCCGCAGGGTAGCACCTCGACCCAGTCGATGAAGCGGCGCACCACCTCGCGCCCCACCAGCATCGCGCCGTGCTGGGGCGCGATGGTCTCGATGTCGAGGGTGCGGGCCATCCGGGCCCAGGCCTTGAGCGCCACCGGGGAGGCCATGTAGCGCCGGTGGAAGCCCTCCATGTACGGCACGTGGGCGTCGAAGTCGGTCACGTCGGACCAGGGCTGGCCCAGCGAGGCGCCCAGGTCCCCCGAGTAGAGGATGCGGGCCACCGGATCCCAGACCTGGAAGTTGCCCGGGGAGTGGAGGAAGTGGGCCGGGATGAGCTTCAGCTCCGTGCCGCCCACCACCAGGGACTGGCCAGCGTCGGGGATGGGGTGGACGCGCCTCACCACCAGGTCGTCGACGCCGAAGTGCTGCAGGAAGCGGAGCCAGCAGGCCGACATCCAGCCCTCGGCGTCGGTCATCATCAGCCAGCCGTTGGCGGCGGCCACGATGTCCGGGTCCTGGTGGGAGAAGAAGAGGTGCGTCAGCCGGGCCGGGGCGATGCCGGCGCCCAGCGCGGCGATGAGCTTGGTGTAGATCTTGTGCCCGCCCGGATCGAGGAGCATGGCCTCGGTGCCGGAGATGAGCAGGTGCTGGTTGGCCTGCACCATGCCGCCCTCGCCGAGATCCTCGAAGACGACGTTGCGGTGGGTGGGGGTCTGGAAGAGGACGCGCATGGGGGGTCCGGGGCCTAGGCGAGGGCCAGGCGCACGCTCTCGGCGGCGCGGGAGGCGTCGAGGAAGACCAGGCCCAGCTTGGCCTCGCGGCGGGTCAGGCCCAGCAGCACGGCGTGGGCGCCGGCCTGCATGATCACCACGTAGCCCTCCGAGCCCTTGACGAAGAGCTGCTCCAGCTGGCCGCGGCGCAGCTCGCGCGCGGTGCGCGTGCCGATGGTCAGCAGGGCGGCGCTCATGGCCGCGATCTGCGCCTCCTCCAGCCCCTGCGGCAGGGCGCTGGCCATGATGAGGCCGTCCTCGGAGACCACGGCGCAGGCCTCGATCTCGGCGGAGGAGGACTGCAGCCTCCTCAGGACGTCGTTGAGCATCTCGATGCGGGTCACGTGGCTCCTCCCGTCGCGCGGCTACTTCGGTCGATTGGTGTGGAGCACCTGTAGCGCAGCGTCGCTGTGACCGTCTGTCCCACGCCGGACCGACCTGTCCGCGATCAAGTCGGCGTGCGGAACGCACAGCGGGGCGCGCATCCCACCCTTCCCCCCAGGCCATGTTCCACTGCGCCCGCCGGCCACGCACCGTCGGTGTGTCCCGACCCTGGGCCGCATTCCTACGTGCGACGTCGCGTGTCACGCTCCGTCCCATTGACGCACCGTCAATCAGCGGCTGGATCCACTCCGGGTCACACGGGTGGCCGTATCGCCTCCCCGCGGGACAGACGCGGCGACGGGGACGCGCTACGGTGCGTCCCTCCTCCGATGACCCTGCGCTCCTCCGGAACGGCCCACGAGGCCTTCACCGCCCTCGGCGTCCCCGCGGTCGATCGGCAGCACCGCGTCATCGCGGAGCGCTGGCGCCTGCTGGCCCGCGCCGGGGCCGAGGGCGACGGGGCGCGCGTCCGCACCAACCTCTGGTTCCTGCGGGCCTACTTCGCCGAGCACTTCGCCACCGAGGAGGCCATCATGGCGGAGGCCGGCTACCCCGGCCTGCCGCGCCACGCCCGCCTCCACGCCGACCTGCTGGTGCGACTGGAGGCGCTGCAGGTCGCCCATACGGCCGGCACCGACCCCTGGGGGCGCGGCGAGTTCGCCTGCCTGCTCGACTGGGTGCGCACCCACATCGACGAGCAGGACGCGCTGATGGGGCGCTTCCTCCAGGCGCAGCAGCGCATCGCCGCGAGCCGCGGCGCCGGCACCGGGTAGCGCGGCGCGTCAGCGCCCGGCGGCGGCGTTGAAGCGGAGGGTGGCCAGCTCGTCGAGGGCCTTGGCCTCGCGCCGCTCGCGGTCCTCGCGGATCTCGGCGCGCTTCTTCTCCTGGACCCGGCGCGCCACCTCCGCGTCGCGCCGCGCCACCGAGTAGCCGGCCCGCGCCGCCTGCTCCTGCCGGATGGCGGCGGCCACGTCCTTCTCGGCGCTCCGCACCTGGTGGAGCGCGCGCACGTGGGCCGCCTCCTCCACCACCCAGAGCTCGGCCACCCCGCGGCCGCGGCCGTCGGTCCGCGCCTCCTGGCGCAGGCCGGCGAGGCGCTCCGTGGCACGGCCGAGGCTCACCTGCGCGCGGGCCAGGTTCTCCAGCGCGGCGTCCTCGCCCCGCTCGCGGACCTGCACCAGCCTGTCGAGTCGAGTCTTCGGCTCCACACCAGCCATGACGGCACGCTCCCCCTCTCCCGATAAGCTCCTCCCACCGCCTTTGCAATCCCGGTGCGCGGCCGTCGGGGCCGCCCCGCGTCGCGCCCGCCAGGAAACCGACGCGCCGGGGCGCCCGCCGCTGGCCCGCCGCTTGCCTATGTGGTGCCGCGGAGGCGGATCCATGGCGGACGGCATCTACATCAGCATGTGCGGCGCGGTGGCCCGGGGCGAGCAGCTCGACGCCATCTCCGACAACCTGGCCAACGCCCAGACGGTCGGCTTCAAGGCCATCCGCCCGACCTTCGAGGTCTTCATGGCAGCCAGCGGGGCGCCGGACAAGCACTACGCCGCCACCGTGGCCAGCGGCCTCGACGTGCGACCGGGTCCCAGCAAGCCCACCGGCAACCCCCTCCACGTCCTCCCGGACGACGGCGCCTTCCTGACGGTCCAGGAGAAGGATGGGCGGACCGCCTACACCCGCGACGGCCGGTTGACGGTGGGCGAGGACCTGCGCCTGCTTTCTGGCACCGGCCTCCCCGTCCTGGACACCGCCGGGCAGCCCATCTCGGTGCCCCGGGGGGTGATCCCGACCATCGACGGGACCGGCCGCGTCATGGCGGGCGGGTCGGAGATCGGCGAGCTGGCCCTGGTGCAGATCAAGGGGGCCTTCGAGCGCTCCGGCCAGGTGACCTTCGTCCCCGGCCCGGGCGGCCAGGCCGTCCCGGTGGAGGGCGGCACCGTCCGCACCGGCGAGGTCGAGGTGGGGAACGCCAGCGCCGTGGACACCACCATCGCCATGATCGGCGCCCAGCGCAGCTACGACGCCTCGATGCAGGCCATCCAGACCTACCGCCAGATGGACCAGCGCGCCACCGAGCTGGGTCGCGCCCGCTAGCCCGGAGGAACCATGCTTCGCGCCCTCTACACCGCCGCCACCGGGATGGATGCCCAGCAGCTCCGCATGGACACCATCGCCAACAACCTGGCCAACACCAGCACCACCGGCTTCAAGAAGGTGCGGGCCGAGTTCGAGGACCTGCTCGCCGAGACCGTCAGGTCGGCCGCCGAGCCGGCGCCCCAGGGCGGCAGCGCCCCGGCGCCCATGCAGGTGGGCCTGGGCGTCAAGGCCGGCTCCACCACCCGCACCTTCACCCAGGGCGACCTGACCACCACCAACAGCCAGTACGACCTGGCCATCGAGGGCGTGGGCTTCTTCAAGGTGATCCGGCCCGACGGCTCGTCCGGCTTCACCCGCGCCGGCAACTTCCGGGTCGACGCCACCGGGCGGCTGGTGACGCAGCGGGGCGAGCTGGTCGATCCCGAGATCAACGTCCCGATGGACACCACCTCGCTCACCGTCAAGGCGGACGGGACGGTCATCGCCACCCTGGCCAGCAAGCAGGTCCCCGAGGAGCTGGGGCGGCTGCAGATCCACGCCTTCCCCAACCCGGGCGGCCTGGAGGCCGCCGGCGGCAACATCTTCCTGCAGACCCCGGGGAGCGGCGAGCCCCAGTCCTTCCGGCCCGGCGAGTCGGGCGCGGGCACCATCGCCCAGGGCGTCCTGGAGGGCTCCAACGTGAAGGCGGTGGAGGAGATGATCGACATGATCGCCGTCCAGCGCGCCTACGAGCTCAACTCCAAGGTCATCAGCACCGTGGACCAGATGCTGCAGAAGCTCGGCAGCATGCGCTGACGCGCCCCGGACCCGCCCCATGGCCCTCGCCCTCTCCCTGCTCACCACCCTCGCCCTGGCCGCCGCCACGCCGCAGGCCGCGGTCGAGGCGACGCTCGCCCCCGGCCGCCGCGCCGAGGTGGGCGCGGCGGTGGTGTCGTCGGGGCGGGGCTGCCTGCCGGGCGACTGGGCCACGCTGCGCCCGGCGGCCGCCTCCGGCCAGGCGGCGCTCCGCTTCACCGGCGCCGACGCCGCCGGCCAGCCGTGCGAGGGGTACGCCTGGGCCCGCGTCACCGTGGTCGCCCCGACGCCGGTCGTCACTCGGCCCCTCGAGGACGGCGATCGGCTGGAGGGCGCGGTCACCTGGGAGGAGCGCGAGCTCCGCGCCGGCCGCCCGCCGCCCACCAGCCTGCCAGAGGGGGCCACCGCCGCCCGCCGCCTGCCGGCCGGCGCCGTGCTCGACGAGGCCTCCTGGCGCCTCGGCCCGCGCCCCGGCACCGCCCTGGCGGTGCTGCTGCGCGCGGGCGCCCTCACCATCGAGCAGGAGGGCCGCGCCGCCCCGTGCGCGCGCGGCCGCGCCTGCGCCGTGCTGCCGTCCGGCCGCCGCGTCGAGGGTCGCCTCGCCGACGGTCGCCTCCTCGTGGAGCTGCCATGACCCGCGCCGCCCGCCTCGCCACCTCGTCCCTGCTGGCCCTCGCCCTGACCGCCTGCGGCGGCGTGAGCCACGTCGGCGGCTACAAGCCGAAGGAGCGCGCCGTCCCGGTCAAGGAGGGGAGCGGCCCCGGCGACGCCGCCGCCAGCCCGGGCAGCCTCTGGCGCGACGGCCAGTACGCCTCCAACCTCTACACCGACGCCCGCGCCCTGCGGGAGAACGACCTGGTGGTGGTGAAGGTGGAGGAGGTCGCCGACGCGCGGCGCTCCGCCGACACCGACCTGACCCACCAGAGCCAGACCGAGGCGGCCATCACGGCCTTCCTGGCGGCCACGCAGAAGAACTACGGCGTCACCGGCAAGAACAACACCACCTTCCACGGCAACGGCGCCACCGCCCGCACCGAGCGGCTCACCGCCACCGTCCCCGCGGTGGTGAAGAAGGTCCTGGGCAACGGCAACCTCTTCATCGAGGGGCACCGGGTGGTGCTGGTCAACGCCGAGGAGCAGCACTTCTACATCTCCGGCGTGGTCCGCCCCATCGACATCGACCAGGAGAACAGCGTCAAGAGCTCGGTGGTGGCCGAGGCCGAGGTGGAGTTCACCGGCCGCGGCGTCCTCACCGACAACCAGGGCCGCGGCTGGCTCTCCAACGCACTGAACTGGCTCTGGCCGTTCTAGGTGATCGCCATGGCCCGCCTCCCCCGCCTCCCCCTCGCCGCCCGCCTGCTGGCCGCCCTCGCCTGCGGCGCGGCCCTCCTCGGCCCCGCCGCCGCCGGCGCGGCCCGCATCAAGGACATCGCCGACGTGGTCGGCGTGCGCGAGAACCCGCTCTACGGCTACGGCCTGGTGGTCGGCCTGGCCGGCACCGGCGACTCCGAGCGCATCCTCTTCACGCAGCAGTCGGTGGCCGGCATGCTGGGCCGCCTCGGCATCCGCATCGACCCCAAGGAGGTGCGGGCCCGCAACGTGGCCGCGGTGATGGTGACCGCCCGGCTGCCGCCCTTCGCCCGCCCCGGCACGCGCATCGACGTGGCCGTCTCCTCGCTGGGCAACGCCCGCTCCATCGCCGGCGGCGTGCTCCTCGTCACGCCGCTCACCGGCGGCGACGGCAAGGTCTACGCGGTGGGCCAGGGGGCGGTGCAGGTCTCGGGCTACAGCGTCTCGGCGGGCGGCTCGGCGGTCAGCAAGAACACCCCCACCTCGGGCCGCGTGCCCGGCGGGGCCTTCGTGGAGCGCTCGGTCCCCTTCGAGCTCGGCCCCGGGCCCATCACGCTGGCGCTGCGCCGCCCCGACCTCACCACCGCCAGCCGCCTGGCCGCGGCGGTGAACCAGAAGGTCGGCGCCGGCGCCGCCAAGGCCGTGGACGCCGCGGGCGTCACCGTGACCCTCCCCGACGCGCAGAAGGACGACGTGGTCGGCTTCCTGGCCACGCTGGAGGCCCTCGACGTCCAGGCCGACCAGCGCGCCCGGGTGGTGGTCTCGGAGCGGACCGGCACCGTGGTGGCCGGCGACGGCGTGCGCATCCGCCCGGTCATGGTGAGCCACGGCGGGCTCCAGGTGCGCGTGCAGCGCGACCCGGTCTTCTCGCAGCCCAACGCCTTCGGCCAGGGCACCTCGCTGCAGGCCACCGTCGACCGCACCGCCGCCTCCGAGGGCCCGGTGGGCGCGGTGGCCCTGCCCGCCACCTCCACCGTGGAGGAGCTGGCCAAGGCCCTCACCACCCTCGGCGCCGGCCCCCGCGACCTCATCGCGGTGCTGGAGGCCATGAAGATCGCCGGCGCCCTCGACGCCGAGCTCGAGGTCCTGGAGTGATCCGCCAGGCCGCCAGCCCGGCGCCGGCCGCCGAGGACCAGCGCCTCCGCGACGCCTCGCGGCAGCTGGAGTCCATCCTGGTCAAGCAGCTGATCGCGGCCAGCGGCGCCTTCAAGGGCGGCGAGGGGCCGGGCGCGTCGATCCGGGCCGACCTCTTCGCCACCACCCTGGCCGACGCGGTCTCGCAGTCCGGCGCCTTCGGCCTGGCCGACCAGATCGTCGCCTCGATCGAGGGCGGCGCCCCCGCCCCGGCCCCCGGGCCCGGCGGCCTGGCCGCCCCGGTCACCCTCCTCCGCGCCGGCCTGCCGCCGGCGGCCACCCCCTCCCCCCTGCCGACCCTGGCCGAGACGCTGGCGACCGGGCGCGTCACGAGCGGGTACGGGGTGCGCGCGGACCCCTTCACCGGCGCCCAAAGCCCCCATTCGGGGCTCGACGTGGGCGCGCCGGAAGGCTCACCCATCAGGGCCTCCGGGCGGGGCGTGGTCCGCTCCGCCGGCCCCAGGGGCGGCTACGGCAACGCGGTCGAGATCGACCACGGCGACGGCCTGGTCACGCTCTACGGCCACGCCAGCGAACTCTTGGTTTCCGTTGGACAAACCGTCGAGCCAGGGCAGGAGATCGCCAAGGTCGGCTCGACGGGCCGCTCCACCGGGCCGCACCTGCACTTCGAGGTGAGGCAAGGTGGGAGGCCGGTGGATCCTGCCGTTGTGCTTAAGAAGTACGGCCTCCGGGCCGAAGGGTCCCATGGGAGCGGACCCTGACCGCCGGAGGACGCCATGAAGGTCAAGGACGCCAGTGAGCTGAGAGGAATCGAAGCGAACCGCCCTGCCGAGCCGAAGAAGGCCCCGGCCAAGGCCTCGTCCAGCACCACGGACAAGGTCAGCACCGAGGTCAAGGCGCAGGTGGAGGCGGCGGTGAACGCCGCGCGGGGAGCGCTCGGGAGCGAGCGGACCGTGCGGCTGGAGGCCATCGAGGCGGCCGTCCGCCAGGGGGCCTTCAAGCCGGATCCGAACCGGATCGCGCAGCGAATCCTCGACGACGCGGAGCTCACGGCGAAATTGCAGGCGCTGCTGCAGCGCTGAGCATAGCCGGAGGTCGTCATGCTGGAGGAAGCCCTCGCGATCGCACTCGAGCTGCGTCGCGTCCTCACGTCCGAGGTGGAGCGCGCGCGGCGGGAACGGGAGGTGCTCCGCACCCTCGACAGCGACCGGCTCTTCGCCAGCGCCTCGGCCCGCGCGGCCTTCAACGCCGAGGTGGCCGCCCTGGAGGCCTCGCTGGCCGGCGCCCTGGCCCGCGTGGCCGGCGCCCTGGGGCTCTCCGAGGTGACCCTCCAGAAGCTGGCCCTGCGGCTGCCCGAGGGGGCGGCCCGGCTGGCGCAGGCCCTCGCCGACATCCGGTCGCTGGCGGGCGCCCTGGCCGAGCTGGATCGGCTCAACCTGATGCTGGCCGGCAAGGCCCTGGCCTGCGTCCAGGGCTACCTCACCGCGCTCGACCCCCAGCCGGCGGCCTACGACCGCCGCGGGGGGCGCGCCGCCGCCAGCCTGAAGCCGCTCACCGCCCACTCCAGCAAGGTCTAGCGCCATGTCCGACCTCCTCGCGATCCTGTCCCAGGGCGCGCAGAGCCTGTCCGCGCAGCGCGCGGCCCTGGCCACGGCGTCCCACAACCTGCAGAACGCCAACACCCCGGGCTACGCGCGCCAGCGCGTCCTGCTCGCCACCTCGCTGCCCGCCGACACCTCCAGCGGCTTCCCCATCGGCACCGGCGCCGTGCTGGCGGGCGTGAGCCAGTCGCGCGACCGCTTCCTGGAGGCCCAGATCCCGGCCCTGCTGGGCAACGCCTCGCGCTCCTCCACCCAGAGCGCGGTGCTCTCGTCGGTCTCGGCCCTCGACCCGCAGGCGGCCGGCAGCGTCAGCGACGCGCTGGCCGGCTTCTGGTCGTCGATGCGGGCCCTCTCGCAGAGCCCGGCCGACACCGGGCTGCGGGCGCAGGTGGTCGCCGCCACCCACACCCTCGGCATGGCCTTCCAGCGCAGCCGCGCCGCGCTGGAGTCGGCGCGCACCGGCGTGGACGCGCGCCTGGCCGCCTCCACCTCCGAGGCCAACTCGCTGGCCGCCCAGGTGGCCTCGCTCAACGGCCAGGTCCGCAGCGCCCGCGCCAGCGGCACCGAGCCCAACGACCTGCTCGACGCCCGCCAGAAGGCGGTGGACCGCCTGGCCGAGCTCACCGGCGTCTCGCCCGTCAACACCTCCGAGGGCGACGTCTCGCTCTTCCTCCCCGGCGGCGCCGGCCTGGTGAACGGCCTCATCCCCGGCACCCTGGGCACGCTGGCCAACGCCGCCAACGACGGCCACCTCGACCTGACCCTCTCCGGGCCGGGCGGGACCGCCCAGGCCTTCACCGGCATCGGCGGCGAGCTGGGCGGCCTCCTCGACGCCCGCGACGGGGCCCTCAAGGCCTCGGTCTCCGGCCTGGACCAGCTGGCCTGGGGCCTGGCCGGCGCCGTCAACAACCTCCACCGCGCCGGCCGCGGCCTGACCGGCTCCGTCAACTACGACCTCTTCACCACCGGCCCGGTGACCTCCGGGGTCAACGGCGCCGCCGGGCGCCTCGACGTCTCGGCGCTGGTGGCCGCCGATCCCCGGCTCATCGCCGCGGCCACCACCACCGCCGGGGCCGGCGGCAGCCCGACCGGCGACGGCTCCAACCTGGTGGCGCTGCTGGCCCTGGAGAACGCCGCCGTCTCGGGCGGCCTCAGCGCCGGCAACGCCCTCGCCAAGCTCACCAGCGACCTGGGCGTGGCCGCCTCCACCGCCGACCTGGCCGCCCAGCAGGACGTCGCGCTGCGCGACAACCTCCAGACCATGCGCGAGTCGGCCAGCGGGGTCTCCATCGACGAGGAGATGATCGAGCTGCAGAAGGCGCAGCGGGCCTACGAGGCCATCGCCAAGGTCATCGCCACCTCCAACACGCTGTTCGACACGCTGCTGCAGCTCAAGTGAGGGGCCCGCCATGCGCGTGACCGACCGGATGCTGTACGACCGCGCCACCAACGACGGCAACGCGGCGCGCTCGCGGCTGGAGAAGGCCGCCGGGGTGGCCTCCACCGGCGCCAGGCTGGTGCACCCCGGCGACGATCCGGCCGGGGCCGCCCAGGTCACCCTCTTCCAGGCCAGCGCCGCCCGCGCCAAGGCGGTGGCCGACGCCGCCGGCAAGGCCAGCGACGAACTGGCCATCGCCGACGCGGCCCTGGGGGACGTGGCCAACCTGCTCTCCCGCGCCCGGGAGATCGCCGTCCAGTTCGGCAGCGCCGGCTACGACGCCGCCGCCCGCGCCACCGCCGGCAACGAGGTGCAGAGCCTCATCGACGGCATGGTGGCCTCGCTCAACACCAAGGTGGGCAACCGCTGGCTGTTCGGCGGCACCGCCGACAGCGCCGCGCCCTTCACGGCCGCCGGCACCTACGCCGGCAACGGCGCGGTCCGGCGGGTGGAGGTGGCGCCGGGGGTCTGGCAGGACGCCAGCCTCCGCGCCGACGTGGCCCTGGCCGGCGTCGGCGGCGGCGTGAACGTGCTCGGCACCCTCGCCGCCCTGCGCGCCGCGCTGGCCGCCAACGACCAGGCCGCCACCTCGGCCACCCTCCCCTCCATCGCCACCGGCACCGACCAGGTCTCCAACCTGCGGGGCCAGGCCGGCATCGCCATGAACGCCTTCGACACCGCGGTCACGGTGAACCTGCGCGCCCAGGACGACGCCACGGTGCTCTCGGCCAGGCTCACCGACGCCGACGTCATCCAGGCCAACACCGAGCTGGCGCTGGCCAGGCAGGCGCTCGAGGCCACGCTGACCGCCACCAGCTCCAGCTTCAAGCTCACCCTGCTCAACTACCTGAAGTAGCCGCCATGCAGCTCCGCATGCTCAGCCAGCCCGCCCAGCCGCCCGAGGGGGCGGCCCCGGCGCTGGCGGCGCTGCGGCGGCGCCAGGCGGCGCTGCTGCGCTGGCGGGTGCGCTGGCTCGGGGCGGTGGCGACGCACCACCACGCGCGGGCGGCGCGGCTCCTGCCGGTGCTGCTCCACGCCTCCTTCGAGCGGCCGCGGCTGCGCGACGAGGCGCCCGGCGTGGCCGGCCTGCGCTACCGGCGCGGCTGGGCCACGCTGGCCCGCGAGTTCGACCTGCCGCCCCCCTTCAAGACCCAGCGCGGCACGCCGCTGGTGGAGGCGGTGGTGGCCCTCCCCGAGCGCGGCGGGCTGGCCGTGCTGGTGGTGGCGGCGGCCGGGCTGCGCGCCGCCGACCAGGCCTGGGTGGCCGATCGCTGCGCCGCCGCCGGGGCGGTGGCCGCCGCCGCGGGCGTGCGCCTCGAGCCCAGGGTGCTGGCCGCCGCCGACCTGGCGCGCCACCCGGAGCTGGCGGCCCGCCTGGCGGTCCACGGCGCGCTGCTGGGCGGGCGCTTCTCCGCCGCCACCTGGGGCGCGCTGGAGGCCACGGCGCGGCGCCCGGTCGAGCCCCGCCTGCTGGCCGCGCTGGCCGCCGACAGCACCTCGCCGCTGGCCGCGCTGGCCCTCACCCTCCTCTCCTCCGCCCCCGCCCCGGCGCCCCTGGAGGCCACGGCGCGGCTGCTCGCCGAGGGGGTGCCCGCGCTGGCGCTGGCCGATCCCGACGAGCTGTGCGCGCGCTGGGCCGCCGGCCGGCCCGACCTCCGCGACGACCTGCTCGCCACCCTCGGCGCCTGCCGGCCCTCGCCCGGCGCCGTGGAGCTGGGCGCCACCGACCTGCTGGCCCTGGCCGGGCGCCTCGGCCTGGCCTCGGCCCGGGCCATCCGCGCGGCGCACGGCGGCCGGCGCGACCGCGCCGCCACCGCCGCCTGGCGGGAGGTGGTCGGCGCCGGCGTGCCCCGGGCCCTGCTGCCGGCGCTGGGCCGCCAGCTCGCCGCGGCCGGGCCGCTCCGCACCGCCCTGACGCGCGCCGGCGGCGGCCACGAGGTCCACCTGCCCGGCGGCACGGTGCTGGGGCGCGGCTCGACCCCGGTGCAGGCGCGGGTGCGGGCCCTCTCGGTGCTGGCCTCCGCCGCGCTCGACTCGGTGCTGGAGCACGCCGAGCCGCCCTGGCGCGCCCTGGCCGGGCGGCTGGCGCAGCGGCGCGAGCGCCCCACGCTCCTGCTGGTGGTGGAGCCGGCCATCCCCTCCGGGCCGCCCTTCGACCCCCTCAACCGCGGCCCCCAGCGCGCCCTGGGCTTCCCGGGCGCCCTGGAGCTCCGGCTCGGGCCCGGCCGCCGCCCGGTGGGGCGCGTCCTCACCGGCGACGAGGCGGTGGACCGGCTGGTGCGGGAGGTGGTGGCCGGCGCGGCGGTGGAGGTGATCCCCTCCCGCAGCGAGGCCCACCCGGTGGCGGCCCGGCTGACGCAGCTGGCGGCGCTGGTGCGCGACGTGCCGGGGCAGGTGCCGGTGGCGCTGGAGGCGGGCGGGCGGGTGCTGCTGCCGCGCCCGGGCCGGCCGCGCCACTTCCCCCTCGACCGGTTCCTGGCCCGCCCCCGCACCTTCGTCCCCGATCCCGACGCCCCCGACCTGGCGCTGGCGCCCGGGGAGCGGCGCCCGGTCGGCCTCCGCGCGGCCGGCCTGGTGGAGTGCCGGGCCTCGCTGCTCGACGAGGCCCGGGCCGCCATCCTCTACACCGACGCGGCCCAGGGCTGGTTCCGCGAGACGGTCTTCCTGGCCGAGCTGGAGGAGCACCTGCGCGACGCCCGGTCCCTCCTCCTCCAGGCCTCGGCCGGCGCGATGCTGGCGGTCCGGCTCTCCGACGGCGTGGAGCCGGCGCTGCGGCGGACCGGCCGGCCCGGCGCGCCGGTGGCCGTGGCGGTGCGCGGCCAGCTCCCCCACGACCTGCAGGTGGAGGTGGGCGGCGAGCGCTACGGCGGCACCACCGGGGCCGAGGGCTGGCGGTCGGCGGCGCGGGCGGTGCTGGCCCGCTGGCCGCGCGGCGGCGAGGGGCGGCTCAGCGTCAATTCGGTGACGATCCAGGCCGGCGGGCGGCGCGGCGCCGGGCTGCTGGCGCTCTACGCCCGGTCGGTGGCCCTGCGCCGGCTCCGTTTCTTCCTGGTGCAGGAGCTCCGGGCCTTATCTGCCGGGCAGGACGTGCCGAAGGGACAGGTGAGGGCGACCAGACCGTTCGCCCCACCTGACCATTAGGAAGGAGACGCAGTATGGCAATGTCCATTCGGACCAACGTCTCGTCGCTCAACGCCCAGCGGAACCTGTACTCGACGCAGAGCCAGCTCGACAGCTCCCTGTCGAAGCTGTCCTCGGGCTTCCGCATCACCAAGGCTGGCGACGACGCCGCGGGTCTCGGCATCAGCACGAAGTTGGAGTCGCAGATCAAGAGCTACTCCCAGGCCGTCCGCAACGCCAACGACGGCATCTCGGTCATCCAGTCGACCGAGGCCGCCCTCAACGAGTCGGCCAACATCCTCGGCCGCCTCCGCGAGCTGGCCATGCAGTCCTCGTCCGACGGCATCGGCGCGTCGGAGCGCGGCTACATCCAGAAGGAGGCCACCGCGCTCGTCGACGAGCTCGAGCGGATCTCCCAGGTGACCGAGTACAACGGCACCAAGCTGCTCAACGGCGCCTCGACCTCCGGCCTCGACTTCCAGGTCGGCCTGGGCGCGAGCACCAACGACAAGATCAACTTCAACACCCTCGACGCCACCACCGGCGCCTCGGGCCTCGCGGTCACCGGCCTGACGCTCTCCAACAAGGCCTCGGCCGTGGCCGCCCTGGCGACCATCGACACCGCCCTCGGCAAGGTCTCGGACGCCCGCGCCACCCTGGGCGCCAACGGCAACCGGTTCCAGAGCGCCATCAACAACATCCAGGCCTTCTCCGAGTCGCTCTCCGCCGCCAACTCCCGCATCAAGGACGTGGACGTGGCGGAGGAGACCTCCAGGATGGCCCGCAGCCAGATCCTGAGCCAGGCCGGCGTCAGCGTCCTCGCCCAGGCGAACCAGATGCCGCAGCTGGCCCTCAAGCTCCTCGGCTAGCCGCACCGTAGTATCCTCTCCGCCGCCCCCCGGCTCACGCCGGGGGGCGGTTGGAGGTTCACATGGCCGGCACCATCACCAACAGCGGGCTCATCTCGGGCATCGACACCGCCTCCATCGTCGACCAGCTGGTGTCGCTGGAGTCGCGCCCCATCTCGCTGCTGAAGAGCCGGCAGTCGGCCATCAAGTCGCAGATCTCGGCCCTCGGGGACATCGTCTCGAGGCTCTCGGCCCTGGAGACCGCCGCCAAGTCGCTCGCCAGCGACGGCGTGCTGGCCGCCAAGACCACCTCCACCAACGACGCCTTCACCGCCACCCCGGGCCAGGGCGCCCTGGCCGGGCGGTACTCGGTCCGCGTCGACCAGCTGGCCCGCGCCGCCAAGTGGCGCTCGGGCGCCTTCACCGGCGCCGACGCGACCGTGGCGGGCGGCGACCTGACGCTGGCCGTCGGCACCGACAGCTTCAAGATCACCATCGCCGCCGGCACCACCCTGGCCGACGTGGCCTTCCAGATCCGCCAGAGCGGCGCCCCGGTCTCGGCCCAGGTGCTGACCGGCAAGGACGGCGCCTACCTCTCCGTCACCACCCGCGACACCGGCTACACCGGCACCGATCCCAAGGCCGCCCTGGACGTCACCTGGGCCGCCAGCGGCGCCGGCGGGGGCCAGGAGCCGGGGCTGGCGCAGGTGGAGGCGGCCCAGAACGCCCTCTTCACCATCGACGGCCTGGACTTCGAGCGGCGCACCAACACCGTCGCCGACGCCATCGCCGGCGTCAGCCTCACCCTGAAGAAGGGGGCCATCGCCCCCGCCCTCACCGGGACCGCCGAGGACCTGGTCCTCTCCACCGACTCCGACGCCACCAAGGCCAAGCTGCAGAAGTTCGTGGAGGCCTACAACGGCGTCATGTCGCTGGTGCAGCGCCAGCTGGCGGTGACCAAGGACACCGACCGCCGCTCCACCCTGGCGGGCGACTCGACGGTGCGGTCCCTGCAGCACAGCCTGCAGGGCCTCCTCGTCACCGAGGTGCCGGGCCTGCCGAGCGTGCGCACCCTGGCCGACGTGGGCGTCAAGACCGGCCGCGACGGCTCCCTCAGCATCGACGCCACCAGCTTCGCCTCGGCGCTGGCCCGCGACCCCTCGGCCATCGACGGCCTCTTCTCCAAGGCCACCACCGGCCTGGGCCAGGTGGTCTCGGACTTCGTCCAGGGGCAGATCAAGGCCACCACCGGCGTCCTGACGGCGCGCCAGACCGGGCTCAACAAGACCGTGACCAGCATGGACGCCCAGATGGCGGCCATGCAGCTGCGGGTGGACGGCTTCCGCGCCAACCTGCAGCGCCAGTTCACGGCCATGGAGAGCACCCTCTCCAACATCAAGTCGACCGGCCAGTTCCTCACCGCCCAGCTGGCCTCCACCTCCTCCAACGGGTAGCCTGCCCCCATGACCGCCGCCGAGGCGCTGGAGCAGGCGCTCGCCGCCACCGCGGCCGCGCTGGAGGCCGACGACCCCGAGCGGGCCGCCCAGGCCTCCGCCGACGCCGCCCGCGCCACCGCGGCGCTCGGCGCCGCCCGCATCCGCCTCGAGCCGGCCGCCCTGGCGCGCGCCCAGGCCCTGCAGGCCCGCTGCGAGCTGGCCGCCGCCGCGGTGCAGCGCCGCCTGGTCGGCGAGCTGGACGTGGCCTCCCGCTCCCGCCGCGCCGCCGACGCCTACGGCCGGCGCTGATCCTCCCCCATCCCGCAGCACCGCCGCCCGGGCCCCGAGCCGGTGCCCGAGCCCCGTGCCCGTGCCCGTGCCCGCCCCGGCAGCTCCGGCCGCCCGGCCGCTCCTGCCGGGTCCCCCGCGAGGCAGAATCAGCCCACTTCACGAGGCCTTAAGGTGCCACGCCGCCGCGCCGAGGAGACAGGTGAGGGACGAGTCGAGAGCCTCTCCCGAAACCTCGCAGGCAAAGGAGTCCCACCATGGCCATGTCGATTCGCACCAACGTCTCCTCGCTCAACGCGCAGCGGAACCTCTACCAGGCGCAGAACGCCCTCGACAGCTCGCTGTCGCGCCTCTCCTCCGGCTTCCGCATCACCAAGGCGGGCGACGACGCGGCCGGCCTGGGCATCAGCACCAAGCTCGAGTCGCAGATCAAGAGCTACTCCCAGGCCGTCCGCAACGCCAACGACGGCATCTCGGTCATCCAGTCGACCGAGGCCGCGCTCAACGAGTCGGCCAACATCCTGACCCGCCTCCGCGAGCTGGCCATGCAGTCGGCCTCCGACGGCATCGGCGCCTCCGAGCGCGGCTACGTCCAGAAGGAGGCCTCCGCGCTCGTCGACGAGCTCGAGCGGATCTCCCAGGTGACCGAGTACAACGGGACCAAGCTCCTGAACGGCGCCTCGACCTCCGGCCTCGACTTCCAGGTCGGCCTCGGCGCCACCGTCAACGACAAGATCAACTTCAACACCCTCGACGCCACCACCGGCGCCTCGGGCCTCGCGGTCACCGGCCTCTCGCTCGGCTCCAAGGCCTCGGCCGTCTCCGCCCTGGACACCATCGACGCCGCCATCGCCAAGGTCTCCGACGCCCGCGCCACCCTGGGCGCCAACGGCAACCGGTTCCAGAGCGCCATCAACAACATCCAGGCCTTCTCCGAGTCGCTCTCCGCCGCCAACTCCCGCATCAAGGACGTGGACGTGGCCGAGGAGACCAGCCGCATGGCCCGCAACCAGATCCTCAGCCAGGCCGGCGTCAGCGTCCTCGCCCAGGCCAACCAGGCGCCGCAGCTGGCCCTCAAGCTCCTCGGGTAAGCTGACACGATGCACCGCGAAGCGCCGCCCCGCGGCCAACAGCCCCGGGGCGGCCTCTCGCCCTCTGGACGACCACGAGGTACGCGATGATCCCCGCCGCACGCCGCTACGCCCAGGCCCAGCGCGAGACCGCCTCACCGGAGCGCCTGATGGTGCTCCTCTTCGAGGCCGCCTTGCGCAACATCCGCACCGGCGCGACCGCCCTGGAGCACGGCCGGTCGACCGAGGCCGCCCCGGCGCTCATGAAGGCCTCCGACATCGTGGTGGAGCTGCACGCCACCCTCGACCGCTCGAAGGCCCCGGAGCTCTGCGACCGCCTCGCCGAGGTCTACCGCTTCGTCTGCCTGCGGCTCTCCGCCGCGGCGCTCTCCCGCGACGCACGCGCTGCACGGGAGGCGGAGCGGGCCTTCGCCCCCATCGCCGAGGCCTTCGCCCAGGCGGTGGCCAACCTGGGAGCCGCGGCGCGCTGAGGGGCCGTCGTCTCGTCGAGGCCGTCTCGGGGTGGCGCCACACGGCGCCACCCCGTCTTCATTCCAGCGCCTGCTCCACCGCCCGCTGGCGGGCGTAGCGGTGGGCGCACTCGTACCCCGCCCCGGCCCGCGACCGGGCCTGCGCCAGGAAGACCCCGGCGTCGGCGCGGGCGCCCAGCTGGAGCGCCGCCGAGGCCGCCACCAGCCAGCCGTCGGGGGCCCGGCCCAGGGCCGGCTCGACCACGGAGAGGGCCTTGGCGGCGTCCCCCAGGTCGAGGAGCGCCTCGGCCGCGCCGACGCGCCCGGCCGGGCTGGCCGGCTCGCGGCGCAGCGCCTCGGTGAAGGCGCGCAGCGCGTCGGCCGGCCGCCCCTCCAGCAGGCGCACCACGCCCAGGTGGAGGTGGCAGCGCACCTCGCTGGCGAGCCCGAGGAACTCGAAGGGCCCGTCGGCGCCGAGGCGCCGCAGCGCCGCCTCGTAGCCCGCCGCGGCGTCGCGCAGGTGCGCCTCGCGCGCCTCGCTGCGCGGCGTGGCCGCCACGCCCAGGATCTCGTGGCCGAAGCCGCGGAGGTAGTCGAAGTCGGGGTGGGCGCCGTTCTGGCGCTCGCCCCGATCCGCGGTCTCGATGGCCGCGACGGCGTCGGCCCGGCGCAGCGCCAGCAGGCCCCGCGCGGCCGAGAGGCGGGCGAAGCAGCGCCAGGGCGGCTGGTCGTCGAGGCGGGCCCAGGCGGCGCGCACCACCGCGTCGGCCTCCTCCAGCTCGCCGCCCTCCAGCAGCTCCAGCGCCAGGTAGCCGCTCGGCGTGATGTCGTCGCCGTCGAGGGCCACCCGCTTGCGCAGGAGCGCGATGTTGCGCTCCCGCTTGGACCGGGAGGCCAGCATGTCGGGCGTGTACCCGAGGTGGACCAGGTCCACGTCGAGGAGCAGGCGCTTCCCCCGGGTGCGCAGCAGCCACTCGCCCACCGTCTCGTGGATGGCCCCCTTCCACTCCAGGCCGTCGGCGTTCTTGAAGACCCGCGGCAGCACCAGCACCGTGCCGGCCCGCGCGGCGCCGGAGAGCACCTCGGCGGCCGGCGCGTCCTTCCGGGCGGCGTTGTGGAGCCGCACCATGCCGAGGTGGAACCCGCCGCGCCGCACCGCCTTCAGCAGCGCCGGGCCCGCCCCCGGCGCGAGCCGCTCGTCGGCGTCGAGCATGAGGACGTGCCCGCCGTGGGCATGGCGGACCGCCAGGTTGCGGGGGGCCGAGAAGTCGTCGTCCCAGGGCCGCTCCAGCACGGTGGCGCCGGCGGCCCGGGCGATCTCCATGGTGCGGTCGGTGGAGCCGGTGTCGACGAGCACGATCTCGTCGACCACCCCCCGGACCGACTCCAGGCAGCCGGGGAGCATCGACTCCTCGTTCTTGGCGATGAGGCAGAGCGTCAGGCGAACCATTCCGGGGAGTGGGTAGCAAGGCGGGTGCCGGTGGAAGCCGGGGCGTGATTCCGGGGGGTTGAGACATGGGGCGCCAAGGACCTGACGCCCCCTGACAGCGCGCCCCTCCCCCCGGCCCTCTCCCCCTCCGGGGGAGAGGGAGGACTCGACCGGAGCCCGAGCCCCAAGCCCCCCGCCCGAGCCCCAGCCCCAGCCCCTGCCCCTGCCCCTAACCCGAGCCCGAGCCCCTGCCCGAGCCCCAGCCCCTAATCCGACCTCGACCCCGACCCCGACCCCGACCTCGACCTCGACCCCGACCC
>WBZM01000747.1_pt2 | contig 19521 bp, 17 predicted proteins | sample 5204271 | NCBI WGS metagenome assembly WBZM01 (sample SAMN12344346, study PRJNA552823) | activated sludge metagenome | biome: Activated sludge suspended growth; feature: Nitrification reactor; material: Wastewater; isolation source: activated sludge from nitrification reactor of wastewater...
AGGGAAGGCAAGAAAGAGAACAGGGCACAGCTGTAAAGCTGCACCCTGTATTAACCCCAAAAAACCAAATGAAAACAATCTACATATATCTTTAAAGGCAATGCCTTTTTATTCAAAAGAATGGTTTCTTCCTGAAAAACTCGGATTTATGACGTAACTTCTATGAGGGGTCACTTTTTTTTCGGTTTTTTTCAAGAATTTTTAATGACCGAACCTTTCCCCATCAAGTAGAAAGCAAAAATCGTGTAAAAATATTACTTAAACAAAATGATTGCAAAAAAAATCAAATTTTTTCTTTGCAAGACATATATTAAGGGCAAATTATTCAACAGTACTGCCACGGCTTCCGAGTAAATCTATTTTCAAAAATCAAGAAATAAAAAATTTGTGAACAAGGTCAAAAAAATATTCGTCTGTTCAAGCTGTGGGGCCACTTCCCCTAAATGGATGGGGCGTTGCCAAAGTTGTGAATGGAACACCATTGTAGAAGAAGTGGTGATGAAAGAGACCGCCCCGGAAGAGCGCAGCCGTGCTTGGAAAGGTACTGGTAGCCGTGACCCACAGCCTATACCGCTGCCCGAAGTCAAAACAGGCGAAACCTATCGCCTTGGAACAACCGACTCGGAACTGAACAGGGTCTTGGGAGGTGGCATCGTCAGTGGCTCGCTGATACTAATTGGGGGGCAGCCCGGCATTGGCAAGTCCACCTTGATGCTTCAACTGGCCCTCCGAATCAAAGCCAAAATACTCTATGTAAGCGGCGAGGAAAGCGAGGAACAAATAAAAATGCGGGCTGACCGCCTCGGTGGACAGGTATCCGATTGCTACCTACTGACCGAAACCAACACCTCAAAAATCCTCAGCCATGCACAGGCGTTAGCCCCTGACTTGGTCATTATTGATTCCATACAGACTTTGTCGTCGCCGCATATAGACTCAACTCCGGGCAGCGTTTCGCAGGTACGGGAATGCGCTGGGGATTTGCAGCGTTTTGCCAAAGAGACGAACATCCCGGTCTTCTTGATTGGGCATATCACCAAGGACGGCTCCATCGCTGGCCCAAAATTGTTGGAGCATATAGTGGATGTGGTACTCCAATTCGAAGGCGACCGAAATTACACCTACCGTATCCTTCGAACCCTCAAGAACCGTTTCGGCTCCACCGATGAGTTGGGTATCTATGAAATGCAGGAAAGCGGGCTTCGGGAAGTTTCCAACCCTTCCGAACTACTGTTATCGCAAACGGATGAGGAACTTAGTGGCAGCAGCGTGGCAGCCACTATGGAAGGCATGAGGCCTATGCTCATTGAAACCCAAGCCCTCGTCAGCACCGCCGTTTTTGGTACACCGCAACGGACTGCAACGGGTTTTGACTTGCGCAGGCTTAGTATGTTGCTGGCCGTGTTGGAAAAACGGGGTGGCTTTCCCTTTTCGCAAAATGATGTATTCCTGAACCTGGCAGGTGGCATCCGGGTGGAAGACCCCGGTATTGACCTCGCCATTGTGGCGGCACTGATTTCATCCTTGCAGGATGTGGCCGTTACCAAGGACACCTGTTTTGCTGGGGAGGTGGGCCTCAGCGGTGAAATTAGGGCCGTCAGCCGTATTGACCAGCGCATTCAGGAGGCGGATAGGTTGGGCTTCAAACAGATGTTCATTTCAAAATACAATCTCAAAGGACTCGATACCAAGCGGTATAAAATCGAAATCAAGACGATAGGGAAAATTGAGGAATTGTACAGGATGTTGTTTGCCTAAAGTCTCATTTTTCTTTGCATTGCACCATATCCACATCATGGACAAAGCCACTGCAAATGCACTTGAAACGGATGGTTTGACCTACCTCGTACTCCCGTGAATCACCATTGGGTTGCCTATCCAGTCGGCAGCGCACGCCATAAGTAGGGTCGTTGCTCCGCAACAAAATGGAGGTGCTGCCCTGCCCACTCCTTACCGTAGAAACCACGCCTTCCACTTCTACCACCTTGTTCAGGTACCTTTCATTCGCTCCGGCCTCATCTTGCATGAATGCATCGAATAGCTCAGTCGCATTGATGGTCTCCTCGGTTTCCTGTTCCCAAACCGTTGTAGGGTTCAAGGTTTCACTCGGCCTGTTTCCCCTAAAAAATAGGAAGAGCAAGACCACCAAGGTTAATAGCAACAAGATTGGCAACAGTTTTTTCATAAAAAACAAGTTCTTTGTTCCGAATCCCCGAAGGTCACAACAATCTTTAATTTCCACAATAAAACAATCCACAAATGCTTCAAAAGCGACTCACCTTGTACGGCCTCACCATGATTGCTGTCGGTTCCTGCATCGGTTCTGGCATTTTTGCGACGCCGTCCCAAATCGTGAGTGCAGTGCCCAATGCCAGTTTAGTGTTGCTTGTCTGGGCATTGGGTGGGTTGGTGGCACTGACCGGGGCATTGACCTTCAGTGAGTTAGGTGGATTGTTCCCGAAATCTGGCGGCGTTTATGTTTACCTAAAAGAAGCCTACGGCGAAATGGCAGGGTTCCTTTACGGCTGGGTCATTCTATTGGTCATCAATACGGGTGCATTGGCGGGGCTTTGTGCTGCATTTGCAGACTATATGAAGATTTTCGTCCCAGATATGGGCGAAGGTACCAAAATGGGCATCGCCGCCCTGACGATGATAGCCCTCACGGCCATCAATGCGCTTGGCGTCAATGTCAGCCAGGGGATTTCCAATTTCTTCACAGGTTTGAAATTGGTGGCCATTGGGGCAATCGTCGTGGCCGGGTTCCTTTTTTTTGATAGCAGCAAAGTGCCCATTGATTTCTCGGTGGGCCAAAACATCCCCAGCAACCTTCCCGCTGCCATGCTGACCGGTTTGATAGGGGTGCTGTTTTCAGTGGGTGGCTGGCACCACGCCTCCTATGTGGCGGGAGAGGCCATTGATGCGCCCCGGACAGTGCCAAAGGCCATGTTCCTCGGTGTCCTTATTGTCACCACCATGTATCTACTGGTAAACGTTGCCTACATGCTCCTTTTGCCGCTCGATACCATCGCCACTACCCGAACGGTGGCAGGTGATGCGATAGCCACCCTGGCCCCTTGGGGAGGAAAAGCCGTCGCCATTGCCATTGCCCTTTCCATTTTTGGCACCATCAGCATTTATACCATGTCGGCGCCGAGGATCTACTATGCAATGGCAGAAGATGGTATTTTTTTCAAGCAATTGGCTTGGGTACATCCCCGCTGGCGTACACCTGTAGTGGCAATGGGGGTGCAAGTCGTTTGGGCGCTAGGGGTTCTGCTCTTCTTCCAAGGGCTTTTCGATAAAATCATCACTTTCGTCACTTTCATGGACATTGCCTTCATGGGGTTGGCCGGAGCCGCCGTTTTTATTTTCAGGAAGAAAATGCCGTTGGCTACCAGGCCAATCAAGGCATGGGGCTATCCTATCGTGCCCCTCGTTTTTGTGTTCATATCCGCTGCCTTCGCTGTGAACACTTTTTTTGAAAAACCAGACCAAGCCATTCCGGGAATTGTCCTTTTGCTAATTGGGGTTGGCGTTTTTTACTTGCTGAGGGCAATGCGAAGCAAATAAACATCGAATTAACTATTTCTTAACGCTCTCTTTCCATCCTGCTTACAGCCATACTTGATTTTTGTGGTCATTGAGAAACTTCGACTCCGGTTCGGAAGAAACCACATTTTCCAAATTTTAGTTCCGAAATCACCCATAATCTATTTTCAAGCAAAATAAAATTTTACGTTACGGCTAAAAACTTTTTTACCTAAGTTTGTGTTAAAATAACACTAAACACCTCTAATGGAGAGGTATTTGATTAGATGTTTTCATATTGGCCTAACGGGCACATTAGACGATGAAAATCATTCGCTTGTCTAATGAATGGAAACAAACCTTTGATGACCGACAAAATTTGTGCTTGAAGCTGAATGGTACAAACCATTATTTTTATGAAAACCCGATTTTTTGAATCCCACAAATTGTTCATTGCCATTCTCGCTTTGGTATTCTTGCAGTCATGCACAACGACTTCCATGTTGGAAGAAGGGAAAGATGCAGCTGTTCCGCACTCAGGTATTAGCCTGTTAAGTTTACTGAACCAACAGGAAGTTGCCGAGTTGACCCTTGTCGTTGAAATTGATTCCTTGCTCCAAAAGCGGAAAACGGAAGAATACGAAAATGCAGAGTTCAAATACGAAGACCGACAGGGCGGGCAACATAGTTTCCAAGCCAAGGTAAAGCCGAGGGGCAGGTTCCGCAGAATGACCTGTGAATTCCCTCCGCTCAAACTCAAGTTTTCAAAAGAGGAGCTTGCGTCTGCTGGCCTGACGGAAATGAACGAATTGAAATTGGTCACCCATTGCCTTGACGACAAAATGATTTCAAGGGATATGGTGCTTCGTGAATATTTGGCTTACAAGCTCTATAACGAATTGACGCCCAATAGTTTGCGGGTGCAGTTGGCCAAAATCACTTACCAGGACAAATCAAATCCTGAGACCCGAATCACCCGTTTTGGGTTCCTTATCGAGGACGAAGAAGAAATCACGGACCGTACTGGAACACAAATCGTTGAGAAAATGGGTTACAAAGCAAGTCAACTAAGCGCCTCGCATGAAAGGATTGCCTCCTTGTTTCAATACATGATAGGCAATACAGATTGGAGCATTGAATTGCTGAGAAATGTGGAGCTGGTGCAAAAAACAGATGGCAGGCTGATTGCAGTGCCCTATGATTTCGATTTTTCTGGGTTGGTCAGTGCACCTTATGCCCGCCCGAACGTGGACGTTGGCCAAAAAAAGGTCGGTGAGCGGGTATTCATGGGCAATGCCGCCAATGCAGATGAATTGTACTCGACCTTAAATTATTTCCTCACCAAGCAGGATGACCTCTTGGAAATCGTGGAAAACTTTGATTTACTGGATGATTTGTCGAAAGAAAGCATCATCGCCTACCTAAACGAGTTTTTTGAAGAGATAAAAACAAAAGAAAAGGCGCAGCAGCATGTTTTTAAACCCCGAAATAAACAATCTGGCACAGTTTTTCAAAATGAAGTGTCAACTCCACAAGCATCCAATTGAACCAAAGAGCAGTTTTTTCATACTAATTCAATTTTCTGGGGGCGTCCTTGTGACGCCCTTTTTTTGTTCAAAACAAAAAACGGCTGGCGAGCAAGTCTCACCAGCCGTTTTTCATTGCACCACCATCAAGCTAACCTATCATCCCCTACCCCGTCTTCCCTGCACGGTTGTCTTCTTGGTTTTTGATTTGACGTGACCACGTGGGCCTCTATTTGTAGTGGTAGTCGTGGTTTTCTTCACTGCGCCCCGCCTTGTTTTCACGACAGTCGTATTGGTGTGAACTGTTTTGGAGCCGACCCTACGGGGTGCATAAACGGCATGTGCCCTTACCACCCGATGAGTCGTAACTACATGATAATGAGGACGGTGTACCACGACCAATGGATGCCAAACATGGAATGGCCTTGGCCTCCAAGGGCTAAACCATACCGGATAATGTCTCCAGCGCCAAGGGGATATCCAAACCCTGTAGCCTGGTGCATACACGAACCGAACACTGGGCCATCCCCAAACATTTACCACAATTCTTTCCACCGTGATATTTGGGCCATGCTTGCCATTTTCGTTGGCCTCTCCTTCAAATGGTTCGACTATGGTCTGCTCACCGTAAACATCCTCGTCGCCAATGATTTGGAGCAATGCCTCCTCTGCGCCTGTTTTCTCGATTTCAATGACGGCAACGTCCTGCGACTCCGTTTCGCTGACGGCTACTTGCAGCACGAGCGCATGAACGTCGTTTTCCATGTTGTCATTGACCTTGACATAGTCTATTTCGCCATCGTCGTTCAGGTCGAGGTTGTTCACATTGTTGGACTCCGTGTTGAGCAGCTGCTCAAAATCTTCGGGCGAAGCAGCTTTTTTGAAAAGCTCCAGTGCACCTTCCAAACTGAAGTTTTCACCGGGCAAGCCACTGCTTTCAGCTTCTTGCGCCCTGGTAGTTGTAGCGGCCAAGGCCACCATTGTCAAACAAAGAAGGAATGATTGAATTTTCATTTGCATTAAGATGAGTTTTGAAATTGGTTGCAGAACGAGGGTTAAGACTATGGGTATTCCACAGGGTTTAAGCCGCTTCGCAACAAAATATCAAAACCTCTTGGCAAACATTCACACTATTTTACCAGCACGGATTTCCTTATGCCATCCTTTTCCACGGTCACGATGCAAATCCCTCCATTAACTCCCAAGGTTTGTTTGGAATAGGAGGACCGCCATTCAATGCCACTCATTTTATGTTCTTCGGTTTTGATTATCCTTCCATTGGCATCTGTAAAACTGATTTTGAAGGACTGCACAGGATTCTGACATTTTACTATCAAATTGAATGAATCGGTGCTTGGATTCGGTACAACTGCCATTTCGAGAACTTGGTTTTCAACCGCCTGCACATCAGTGGCGACTTGGTTTTCTGTAATCGTCAAGTATTGCCCTGCATATACATCAGTGTAAGTTGTGTCCTGTCCACCCAAAAATTTGACCCTAATTTCTTCGGCTTTCACCGCATCGCCCAAGCCGAAATGGGCGGTAAGGCTGTTTTGTCCACAATGGCCCGACTGGGCGCTAATTTCCCTTAGCTGCGTCACCGATTGACCGCCAATTTTCGCCGTGACCCAAAGCTTTGCCCCAATGGCCGAACGGTTGCTCGTTTTACCTATCAGCTTGATTTTCAACCAGTTGTTATCATTTCCGTTATTGAGATAAAACAGGTTATTGGGCAACGGGGAGGCAGCCGCACTTTTGCAGGTAGCAATGGCAAGGTCGAGGAAGCCGTCATTGTTCACATCGCCCCAAGCGAGGCCGTAGCTGCACGGCGTGGACAAATCTTCTATGCTGTTCAGGTCACGGGTGAAATGGCCGAGGCCGTCATTTTGATAAAGGAAATTGTTGATGGTTCCGTTGCAATATCCATTCGAAACGGCAAGGTCAAGGTCGCCATCATTGTCGTAATCTGCGAAATTGGAACTGTACGAGCAGCCGCCGTCCGTTACCAGATCGCCCATTGTTACAGGGGTAAATACACCGTTCTCCTGTATAAATAGCTGGTTGTTTTGCGGAGCAAAATACTGGGAGTTTGCGAGGAAAAGGTCGAGGTCGCCGTCGTTGTCCACATCTGCCCAACTGCTGCTCATGGTGCTGTGGTTGGTCTGTCCGGGGGCACCTGTCTCCTTTTTCACCAACTGTCCATTTTGATTTTCGTACAAATCATCTTTCTGGTTTGCTTCATTGGAAACATAGAGGTCTTGGTCGCCGTCGAGGTCAAAATCAACCCAGTTCACGGAGCGGGAGGTATTGGCATCCGTCACCACGGCTCCCATATCCGTTATCATGGTGAAATTTTGCCCCCCATCGTTTCGATAGAGCAGATTCTTTTTGTTGCCGCCAGAGTTTGAAACATACAGGTCGAGGTCGCCATCTGTATCGTAATCTCCCCAACTGGCCGTTTCGGAGTGGCTGCCAAGCTGCGAGGGAGCGGCGTCTCCGAGATAGGTGAAACTCCCATCGCTGTTGCCTGCATACAGGAAATTTTTCGCTCCGTACCAAGTCACAACGAAGCCGTCGAGGTCACCATCGTTGTCGAAATCAGCGAAGGTAGCCCCATCAAATGGTTTGCTATCCGTCACAATGGGGTCGTCCGTGACGGCGGTGAAACTCCCCGTACCGTCGTTTAGGTAGAGCAGGTTTTTTGCCCCAATATCCGTTCCGTTGGTGATGAAAATATCATCCCAGCCGTCGTTGTTTACATCCACAAAATTGACGCTGCGGCTGTCGCTTGGCGTGGTTACGTGCGGGCCTTCCGTGATTTTTTGGAAGAGCGGGGTTTGGCTAAAACATTGCGAAGCGATAAGTACGCAACTCAAAAGGCAAGTAAGATTTTTCATGTGTGCTCGATTATGATTTTGCACAAATCTATTCCCTTAAAAAAGCCTGTCTTTGTAAATGGTACCAATGCCGTAAAACACCCCACAGACGCCAATTTGCGAAGCAAACCACAGTTCATGGGGAGCAAAACGGCGTTTATAGCTTTCTTCCATTTCCAGCCTGTTTTTTGCGAAATTTGTTCGATGAAGCATCGCCGCATCCTGTTCCACTTGGCTTTTTGGTTGGCCTATGGCCTGTACGACGGCTATTTGAACGCCCCGATAAGCGGCACCTCCTACGAGCATTTGAGCTTCATGGAAAGGATGGGGCGTGCATACCTGGCGGAAATCGTGGTGCTTTGTTATAAGGTTCCCCTCACGTATTTTGTGCTGTATTTCCTTGTTCCTCAATACTTTACAAAAAGGAACCTACCTGTCTTCCTTGGCTCCACTGGGTTGGTCGCCATCGTAGGGACGGTAATCGCCAAGCTGGTCTGGTTCAACCTGATTTACCCTTTCATCTACGAAGTATCGAACCCTGAACCCGTGTCCAGCCTTGCCCGGCAGTTGTTCCGTTGGCTATGGAATTCCATTGACATTCTCTTGTTGTTGAGCGTGGCATCTGCCATCAAATTCTTCCGGCTCAGCCTTGCGAGTGCCGAGCGGGAAAAGCACCTGGTGGCCGAGAAGTTGCAATCTGAACTGAATTTCCTGCGGGCACAGACCAATCCGCATTTCCTTTTCAACACCCTGAACAACCTTTACCACCTCGCCCGGAAGCGCAGCGAAGACACGCCCGATGCCATCCTCAAACTATCGGAACTGCTGCGATTTATGCTGTATGAATGCACGGCTACTTGGATTCCAATTTCTAAAGAAGTCAAGGTGATTCGGGACTATCTCGAACTGGAACGGCTGCGCTACGGCGAGCGACTTAGGGCTGATTTCCGGGTTGAAATGGATGAGGAAACTTATTCGATTGCGCCGCTTTTGCTGCTGCCATTTGTCGAAAATGCTTTCAAACACGGGGCCTCTGAGAGCAGGGGAAACACTTGGGTTGCCATAAATTTACAGGTCAAAAATGGCATGCTGACCTTCATGGTTGAAAACCCACAATCACCCTCCAATTCGGAAATCGTGGAGGGAATCGGCCTGAAAAACGTGAAGCGACAGCTTGAACTTCTTTACCCAAACCACGAATTAGCCCTTGATAATCAAGGAGATAAGTTTGTGGCGACTCTAAAATTGCAGGTTGAAACACCCTTGGTCAAATGATAAAACTAAAATGCCTTGTCATCGAAGATGAGCCGCTGGCTGCCGAGGGCTTGGAGGCTTTTATCCGGGAGGTGCCATCCTTGGAATTTTTGGCGGCCTTCCCGGATGCGTTAGCGGCCCTCGAACTGATGAACAGGCAGCAAATTGACGTGCTTTTCCTTGACATCCACCTGCCCAAGTTGAAAGGGCTTGATTTTTTGCGGTCGCTCAAGAACCCGCCGCAGGTCATCCTCACTACCGCCTACCACCAATATGCCTTGGAAAGCTATGAACTGAACGTGGTGGACTACCTGCTGAAACCGTTCGGATTTCAGCGTTTCCTCGCCGCAGTGAACAAATTATCGGTGGACGCTGGACGGCTTACAGTGGACGGAAACCCATCCACAACCGTCCATCGTCCACCGTCCACCGTTAACCGTCCTTTCAATTTTTTCAATGAAAATAAGCGGCAGGTCAAGGTTTTCAACGATGAGATACTGTTCGTGGAAAGCCTAAAGGAATATGTGAAACTGGTGCTGACTGGAGGCAGGACTGTTGTGACCCGCTTCCAGTTGGGTGAGTTCGAGGCGCATATGAACGACCCGAACCTCGTGCGCATCCACCGCTCCTATTTAGTGGCAAGGGATAAAATCGAGGCATATACAACGACCGAGGTTGAGGTTGCAGGAGTGAAATTGCCCATTGGCAGGATGTACCAAGGCTTGGTTCAATTTTGAAAAATAGGCATACCTGCCCTCATTTTCTCCCCCTTCTTTGGAAAATACTTCGGTCATTTGCGCCAGCACATCAAATTTTCCAACACATGAAAATTCAAAAAATCGAGCATAAACTCGCCGAAATGGGCCTCCACCTTCCGGTCTTACCCACATCAAAAGGCATTTACCAGCGTTGCCTCACCGTTGGCAACCTCGTTTACTTCTCCGGCCACATCTCCGTGAACACCGATGGCAGTTTCATAACGGGCAAGCTCGGCGCTGACCTGAACGAAGAGCAGGGCATGGCTGCTGCAAGACAATGCGGCTTGGCCATCCTCGCTGCCTTGAAAGAGCACCTCGGCAGTCTCGACCATGTGAAGCGGGTCGTCAAACTCCTTGGCATGGTGAACGCCACATCCGACTATCAGCACCACCCCGTCATCATCAATGGGTGCAGCGAGTTGTTTGCATCGCTTTGGGGGCCGGAGCACGGCGTTGGGGTGCGGAGCGCCGTGGGCATGGGGTCACTGCCAGGCAACGTGGCCGTTGAAATCGAAGGAATCGTTGAAATCCATTGATTTATATGAGATTTTTCATCGAAAACATCGAAAGCCTTGACTCTCCCGCATTGGTCGTTTTCAAGGAACAAGTTGAGCAGAACATCGCACATGCCGTGCAAATGGTGGGCGATGTGGACAGGTTGCGGCCGCACGTGAAGACCAATAAGTCAGAAGACGCCTGCAAGCTGATGATGGCGGCGGGCATCTCCAAGTTCAAATGCGCCACCATTGCCGAGGCCGAGATGTTGGCCAATTGCGGAGCGACAGACGTGCTGCTGGCCTACCAACCCATTGGGCCGAAGGCCCAGCGATTCGCTAATTTGGCAAAAAACTATCCCGCCACGGCTTTCTCCTGCCTGATTGACAACCTTTCTGTTGCTACCGCAATGGCCGCTGTTTTTAATGAAAACGGCCTGGAAGTCCCTGTTTTTATTGACCTGAACGTGGGCATGAACCGCACGGGCATTGCGCCAGCAAAAGCAATGGAGCTTTACCAATCTTGCAACAAACTTCAAGGCATTCGGCCAATCGGTCTTCAGGCTTATGATGGGCACATCCGGGATGTGGATTTTTCGCTTCGCAAAACGAAGTGCGATGCTGCTTTTCAAATTGTCGAAGAGCTTGCAGGGGCAATAAATGCTGCTGGCTTCCCCCCACCGACCATCATTGCGGGAGGCTCGCCGACCTTCCCCATTCATGCTGCTCGGCACGGCGTGGAATGCAGCCCCGGCACCTTTGTTTATTGGGACAAAGGCTACTCCGACCTTTGCCCAGAACAGCCGTTCCGAACTGCCGCTATGCTGGTCACAAGGGTGATTTCCTTGCCGGATGACAATAAAATCTGCCTCGACCTCGGCCATAAATCCGTGGCAGCAGAGAACGAAATCAGCAAGCGGGTCTATTTCCCCGATGCTCCCGAACTCATGCCGATTGGCCAAAGCGAAGAGCATTTGGTCATGGAAGCTGGCAAAGGGCACCCCTACAAGGTCGGTGATGTACTGCTGGGGATTCCTTACCATATCTGCCCGACTGTCGCCCTCTACGAGCGGGTTTTTGTCATTGAAAACAACCGGGTGGTGGGCCATTGGAAAAATACCAGCCGGGACAAGACGCTTATTTTTTAACTATGAACTGTGAACTGTGAACTATGAACATCCCCACGTTCACAGTTCATAGTTCACGGTTCACAGTTCACAGTTCATAGTTCAACTCTTATGTTCATCTTCGATGCCCACCTCGACTTAGCCATGAACGCCATGGAATGGAACCGCAACCTGCGGCTGCCCATTGCTGACATCAACCACCGGGAGGCTGGCTTGACCGACAAACCCGACCGGGGAAATGCGACCGTCTGCTTTCCCGAACTGCGCAAGGGCAATATCGGCATGGTCGTCGCTACGCAAATCGCCAGGTATGTGGCATCGGACAACCCGCTACCGGGCTGGCACTCGCCAGAGCAGGCTTGGGCACATACGCAAGGTCAATTGGCTTGGTACAGGGCGATGGAGGCGGCAGGTGAGTTGACGCAAGTCACTGATTTGCAAGGGCTTGAAGCACAGCTTGCCCGCTGGAACGACCCCGACATTGCGGCAGCAGACAAACCAATCGGGTACATACTCAGCTTGGAAGGAGCCGACTCGTTGGTATCTGTGGAACACGTTGAATTTGCATACCAATATGGGCTTCGGGCAATTGGCCCCGGCCACTACGGCCCTGGTCGCTATGCCAATGGCACGGATGCGACAGGTAAAATGGGTCAACTTGGTCTGGATTTATTGAATAAAATGGCATCGCTCAATATCATCCTCGATGCCACTCACCTCTGCGACGATGCCTTCTGGCAGGCGATGGAGCATTTCGATGGCCCTGTGTGGGCAAGCCACAACAACTGCCGGGCGCTGGTTGAACACAACCGCCAGTTTTCCGATGAACAAATCAAGGAACTGATTGGCAGGAAAGCCGTCATCGGGGCGGTGATGGACGCTTGGATGCTGGTGCCAAATTGGGTGCGCCGAAAATCAACGCCCGTGGAAATGGGGCTGAACCTGGAGCGGGTGGCCGACCATATTGACCATATCTGCCAGTTGGCGGGCAACGCAGAGCATGTAGGCATCGGCTCCGATATGGACGGGGCTTTTGGTCGGGAGCAGTGCCCCTACGACCTGACGACTATCGCCGACATGCAATCATTGGCGGGCATATTGCGGAGCAGAGGATATAAAGAAGCCGACGTGGAGAACGTCATGCACGGCAACTGGCTGCGGTTTTTAAGGAGGGTTTGGAAATAATAAGTCAGGCGGCTACTTGAAGTCGCCGCCTGACTTGCCCTGTTTTATCATTTCTTCCGATAAGGAAAACTCTTTGCCGCCCGCCTGCTTATTTTATCAATGATGTCGTTGGAAGGCCGACTCCAATCTGCCCCTTCACGGAAAGAGATTGACCAGAGGGTAGCACCATCTTGGCCGCTTAGTAGGGAGTAATCAGCGTTGACCTCCCTAGCCTTTGACGAAACACCATAAATGGGCAACAACCAAGTATCAGTAACCGCAAAAACAATATCCTTTGCGATTTGAATACCATAGGACTGCAAATCTGACATGAGCCGCTCCTTTTCGATACGGGTCTTTACCACTGCATCCACTCCCAAAATCTTGCTTAGTTCTTCCGGCGTTTTTTGCCATGAATCCCTGATGCTGATATTGGCGTCTTTCAATTTTTGGACGGTAGCGGAATAGTGTAGCAAGTTCACTTTAATCGGATTCTTACCGTTATTGGTGCTCCGCAAAATCTCGTTGTACATGGATGCTTGAAAGGCTTGGCTTTCGGCGGCTTCAATTTCAGCAATCTGCTCTTTGGTCAATTTCTCAGGCGGCTTCCCCGTGAAGTGCATTTCGACGGGCATGATGGCAATCGTCTTGTGACTAGCGGTAGCCGATTTGAAATTGTCGGCAATGAAATACGGATGGCGGCAACTGGTTGCCAATAATGAAAACAGGCTCACCGCTGCGATGAGCAATCTTAGATTGAAGCTGAATGTCCTTTTCATTTTAGTTGATTTTGAAAGCGAGTAATAGAATGGGGCAAACCTACCCTATTTCTCAATAAACAACCAACTTGGACTGCCACTTTACATTTTCATTAACCAACTCCACAACATAAAGCCCTGGCGACCAGTCGCTTACCATAAATTCAAAGTCTGTTTGGCCTATTTGAAGTGTCTTTTTCAAAACCAAACTACCCTTTACATCGAAAATTCGCAACTGAAACCCATCCCCCAGTTTTGTTGAAAGCCGAACAAACCCACTGCTTGGATTGGGAGCGAGGGTTGCCCATTGCTCCGCCACCTGTTCATCCGTACTAGTAGCTTGGCAATCGCCACCTGTGATTTGTCCATCCATCCAAGCCAAACGTTCTGCGATGAGGTTCCTTCTGAATGCTACGTTTCCATCAAAATCGGCATAGCCCAATTCCGGCCACCGCTCGAAATTGCGGGCGGCTGGCTCGGCAAGGAGTAGGTGCAGCGAATCCACCATTGAAAGAAACGCATCGGTTTGCCAAGGGCCTTGCCGCAGTGCTTGCCAACGGCAATGGCGTTGCTGCAAAAAAGCGGGGTCAGTGTGAAAGATACTCCACCAATCGGGGAAGGGCCAGCCGGGGTGCGTGATTTCCCAGACCCAGCCCTCCACGCAGCAATAGCCCCGGTCGTAGTCCCAAGCCGGGCCAAGCTTCAGCTTGCCGCCATCGGCGGATTTCTCTTTGTACATAAACGTGCTACGACCATAGCTGTCGTAGTTGGTACTGAACTCGTTGACGAACATGAAGTCCATGAACGTGCTGTCGTCAATAAAACGGCGGTAGCCCAACGCAGGGTCGGCAAAATTTGGTTGGTGCAGGCTGTGCTCGAAGCTGTCCACATAGTTCTGAATATAATACGCTTGCTGCGGCTGAATCTCGGTTTGCCGAGGCTCTACGTACTTGTACTGAACGGGCAGGTTGCAGGAGTTGAAATTGATTGGCAGATAAGGCGATATCCAAGCGCCTGGGTCGCCGTTGTGGTTCATTTCGATGATATAGCCGCCCGTCAGTTCTTCGCCAACGGTATCTTGCGGGGTCAATTTGGCGATGTCCACCCGGTTTTTGTCCCGCTTCACCTTTTCGGTCAGGTTGTAAACCCCGACATAATCGCCATCCACGAACACCTCACAGTACATGGTGCGGGGAGCATAGCGGCCCATCCGGCGTGCAAACTCGTAGGCGACCGCATTGCTCATCAGCGTTGGGTCAAGGTATTCGGCCTTCAGAATCCAGTCGTTTTCGGAGGGAAGGCCAAGCAAGATTGTGTCGTATTCAAGGCCATTTTGATCAACAAGGTCGAAGTCGTAGTTCTTTTTGGGGTACCAAGGGCCGGTAAAGCCCTGCAACTCCACCAATATTTTACCCTCAAACTCAAAATCCAAATCGCTGGGCTGGTTCAACTGGCCATTGCCTTTGTTGACGATTTTAAGGTCGGCCAAAATCTTCGGCTCGTCAGGGATAGCTTGGCCACCCGTTTCAATCAGGACAATGGGGAGGTGGGTGCCTGGGAAGACGGTTGGCGTGGCCGCCCCACTTCCAAAACCAAGGCTCCAGTCAATCAAAAAACCTTGGTCGGCAAAGGCATAGGTATCGAAAAGCACCAGTTCCCAAATGCCGTTTGGGTTTTGCCCATTGTTTAGGTTGCCCATATTGCCCAATGGCTTGAAGGTGCCCGAGAATGGTGCAGCGACAGCGCCAATGGATTCATTTGCATCTTGCCGCAGGCAACAATTTTCCCAGTTATCGCCATCGCCGCCAATCCCTGCAAAAAGCATGAAAACGGTGCCATCGGGAGCCTTCAGCCGCACGTCCATGTCGCTGTCGTAGGGGTGGTTCATGTTCAGGCAGACCTCCACGAGACCGAAATTGCCGTTTGCCTCATTTTGTAACCCATTGATTTCCAACGGAAAAGAAATGGTCGTTCCATCATCTGGAATAGCTTGGTTGACGGTGGAAGTGAAGGTCTGGGAAAAAAGGAGGTACTGCGGTAGCAGGAAAAGGACAATTGCAGTTATTCGTTTCATGCGCCAAAGGTAAATAAGCCGGGCCTTCTTAGAGGAAATGATAATCATACCTTTGGCAATTAAAAGACTTAAAATATTGCATGAAAATCCTCATCACCTCCGCCACCCCTTTCGAAGTCGCCCCATTGCGGCAGCACCTGAATGAGCAGTTTTGGCCGCACTCAGAGTCCATGTTCCAAAAGGAAGAATTGGAAGTAACCCTGTTGGTCACAGGCATCGGCATGGCGCTGACGGCCTTCAACCTCGGTGGACTGTTTGCTCGGCAGCGGTTCGATTTGGCCATCAACGCAGGTATAGCAGGGGCTTATCGGACCTCCAAACTTTCCAAAGGGGATGTGGTGAACGTGACTACCGAGCGCTTCGCCGATTTGGGGGTCGAAGAAGCCGATGGCCGCTTTACCGATGTGCATGAACTTGGCCTGCTCGATGCCAATGCCCCGCCTTTCGAGCATGGCGAACTGCTGAACCCCGGCGCTGGCTTCGATTTTTTGCCGCAGGCTAAAGGCTTGACCGTCAATAAAGTACATGGCTACCAGCCCAGCATTGACGCCGTTTTAAGTAAATATCCCGCCGACGTGGAAAGCATGGAGGGGGCCGCTTTTTTCCTCAGTTGCCTACTGGCTGGTCAGCCGTTCCTGCAAATCCGCTCCATCTCGAACTTTGTGGAAACGAGGAACCGTGCGGCTTGGGATTTGCCTTTGGCGATTAAAAACTTGAATGAAACGCTGGTGGAAATGGTGGGTATGGTTAATTGAGAATTGAAAATCGAAAATTGAGACTGGGTTAACGAATCACCACCTCCGTTACAAAGCTCCCTCCCAATTCCGCATTCATCATGCTCAGAATCTTCTCCTTAGAATAGCTCATTTCCTGCTTGAGCGAGGCAGAGGTGAGGGTGATGTAGAGCCTCCCTTTGCGCAGCACAATATCCTTTGTGTACGAATTGATGGTAGTGCCCATCTTCGCTTTCCAGACCTCCCGCACCTTGGCTTCGTTCAGTGGTTCCTTCCACCTCATTTCGCTCACGAGGTCTTTCAGTACGTCTTTGATATTGTGCTGGTTGTCGAGATGCATAACTTGGGTATTGGGTATTGGGTATTAGGAATTGGGTATTGGGTATTGGGTAAATACCTAATACCCAATTCCCAATTCCTAATCCCTTTCAATCGGACACGTCATACAATGCGAGCCGCCCCTGGCCCTGGAAAGCTCATTGGATGGCAGGTTGATGATGGTTTTTTCGATGGCTTCGGGTTTGACCTTGCCAGTTTGGAGGTCTTTCAAAAGTTTGCGGGCATGCACGGTCTTGTAGCCTGCTTTCTTGAAAGCTTTTTCCGTTTCCGGGTTCCGGTCATAAGTAAGTGCCACGCCGGGTTTGAGTGCGACGAGGTTGCAGCCGTCCGTCCATTGCTCCCGTTCCTGGTAGGGCGATTCACCGTCACCGCTGAGGATGAACTGCATATTCGGGTTGATTTCGTTTACCAAAAAATCACGTATGGACGGGTAGAAAATGCTCGTGCCATTGGATTTGTGTACCTCCACGTTGCTGCCAAGGCCATCGAGCACAATGGGCTTGAAGGCCACGATGTGGTTGTTGTCCACCTGCGTGAAAACCGTGTCAATATGCATATAGCTGCGGTCGTGCGGGATATTGATTTGCACCACGTTTTTCACCACGTTTTTCTTGAAAAGTATGTCCCGCAGTGAATGGATGGCGTGGGCGCTCGTGCGCTCGCTGCACCCGATGAGCAGGTAGTCCTTGTTGAGCACCATCATATCGCCACCTTCGAGGCTGACGACCTCGCCTCGGCGGCTGGGCGGGAAGTCCTCATAGTGGTTCATGTTGATGAGGCGTCCCTCCGATTTCAAATGGGCGAAGATGGGGTTCGACCAAAAAATGAATCTCGAAAGGTAGTTCTCCCGGAAGCGGGCTTCCTTGCCCGGCTTGGTGATGATGACGTGGTCGTTCACCGTGACGGCAATGTCCCGTGTGAAGATGAAATTGGGGATAGGGTCGAAAAGGATATAATCTTCCTCCTTCAAATAGCCGGTGATGAGCACATCGGCGAGCCGTTCGTCGGGCAGGCCCATCAGCATTTCCTTGAGGGTTTTGGGCAGTTCCTCGTAGTCCACGATTTCGTTGATGACCCATTCCTTGGTGGCGGCATCGGCGGCAATGGCCCCGGCCAATAAGTCCTTGGTTTCCAGCACGTTGTCGTTGCCGAGGAAGGCCCGGAGGATTCCGGTGAAAACATCGTGTTCCTCTTGCATTTGTGGCAGGTGGACGATGTCGTCAAAGAGCAGTTCGCTGGCCCGTTTTGGTGAAACACGGGCGATGCCCTCGTCGGGGCGGTGTACAATGACCCGTCGGAGCGGGCCGATTTCGGATGATACTTGGATGGCGGGCATAAATTAGATTTCGGATTATTGGATTTTGGATTTCGGATTGGAATCTACCAATCACACCACCTTCTCCACTTCGTAAATAGAGTTGATTTTCCCGGCAAAGATGCAGTAAAAATCGGGACTGCGATGGAGGCAGGAGATTTCCGTGGGCCTGCCATCGTCAATAAAATTGGCCTTCAGCTTCGATTTTATGGTAAAAAGGGAGTAGTGGTAGTCAATTTCCACCTGGTCGCTGAAGTACTGTCGCATTTGGCCCAACATCTTGCGGTAGTTGCTTGGCGGTCGGGCGGAGCAGTTGTTGCAATCCTCCGTGAAATCGGGGCGGCACTTGGGGTTGCCGGCTTGGCAATCGAAGTGCGGGAGGTTATCGTAGCTCACCTTGTGGTGGGTGTAGGCCACCGAGCTGAGGGACAGCATCCCCGAAAGGCCGTAGGGCATCAGCGAACCAAACTGGCCGTCCATCACCGTCAGTCCGATGTTTTTCAACTGCGGCGAAGTGGTGAAGGCCATCTCCGAAATCTCGTGCATCAGGTCAATGTCCGGCATTCCGAACAGTCGGTTTAACGAGTTGCTTTGGGCGTAGGTTGCGTTGATGACCGAATTTGCCGCAATGGTTTCAATGGCTTGGTTTTCAAGGTCTTGCAGTTCCACTTGCCAGCAACCTGCCACAGGTTCGGCCTTGTTTATTTTGGTAAAACGGCGCACTTCCACCTGCTTTTGCTCCGCAATTTTACCTTCGTAATATTTGCCAATCAGTACGGGGTCGAACGTGTACTCGGTGGTAAGGTAGAGGGCTTCGAGGCGGTCATAATTGAAGAGCGGGTGCTCCTCCACTTTATCGCAGCGGATGCCGATGAAATCGCAGAACCGCTCGAATTGCGCAGCATCGGTGAAACTGCCGTAGCGGTCAATGGCGTAGTATTTTTCAAAATTAAAAAGGATGAAAGGGCGGTGTTCTTCCGTGAAGCGGGCCTTGTTGTCGTCGCTCATCAAGGCCGTGGCCACGCTTCGGGGGTAGTGGTAGCCACTGTGCAGTCGTGCCTGGTTCACGATGCTGGCTTTTTTGAACATTTCCCGCTCTTTTTCAATCAATAAAATCTTGGCACCCTTGCCTGCCAGGTAAAGTGCCGCATAGCAGCCAAAGATGCCGCCGCCGATGATGAGGAAATCGTATGTCTGGCTTTGCTTGATGCGGTTGAATGGTTTGAAGCGTTTGATGGGTCCGAAAGGTTTGAGCTACTACGAGACCTATCAAACCAATCAAACCATTCAAACTACATCGCAAAGCTACTCTTTTATCAAGCGGATGGTAAAGGGGTAATGGTAAATCTTGCCATCTGCGGCCTTCACGGTGGCAATGATGGTCAAAATAAAGGTCAATATTCCAAGGGCAATCAAGAGGAAAATCCCTATTATCACCAAGGTTAGAATAGCACAACCCACGCAATAAATAACCACCGATATCTGAAAATTCAGCGACTCGATGGCTTGCCTTCGCACATATTCCGATTCATCTTTTTTTACCAGATAGATTATCAATGGGGCGATGAAAC
>WBZM01001526.1_pt1 | contig 19521 bp, 18 predicted proteins | sample 5204271 | NCBI WGS metagenome assembly WBZM01 (sample SAMN12344346, study PRJNA552823) | activated sludge metagenome | biome: Activated sludge suspended growth; feature: Nitrification reactor; material: Wastewater; isolation source: activated sludge from nitrification reactor of wastewater...
GCAGTTCAGGCTGGGCGCAAAGGCCGATGAAGTGATCGAAATGGGCATGGCTTAGGAGCACCAGGAGGGGTCTGGGCCATTCCCGCCGCAGTTCGCGGATTTGATCCGCCACCAGAGCCGCCTGCTTGGCCTGACCCCCGATATCGATCAGGATCAGGGCACGGGCGGTTTCAATGAGAAAGGCATTAGAGCAGAGGCCGGAGAAGCGGGGAATCCAGGGGTAAATGCGCGCCTCACCCCCACCGGGCAGGGCGTTCCATTGATTGGCGATCATATCAACGGTATTGATCATAAAGTCATCGAATTGAACCAGTTAAGAATTTCCTGTCCCGCATGGGCTTGCTCCAGCAAGTGGGAACAATGGGTCTTGGCCTCATGGACATTCTCCGAACGGATTGATGGAGCGAGTCGGGATATACTCTGTGAATCCATGCCGCGGTTCGCGGTCCAACTCAAGGCATAAGGTGCGCCATGCCCGCTTCACCTGCAACCGCCAACTCGGAACTGACCACCCGCGCTGTCAATCTCCGCGTACGGGAGGAGATTCGCGACCTGATTGATCAGGCCGCCAGTATCCAGGGACGTTCCCGCTCCGATTTCATGATCGACGCCGCCCGGCGGGCCGCCGAGGAAACGCTGCTCGACCAGACGCTGGTCAGGGTCGATCGTGAGACCTACGAGCACTTCCTGGCCGTACTGGACCTTCCCCCCGCTGGCGAAGGTTACGAGCGCCTGATGGCCGCCCCCAGCCCATGGAAGAGCTGATCCTGGAGGCCCCCGCGCCACTCTCCGCGATCCATCGAGTCGCGGATTTTTCCTGCGGTGTACAGGCGCTTGACGACTGGTTGATTCGCCGCGCCTGGAACAATCAGGTCAGCGGCGCCTCGCGTACCTACGTCATTTCGGCCGCGGGGGCGTTAGTTGGCTATTACTGCCTGGCCTCGGGCGCATTGGCGCTGCGCGAGGCCCCTGGCCGCATCCGGCGCAATATGCCTGACCCCGTACCGATGGCGATCCTGGGGCGCCTGGCCATCGACCGGGCCTGGCAGGGACGGGGCCTTGGTGTCGCTCTGCTTCGCGATGCCGTCGAGCGCACGCGGGCCGCAAGCCTGATTCTGGGTGTCCGCGGACTCCTGGTGCATGCCTTGTCGGAGAAGGCCGCGGCCTTTTATGCCTACCACGGATTCGTCGCGTCGCCGGCAAATCCCCTGACGCTGGTCCTGTCGCTAAAGCGTACCCCCGCATCCTCGGGCTAGTTTGGTAAGGACCCTGAAATTGCTGGGCGACGGGCAGCCATGGCCCGCATCAGGCCCGGACGAAGCCGTCCATCACAGGCATGGTGATGTCGCTGAACACCAGATCGGGCTTGAGGGCCTGGGCCAGACGCAGGCCCTCGGCCCTCTCCCGTCCCAGGCTGACCTGATAACCCGCCTCGACCAGGACCCGGCGCAGCATCTCCGCCTGGATGCTGCTGTCTTCGACGGTCAGGATGTGGGGCATGGGTCTGGCTGGTGGCTGAGTCAGGGTGCTGGGGGACAGGCGGGGAATCTTGCGCCAACTCGCTGATGAGGATATGGAAAGGGACCATCTTTGACCCTCGTCCGGGGAAGTCGACAATAGCCCCAGGGTGACAATCTGCATGCCCTCAAGGCGTTGTTGCCGCGTTACGCCGGCCAGGTGAAGTGCGTCTACATTGATCTGCTCTACAACACGGGCAACGAGGGCTGGGTCTACAACGACAACGACAACGACAACGTCAACAGTCCGGAGATCCGCCGCTGGTTGGGTGAGGCCGTCGGCAAGGAGTGTGAGACCCCGATCGCCATGACCGCTGGCTATGCATGATTTACCCCCGGCTGGTCCTGCTGAAGCAGTTCCTGCGGGAGGACGGGGCCATCTTCGTCTCCATCGACGATAACGAGGTGGCGACGCTGCGCTTGTTGATGGATGAGGTCTTCGGGGGGAGGGGGGAATTTCGTTGCCACTCTCCTGTGGCAAAAGAAATATGCCGTGGCCAATGACCACAAGACCATTGCCCCCATGCACGACTTTATCCTTGGGGCCAGCTCCCCGCCTCCGATGAGCAACCGGGCCCCATCCTGGCGGTGGAATTCAAGGGCGCGGATCGCTGGGCCGGGGCGGAGGATGATCGCCTGATCGGCGGCCTGTGGTCGAACCTCTCCGCGAGGCGTTGCCACTTCGTGATGGTCAAGGAGAGGCGCTGGGAGTGGATCGAGGCCTGTTTGCCTTAGACTAACGGGGGCATCCGTCCCTCTCCACGCTCAGCGTGGCCGGGGACCCGCCTGGATCTTTCAGGAACCTGTAGGAGATGCAGAGCATGACGCAAACCGCCTTTGAGGCAGCGAAACACCCCTACGTCAAATGGGCCAAATTCAATGGCCGCCTGCTGATGCTCGGTTTTGGCGCCATCGGCCAGGGGGTGTTGCCCCTCCTGCTGCGCCACATCGACCTGGCCCCGGAGCGCATCGCCATCCTCAGCCCCGGCGGGCAGGGGCGGGACCTGGCGGCGGCGCAAGGGGTGGGCCTGGAAGACCTGACCCTGACGCCGGAGAATTACGCGTCCGTCCTCGCCGCGCGGCTGGGGCCCGGGGATTTTCTGCTCAATCTTTCGCTGAACGTCAGCAGCGCGGACTTGGTGCAATGGTGCCGCGCCCGGGGCGTGCTCTATCTGGATGCCTGCATCAGCCCCTGGGAAGGCGGCTGGTCGGACCCCGACCTGGCCCCGCTCGACCGCTCCAATCTGGCCCTGCGCCAGGGGATGCAGCCCCTGCGCCAGGGCGCGGGGTCCCTGCCGACCGCGGTGGTCGCCCATGGCGTCAATCCGGGGCTGGTCTCCCACTTCGTCAAGCAGGTCCTGTTGAACCTGGCGGGGGACCTTCACCCGGGCGTCGTCGTGCCGGGAACCCGGGAGGACTGGGCGCGTCTGGCCCAGGCCCTGGGGGTCCGGGCCATCCACATCGCCGAGCGCGACACCCAGACCAGCCCGAGCCGCAAGCAACCGGGGGAGTTCGTCAATACCTGGTCGGTGGAGGGCTTCATCGGTGAGGCCTGCCAGCAGCCGGCGGAACTGGGCTGGGGCAGTCACGAGCGCCAGTTGCCCCTGGGCGCCATCGCCCATGGCCAGGGCCATCAGGCCGCCGTCATGCTGCCCCGCCCCGGGGCGGCGACGCGGGTGCGCAGTTGGACGCCCCTGGCCGGGCCCTATCAGGGCTTCCTGGTTACCCACGAGGAGTCCTTTTCCCTGGCCGAGTACCTGACCCTGAGTCAGCGGGGGGAGGTGCTCTACCGCCCCACGGTGCACTACACCTACTACCCCTGCGACGATGCCGTGCTGTCCCTGCACGAGATGGCCGGCCGCAACTGGGAGCCCCTGCCCCGCCAGCGCATCCTCGCCGCCGGGGAGATCGATGCCGGCATGGACGAACTTGGCGTCCTGCTGCTGGGTCATGCCCGTACCGCCTACTGGTATGGCTCCCGGCTGACCATCGACCAGGCCCGGGCCCTCTGCCCCTGCAACAACGCGACCACCCTTCAGACCACCGCCGGGGTCTTAGGTGGCGTCGTCTGGGCCATGCGCCACCCCCGGGCGGGTCTGGTCGATCCCGATGAGATGGACTTCACCGAGGTGCTGGCGGTGGCGACGCCCTATCTGGGCGAGATGGTGGGTATCTACGGCGACTGGACGCCGCTGCAAGGCCGAAACCGCCTCTTTCCCGAGGTCCTGGATCTGGATGATCCCTGGCAATTCAGCAATGTCCTCGTCGGCTGAAGGCCCGGTGCCAGCCCGTGAAACACTTGATCGATACCCTCGTCCTGCGCAGTGGCTTGCAAGTGCAGCACAACAACCGGGAACGCGTGGAGCATCATATCCAGGCGCGGGTCCAGGCCCTGGGTCTGCATCAGCCGGAGGCCTTCCTGGACTGCCTGGAGCCCGACAGCCCCCATCAGGCCCGGGAGCTGGAGTTGCTGGCGGAGGTGCTGACCACCGGCGAGACCTTTTTCATGCGCGACGCCGGGCAGATGCAGTTCCTGCGCGAGACCTTGTTGCCCGAACTGGTGGCGCGGCGTCGTAGCCAAGGTCAGTTGCGGCTGCGGCTCTGGAGTAGCGCCTGCGCTACCGGGGAGGAGGCCTATTCCCTCGCGATCCTGGTGTCCGAACTGTTGCCCGATCGTTTCCAGTGGCGGCTGGATCTCTATGGGACCGATGTCAGTCGCGCCGCCCTGCATCGCGCCCAGGCCGGGGTTTACAGCGCCTGGGCCTTCCGCGGCTGCGACGAGGCCTTCCGGCAGCGCCATTTCCATCCCCATGGCGATCAATGGCGGCTCCATCAATCGCTCCGTGACCTGGTCCGCTTCTTGCCTTGCGATCTGATCCGGGAGGGCCTCCCGGACCCGGGGCGGGGTCTGGCGGAAATGGACTTGATCCTGTGCCGGAATCTGTTCATTTACCTTCACCCCGAGGCGATCGAGGGCGTGACCCACAAGCTCGCCGCCAGCCTGAGCGAGGGTGGCGTGCTTCTCACCGGTCATGGGGAATTGCGCGCCCACCGGCCGGCCCAGTTGCAGGTGGAGGCGCATCCCCAGACGCTGGTGTATCGCAAGGGGGGGCGAGGGACGACGGTCCCGCCCCAGCCGGGCAAGGCTGGGCAGGGGGAGTATCCCCCGTCCCGGACGCTCAGGGGTCCCTCATCGGCCCCGCCAGCCGGCGGGCCAGCGCCAGGGGTGAAACCCATCACCCCCTTGACTAGCCCGCCCGGCGGGGATCGTCCGGCCACCAGCCGGCCAACGGGAGACCAGATCGCCATCACCCGGCCGAGCGGAGACGGACCCGCCCCGGTGAGGCCCCGGTATCCGCCAGTCGCCCCCGCCTCCGTCCCTGCCGACGCTAGTGCCAACGCCCCCGCCGACGCCAAGGCCAGCACCTCCCCGGATTTCAGCCGGGCCTGGCGCCTGGCCGATGCGGGGCGGCTCCAGGAGGCCCAGGAGCTCTGTCAGCGCCTACGGGCCCAGAACCCCATGGAGGCCGAGGCGCATTTTCTGGCCGCGGTCCTGGCCGAGGAGCTGGGCGATAGCGCCGCGGCCCGGGATGCCTTGCGCAAGGTGATTTACCTGGAACCGGCTATGATTGCCGCCCATGTGCATCTGGAGCGCCTCCAGAGCCTTGCCGCCGAGGTCGAGGTCGCCCGCAAGACCCGCGAGACCCTGGCGCGCCTCCTCGCCGACCTGCCGGCCGAGATGCGGGTGCCCTGGATGGGGGATACGCGGGTGGGGGAACTGCGATCTCATTACGCCCGGTGAACGCTGAGGAATCGCCATCGCCATGTCCAATCACCTGCTGTTCGAGTTCCACGGGACCCGTTATGCCCTGACGGCGGAGGCCGTGCGGACGACCTTCTGGCTGCCGGAACTGTCGCCGGTGGAAGATCTGCCCCCCTATTTCGTGGGCCTGGTCAATCTGCATGGGCAGGTGATCCCCATCGTCGATCTGGGCTTGCGCTTCGGCCATCCCCCCCAAGGTTATCGGCTGGACCAGTCCGTCATCCTCCTGCGCCAGGCGGGGCGCCAGGTTGGCCTGATCGCCGACGCCGTCCTCGATCTGGTGGACATCCCGCCCACGGCCTGCGAGCCCTATGTGCAACTGGAGGTGCATGCGGCTGGGGCGGGGTCCCACCCGGGCGTCCAGGTGATCGCGGGCACCCTGAAGTGGGACAGCGGGGTGCTGATCCTGCTGGACCCGGCGGCCCTGATGCAGGTGATGCTCCAGGCGGACGAGGATTCCTGGGGGCATGCCGATCCCTGGAGCGAGGCGGGCCATGGCCCCGGGGCCAGCCATTTCGTCGACTTGTCTCCGGCGGAGCGGGAGCACCTGCGACAGCGCACCCGGCAACTGGCCCAATCCCCCGCGGACACGCGGGAAACTGGCCAGGGCTATGCCTTGGTGACGATCGGCTCCGGGCGCTATGCCCTGGAGCTGGAACGGGTGGCGGAATTCACCCACCTAGGCAAGGTGACGCCCCTGCCCTGCTGTCCCCCGCACATCCTCGGCTGCATGAATCTGCGCGGCGCCATCCTCACCCTGGTGGATCTGGCCCCCTTCCTCCTGGGGCAGCCCCAGCGCGATTACCGCGCCGTGGTGGTGATGTGGCTGGGTGAGCAGTTGCTGGGTCTGGCCGTGCATCAGGTGGAGGATGTCCGCGCCTATCCCGACCTGGCCGCCTCGGCCCTGGGCGGGCAGGCCTTTGGCCACCCCCATTGCAAGTTGCTGCTCCATGACGACCAGGGGGTGGCCGGGGTCCTGGATCTGGACGCCTTACGTCATCAGGGTCTGCTCGATGTCAACGAGCAGGCCTGAGCCCGGCGCGACAAGAACCCAAGAACCGACCCGGCAAGGCCGCCCCCCGCGACAGCCCCCGATCCGGCAAAACCGCAACTCGAGAGGCGTTGGGTATAATCCCGTCCGCCCATCCCTCGCTAATCCGGCCCCCCGTCCCATGAATGCCAAGCTCAAACTTTCCACCCGCATCCTCTTGGGTTATGTGGTTCCCTGCGTCGTCTTCACCATCGCCGTCATCGCGGTGTACCTGGAAAGTCTGGCCCTGGAACGGACCATCGAGCAGATGCGGCGGGCGGTGACCGTCGTCGAGCATGGCCAGGCCCTGGAACTGCATGTCGCGGAATTGCAGCGCGCCGCCCGGGGCTCCCTGCTCAAACCCCAGGACAGCCATCTGGAGCTTTACGAGACCAGCAAGCAATTGGCCGACAAGGACCTGCTGGCCTTGAAACAACTGGTGCAGGACGCGGGGCAGATCGCCATCCTCAACCGCGTCAGCGATGTCACCAACGCCATCGCCGAGGCCACGCGGCGCCAGATCGACCTCGTCAAGACAGGAGACGTGGAAGCGGGCATCCGGGACTTCCAGACCGGGCAAAGCGAGGTGCTTTACCAGAGCTTCACCAATCTGGCGACCCAATTCTACGAGCGCGAGAAACAGATCGAGGAGGCGCTCAAGGCGGACGTTACCAGCGGGGTGAAGGCGGTGAGTCTGTTCGCCGTCGTGGGTCTGCTCCTGGCCTTGGTGGTCTCCCTGGCCGTCGGCTACTGGCTGGCCCGCAAGATCAGCACCAGCCTCAAGGAGCTGATGTCGGTGGTGGCGGCCTCCTCCACCCAGATTGCCGCCACCACCCAGCAGCATGAGGGGGCCATGACCCAGCAGGCCAGCGCCGTGACCGAGACCACGGCCACCGTCGAGGAGATGGTGGCCACGGCGCGCCTCAACGCCGAGCAGGCCGAGTCCGCCACTCAGTCCGCCAACGAGGCCCAGACCACCACCAAGGAGGGCCTGGATCTGGTGACCCACAACGAAAACGACATGGCCTCCATGGAGGCGACCATGAACAAGATCGCGGAGCAGATCATCAGCCTGTCGGAACAGGCCGGTCAGATCGGCGAGATCGCCCGGGTGGTGGGGGAACTGGCCGCCGAGACCAACATGCTGGCCCTCAATGCCGCCGTGGAGGCCGCCCGCGCCGGCGATCAGGGCAAGGGCTTCGCCGTGGTCGCCAGCGAGATCCGTAAGCTGGCGGACCAGAGCAAGAAGTCCGCGGAACGCGCCAATCAGATCGTCGCCGACATCCAGAAGGCGACCAACGGCATGGTGATGACCGCCGAGGATGGCAGCAAGATCACCCACTCCGCCGCCGAGAGCGCCCGCCTCGCCTCCCACGCCTTCGAGAAGGTCATCCACCTGGCCGACGCCGTCTTTCAGAACGCCCAGCAGGTGCTGTTCAACAGCAAGCAGCAGGCGGTCGCGCTGGCCCAGATCGACATCGCCATGAAGAACATCAACAACGGCTCCCGGGAGATGTCCACCGGCACCGCCCAGATCCGGGAGGGCATGGCCCGGCTCTCGGGCGTGGCCGTGGACCTCAACAGGATGCTGTGACAATTCGCCGTGAACGACCAGCGGCGGTGCCTGGTGGGATGGCGCTGAGGCCCGGCGCGTGACCAGGGGGTGCCCTTGACCAGGCTCATCGAGGATCGGGAACTGCGGGACATGTTCCGCGCCGAGAGCGAGGACCATGTCCGGACGATCGAGGCGGGCCTGCTGGCGCTCGAACGCCAACCCGGCGAGGGCGCCCTGCTGGAGGAGGTCTTCCGCGAGGCCCACAGCCTCAAGGGCGCGGCGCGCATGCTGGGCCTGCGTGACATCCAGAACCTGGCGCACGAGATCGAGACCCTGCTGGGCGAGGCGCGCCAGGGCAAGGCCGGCCTCAGCGCGACGGGGGTGATGGCCCAACTGGCCAAGCTGGACCAGATCCGGCGCCTGGTGGCCCAGGCGGTGGGGGATGAGGTCACCCCGGTCCCCACGGGTGACGCGACAAGCCAGGCGGCCGGCTTGGCGGTCCCCGCCGAGAGGGTGGATGCGATTCCCGTTCCGACGCCAGTGCCCACGCCGCTGTCCGCGCCTTCGTCACCTTCCGCGCCGACGCCCGTCTCCACGCCCGCGGCCGCACTCTCGCCGGCTTCGGAGCCGGCGTCGACCCCGTCGCCATCGCCATCGCCAATCCATACTGCAACGCCTGTGGGGACCCCCACGACCAAGATAACCCCGACCGAAAGCCCCCAGGCCGAGATTTCAGGGGCCGAGCCGGCGCCGGCCGAGCGTCCCAGGTCGGGCTCGGGTCCGGTGGCGGAGCTGCGCATCGATACCCTGCGGATCGAGTCCAGCCGCCTCGATGCCCTGATGCAACTGGGGGGCGAGCTGGTGGTCAGCCATGGCCGCATCGCCCGCTGGAACCAGGACCTGGACCGGTTGCAGACCCAGTGTGACTATCTGCACAAGCACCCCGCCGAGAGCGCCCAGGGGCTGGGGGAGCTGAGCGCCGAGATCGCCCGCCTGCGGGGGCAGATGAGCGGCGATATCGCCCGCCTGGAGGCCGTCGCGACCCAGTTGGAGGGCAGCATCCGCACCTTGCGCCTCCTGCCTCTGGCCACCCTGCTGGATCTGTTCCCCCGCATGGTCCATGACCTGGCCGCCGAGTTGGGCAAGCAGGTCGCTTACCGAGTGGAGGGGGCCGCGACCGTGGCGGACAAGCGCATCATCGAGGAATTGAAGGCGCCCCTGACCCACCTGCTGCGCAACTGTATCGACCATGGCCTGGAGTCACCCGCGGAGCGCCGGCGGCTCGGCAAGCCCGCGGAGGGCCGGATTCTGATCAGCGTCACCCCGGGGACCGACGCCATCACCCTCCTCATCCAGGACGATGGCCGCGGCCTGGACCTGGAGGCCATCCGCCGCCAGGCGCTCAAGCAGCGGCTCCATACCGCCGACGAGCTGCAACACCTGTCGGAGGCTCAGGTGCAGGCCCTGATCCTCCGCCCCGGCTTTTCCACCTCGCCCATGATCACCGACCTCTCCGGGCGCGGGGTGGGGCTGGATGTGGTGCGGACCTGCGTGGAGCGCCTGCGGGGCGCCCTGAGCCTGGAGTCGACCCCCGGCCAGGGGCTGAGCATCCGCCTGCGCCTTCCGGTGTCCCTCACCGCCACCCGGGCGATGCTGGTGCGGGAGTGGGGCCAGACCTATGCCCTGCCCTTCGACGACATCGCCTTCCTGCGGCGGCTGCGCCCCGCGGAACTCCACAACCTGGAGGGCCGCCTGGGCTTCTACGAGGGTGACCAGGCCGTCCCCCTGGAACGGCTGGGGCTCCTCCTCGAACGGTCACCGCCGGCCGTCAAGGAAGAGGAGCGCCTCCAGTGCCTGGTGCTCCGGGTGGGAGGGGAGACCTTCGGCCTCATCCTGGACGAGGTCCTGGACGCGGAGGACATCGTCGTCAAGCCCACCGCGGCGCCCCTGATCCGGGTGCGTAATCTGGCCGGCCTGGCGGTGCTGAATTCCGGCCAGGTGTGTCCGGTGCTCAACAGCTACGATCTGCTGCGCGGCATGAACCGCAAGGTCCAGCGCCAGGCCCCGGTGGCGGAGCAGGAGGCGGCCCAGGTGCAAAAGCGCATCCTCCTGGCCGAGGACAGCATCACCACCCGCATGCAGGAGCGCCGCATCCTCGAGGCGGCCGGCTACGCGGTGGAGACCGCGGTGGATGGCCTGGATGCCTGGAACAAGCTGGCCCTGCACCCCTTCGACGCGGTGGTATCGGATATCCAGATGCCCCGCATGTCCGGGCTCGAGCTGGCGGAACGCATGCGCAAGAATCGCAAGTTCGCGGAGGTACCCATCGTCCTCGTCACCTCCCTCGCCACCGAGGAGGACCGTCGGCGCGGTCTGGCGGCGGGGGCCGATGCCTATATCAGCAAAGGGGAGTTCGATCAGACCCTGTTGCTGGACTGCCTGGCCCGTCTGGCCTGAACCCCGGCCATCGACCCATGACCCTTGCCGCAGGGATGCCCCCCCAACGCCGCCTCCGGGTCATGCTGGTGGACGACTCGCCCACCGAGCTCTACCTGCTGAGGAAGGTCTTCGCCCTGGCCCCCGACATGGAGGTGGTGGCGACCGCCACCAACGGGCGGGAGGCCCTGGACCTGCTGCCCCAGGTCCAGCCCGATGTGGTCTGCACCGATTACCACATGCCGGTGATGGACGGCCTGGAGTTCATCATCCGGGCCATGCGGGAACAGCCCTGCACCATCCTGGTGATGAGCGTGGCGGTGCAGTCCTTCCAGAAGGAGAACATCTTCAAGCTGCTTTCCGCCGGGGCGGTGGATGTCCTGGCCAAGCCCGTCGGCCAGGCGGGGGGCATCGGCGAGGCGGAGGGGCGCCAGTTGTTGGAGAAGGTCCGCGCCATCGCCCAGGTCCCCTCCCTGCGCCGGCGGCTGGCAAGGCCGGCGCCGGTGGCGGCGGCCGCGCCGGGTCAGGGGCCGGCCAGCGTTGCCGGACGGGTGGAACTGATCGCCCTGGGCGCCTCGACCGGCGGGCCCCAGGTCTTGCAGCTCATCCTGAATCAGTTACCCGCCCGGTTCGAGGTGCCCCTGGTCTGCGTGCAGCACATCAGCGAGGGCTTTCTGGCGGGCATGATCCATTGGCTGGGCTCCAGCGCCCGGCTCAAGATCGAGTTGGCCCAGATGGGGCTCAGTCCCCTGCCGGGCCACGTCTATTTCGCCCCGGATGGCCACCACCTGTCCCTGGACCAGCAGCGGCGTTTCGTCCTCGCCCCTTGCGTTGGGCAGGAAGTCCACTGCCCGGGGGTGGATGCCCTCTTCCAGTCGGTGGCCCGGGTCTATGGCCCCTCCGCCCTGGGCGTCCTGCTCACGGGCATGGGGCGCGATGGCGCCCTGGGGTTGAAGGCCATGCGCGACGCGGGGGCCCTGACCATCGCGCAGGATCAGCAGACCAGCGTGATCTTCGGGATGCCCGCCGCCGCCATTGCCCTGGGGGCGGCGAAATATGTCCTGCCCCCCGAGGGGATCATCGGCATGCTGCTGCGGCTGGGAGGCCTGGGGATGCCGGGGGCGGAGCTGGCCGAGGGGCGGGAGCGCGACTGACCGGCGTCGGTCGGGGTCTGACCCGACCCTCCCTCTCGATACCGAAAGCTGAAAGGCGATGGGTGGAAATCAGGCCGTCTCGGGTGACCAGAGACCCTGGCGGTGAATGGCCAGGAAGGCGTCGACCACGGCGGGTTCGTATTTGCGGCCCCGGTTCGTGGTGATTTCGTCGATGGCGATGTCGATCCCCAGGGAGTGGCGGTAGGGTCGCGAGGTGGACATGGATTCCACGACGTCCGCCAGGGCGAGGATCTTGGCCTCCAGCAGGATGTCGTCGCCTTTGAGCCCCTTGGGGTAGCCGCTGCCGTCCAGGCGCTCGTGATGCTGGACGACGATATCGGCGATGGGCCAGGGGAAGCGGATGTTTTTCAGGATCTCGTAGCCGGTCTGGGCGTGGGTCTTGATGAGATCGTATTCCACCGGGTCCAGCCGGCTGGGCTTGGTGAGGATTTCCGCCGGGATGCGGATCTTGCCGACATCATGGACGACGCTGGCGATCTGCAGCCCTTCCAGGTCATGCTCGCTGAGGGCCAGTTCCCGGCCGATGATCACCGCCAGGCGCGCCACCCGCCGCTGGTGGCCGGAGGTGTAGGGGTCGCGCATTTCCACCGTGGCGGCGATGGCCGTGACCGACTCGACCAGGGTCTCGTGCAGGGTCCGCAGGTGGGTGGCCTCCTTGCGCAGCAGGTTCTCACGCTCGCTGGCCAGCTTGCGCTCGTGGTCGATGAGGACCGCGGCCTGACGTTCCACTTCCTCCCGGAGCTGGCTGTTGAGGGTGGTGAGCTGATCCTGGATGCCTTGCAGTTGCTTGTTCTGCTGTAAGGCATTGCAGTAGGTGGACAGCAGCAGATTGAGGAGTTGCTGGGGGCCGGCATGGACCTCCCGGATCTCGCCACCAATCTCCGCCTGGAGCCGGATCTTGGTCTCCGCCGCCACCCGGCTGGGGTGCTTGAGGGTGCGGCTGACCCGTTCGAGGAGCAGGTCGGGGTCGTAGGGCTTGGTGACATAGTTGTCCGCGCCCACGTTCAGGCCCCGCACGATATCGTCCACGTCGCTCATGGCCGTCAGGAGGATGACGGGCAGGGTGTTCAGGTCGGGGTCGGAGCGCAGGCGGTGACAGAGCTCGAAGCCATCCATCACCGGCATGGTGATGTCGCTGATCACCAGATCGGGGCGCAGGGTCCGCGCCAGGCTCAGCCCCTCGGCCCCGTCGTGTCCCAGGCTGACCTGATAACCCGCCTCGACCAGGACCCGGCGCAACATCTCCGCCTGGATACTGCTGTCTTCGACGATCAGGATGTGGGGCATGGGTCTGGCTGGTGGCTGAGTCAGGGTGCCGGGGGACAAGCGAAGAATCTTAGCGCCAAATCGCTAATGAGGGTATGGAAAAAGGGCCATCTGGAAAAGGGGACATCTTTTCTCATGACCTTGACATCCTCAACGCAGCCTTGGGGTGCTCAGAAGCTCGCCGCCCAATCACCAAGTTGGTGCCAGGGCAGGACTACGGCCTGAGTCCGTTGCTGGGGTTCGTTGCCGGCATAGACCAGGTGGGGCTCACCGGCGGCCTCCCCAGCCAGGCCGCGCCATTTGTTCAGGCCGGCGAAGTAGTCGGGGTTTAGCGTGGTGCCGGACTTGATCTCGATGGGTACCAGCCGCTCGCCTTGGTCCACGAGGACGTCGATCTCGTTGCCGGCACTGTCCCGCCAGAAATAGAGGTTGGAAGGCAAGCCGCGATTGAATCGGCCCTTGAGCAACTCGGCGATCACCCAGGTTTCGAAGAGGGCGCCGCGTTGGGCATGAAAGCGCAACTGCCCCTGGTCTTGGATGCCCAGCAGCCAGGCGGCCAGGCCGGTATCAATGAAGTACAGCTTGGGGGACTTGGTGAGGCGTTTGCCCAGGTTGCGATAATGCGGGGGCAACAGGAACAACAGATAGCTGGCCTCCAGGACCGAAAGCCAGGCCTTGGCGGTGTGATGGGTGATGCCACAGTCATTGGCGAGGGCGGACAGATTCAGCAACTGGCCGGTGCGGGCGGCGCACATGCGCAGAAAGATCTGGAACGTCTTCAGATCACGGACGTTGATGAGTTGATTCAGGTCGCGCTCCAGATAGGTGGCCACGTAGGCGGATAACCAATCTTGGGGCGTCAGATCCCGGACGTAGAGGGGTGGGTAGCCGCCCTTGAACAGCGCCGTTTCCACGTCGGCGGGCGGGGTGGGGGTGTGCCGCAGCTCGGCCTGACTGAAGGGCAGCAGATGCACCAGGCCCACCCGGCCAGCCAGTGACTGGGTGATGCGGGATCGCAGATCGAACTGTTGCGAGCCGGTGAGGATGAAGCGCCCCATGCGCGGGTCCTCATCCACCACCCCCTGGAGGTAGGAGAACAAATCCGGGGTCCGCTGGACCTCATCCAGGATGGCGCCCTCGGGGAAGCCGGCTAGAAAGGCCCGTGGGTCCGACTCGGCGAAGCCGCGCGTATCGGGGCTTTCCAGCGAGACATAAGGCTTGTCGGTAAAGGTGGCCCGCGCCAAGGTGGTCTTGCCGGATTGGCGTGGGCCGGTAATGGCCAGGACTGGGAAGCCCCGGCTCAAGCGCCGCAAAGTCTCGCTGGCCTGTCGTGGAATCATGACAACAGGTTAGCAACTATCGTGCAAATTGGAAATCGAACTTCCAAAAATTACGTTCACCAAACATGAAGTGTCTGGCTAGGTAACCGCAGCCGTGCGCTATGGCGGGCGCTTCAATCTTCGGGGGACAATTAAATATCAAGTTTACCAACCCCTTGCGACTAGACGGAGGCTAAACCATGCCTGGCCACTGCCTGCATTCGCGCGGCCCAGCGCCTCAGGAGTGTTGTTCCACGTATTGCTTCAACACCTCGTCGACCCGCGTCTGCCAGCCGCGCCCGCCAGCCTTGAAAAAGGCGACGACTTCGGGTGACAGGCGCAAGGCAGTGGGCACCTTGCGCGCCGCCTTCTGTGGCCCCCTGCCGCGGCGCATCGCCGCCAGGGTCGCGGTCACGCCGCCACCATGGGTGACGATGGCTTGGTCCCAGTCCACCGCGGAGGTGGGCGGGTTGTCCTCATCCGGCACGGGGTGCGCGGGCGCGGCGGCCAGCGCCGCCTCGGGATCAAAGGGCGGCAAGGTAGCGTTGGGTTTCATGTTTGTCGACATGGTGGCAGGAAATCAGGTGGGCGTGGTTAGCGCGTGGGGTCCAGATCAGGACGACGACCCGCCCGCGCCATTGCGCCAGGCTTTTAGGCGCTGCTCGCCATAGGCGCAGCGGGTGTCCTCGGTGGTCACCAGCGGGAAATCAAAGGTGCCTTCCAACTTGGCCAGGTCAATTCCATGCTTGCGAAGGTTGAGCTGCCGCTTGCTTTCGTCGTAGGTGATCATGAGCAGAATGTATAGACAATATAACGTGCCGTCAATTTAATTGTATAGACAATTCCCGGTCTGACCCTCCCCGACTGCCAGCCCCACCCCGGCCAGAGGATCAGCCCACCCCGTATAGGTCTTGGTCGGCCAATCCCAGAATCTCACAGAACCGCGCTCAAGAGCCCCCCAGCGACACCACTGCCAACCACCACCAGCCACGGGGGCAGCTTCCAGAACATGAGGGCGACCAGCGCCACCAGGGTCAGGCCAAAGTCTTGCGGCAAGTGAATCGTGCTGGTCCAGACGGGTTGGTAAAGGGCGGCTAGCAGCAGGCCAACCACGGCCGCATTGATGCCAGATAAAGCCGCTTGGGTGCGGGTGTTGCTGCGCAGGTGCTCCCAAAACGGCAATGCCCCCACGACCAGCAGGAAAGATGGCGCGAAGATCGCTAGTAGGCAGATGAGGCCTCCCAACCAGCCGGATGGCGCCTCACTCATCGAAGCGCCGAGAAAGGCCGCGAAGGTGAACAGAGGACCCGGGACGGCCTGCGCGGCACCGTAACCCGCCAGAAAGGCGTCATTGCTGACCCAGCCAGTCGGCACGACCTCGGCTTGCAGCAGCGGCAACACCACATGCCCGCCACCAAAGACCAGTGACCCGGCCCGGTAGAAGGCATCCACCATCGACAGCACCTGATTCTGGAAGAGGGCCGTCAACAAGGGCAACCCCATCAGCAGGGCCAAGAACAGTGTCAGCCAGAACAAGCCAACGCGACGCCGGATGGCAATCGGCAACGGGTCATGCGCTGCCCCCTGGTGAGGCTTGAACAGCAACAGGCCTACGATCGCCGCAAGGGCGATGACCCCCACCTGCCCCCAAGCGGACGGCACCAGCAGCACAACGCAGGTCGCCGCCGCCATGATGGTAATGCGTGGTGTGTCTGGGCAAAGATGGCGTGCCATCCCCCAGACCGCTTGCGCGACTACCGCCACCGCCACCACCTTCAATCCATGCAGCACGCCAGACGGCATCGCCTCGCCGTAACTAGCCATGCCCAGTGCGAACAGGATCAGCGCAATCGCTGACGGTAGCGTGAAGCCCACCCACGCGGCCAAAGCCCCGGCGTAGCCGGATCGCGACAGTCCGAGCGCGATCCCGACTTGACTGCTGGCAGGCCCCGGCAGGAATTGGCAGAGGGCGACTAAATCCGCATAGCTGCGGTCGGTCAACCACTGCCTCCGCGTCACAAATTCGTCGCGGAAGTAGCCCAGGTGGGCAATCGGGCCACCGAAGGAGGTCAGGCCCAGTCGAAGAAAGATCAGAAAGACAGCCCAAGGACTGCGGTCAGTCTGGGTAGTATCGGTCATGGTCGCATCTTGCTCCGTGGCCGTTTTGGGCAGAATTAAACGAAATTCGCTAACGAAACGCGACGATGACTTCGCCGCGGAGGGCCACCCCCGCGGCGATCTGCATTCGGTATCTCAGCCGCTGCGCGGACCAAACAGGATGAGCGTTGTCCCCTTACGCCCTTCACAACGAGAAAAAAACATGACTAACACCCTTCCCGAATGCCTGCTCTGTACACCCCAGTACGTGGTCCTGGAAAACAACCTCGCCTTTGCGCGTCATGACGACAATGCCCTGAGTCCCGGTCACCTGCTGATCATCCCCCGACGACATGTTGCCAGCTTATTCCAAGACCGAGGCCGCTCGCGAACCATCACGGTGCCGCAACGCGTTCAGGACCCCATTCAGGCCCAGGGTCCAGGCCCTGGGCCCGCCATCAGCCGGAGGTGTTAGAGCTTGCTGGCGTCGTGGCAGGCCGCGCCGCAGGCATTGGTGTAGGGAATGGGCATGGCCTTGCCAGGCTCCACCCCCTTGACCCCCACATTGTCCTTGCGCGGTACGTCGTAGAGGTGTGACGTGATGTCATTCATCCAGTAGTTCTTGCCATCGCGTCCCACCAGGCCCTTGCCCATGCCGGCGCCGGTCTGCATGGTCTTGGTGTTGTGGCAACTCGTGCAGGCGATCTTGTCCGGGGCCACGGTACACTTCGTCGTCTCCTTGAGGTGCTTCTTCATGTCCGTTTGCTTCTCGTGGCACTGGTTGCAGGCCTTGCTGGAATCCAGGGCCGCCGTGCGCTGATGGGCGAACTCGGCCTCCCCATGGGGGTCATGGCAGTCGTAGCAGGCCACCAGTTGGCGATCATTGCGGTACTTCGAGGTCTTGATAAAGTCGGTGCCCTGCTGATGATGGGCCTTGGAGTGGATCCCGTCAGGCCAGAAGTCCTTTTCAGCCGCATCCTCCCGGCTGGTGAACTGAGTGAGGAAGGTGTTGCGGCTGGTGCCGGGGGGCATCATTCGATTGGCGACATCGACCGGCGAGTCGTTACCCAAGTGGCCCTGGGGGCGGCTGTGGCACTGGACGCAGATGGTGGAGGCGCGCTCCGAGGCCAAGTTGCCGGGATTGACGATGCTGACCGACGCCTCGTCCTTCGCATGTTGCGACCCCGGACCATGACAGGTCTCGCAGCCCATATTGAGCTCATTGGGAACGCCGTCGCCATCGATGTCCAGCTCGCCATTTTTGTCGTTCACCGAGCCGGCGATAAATTTGCCTTCGGGGGTTTCGGTCAGGGTAAAGCCCGCGTAGTGGCAGGAGGCGCACTCCCGCTCGAAGGACTTCTTCGCCGGCGGGTCGGTAAGCTTCTTGGTCTCCTCCTTAAAGAGCCAGTCCGCATGGTAGTCGCGCCATTGCTTGCGACTACGGTCGCCAAAGGAATCATCGCCCTGGGCATTGAACTGCACGAAGGGGAAGAGATTCTGGCCAACGCGATAGAGGTAGCGCTGTTTGTAGAGGCCACCGCCATAGGTCAGCTCCACGGGATAGACACGCGGCGGGTCGCTGGGGTCGCGGACGTTCTCGGTACGGAACTTCAGCTTGCCGTCGGTATCCTCGAAAAAGGTCGCGGTGAAACTCACCGTGCTCGGATCGGCGGGCTCCTTGTCGCTGATCTGGTACTTGTCGAAGCCACGCTTCTCATCAAAGCCATAAAACCAGAACTTGGTTCCAGCCTTGAGCTTGTCCAGGCCCTGGTTGAAATCGGGGAAGCGGGAGTAATCCTGATTCTTGCTGTCGTCGCCAATGACGCGGATACCCAACCGATGCAGGGTCTTGGTGAAGTGCTCCTGCTCCTCGTGGCATTTCAGGCACTTGGTAGTACCCACGTAGGAGGCATCGGTGGGGGTATTGCCCGACACCTTGATCGTCACCGCCGCCTTCGTCAACTCCTTAGTGGACAGGGCCTTGCGCGACTTATCGCCGCCCGGCAGGTAGCGGGCATCGGCGGGCTCCACGTACAGAAAAAAGTTGCCTTTCGGCACCTTTGGGACCGTGAACTTGCCGCCAGGGCCGCTCTTCGCCTGCAAGTAACCTTGCCGGTGGGCCGCCAGATTGTCCTCCAAGGGCTCGTCGTTGGGGGAGTCACGCTTGATCTCCACCGGCGTCTTGGCCATGGTCGCCACGTCGGCGGCCGGGATCAGCCAGACCGTGGCGTTCTCCACCTTTTTCCCGTCGGCATCCTCAACGACACCCTTGAGGGTAGCCGCCGCCACGGGCCCCGCGGCCAGGGTAGCGGCGACGGCGAGCCCCAGCAGGGTTGCAAAGCTTGTGTTCATGGTTCTTTAGATTCTCCCGAATGCGATACATAGAGTGCCCGGTACCCGCGAAGGCCGTGAGTCTGGCGCCGGGACTGCCCTGGAGGGTCCGGCTGCCGACGCCCCCTGACCGCCAGGCTGGCAAGGTGGCAGGACTCGGCCTCAGGCGTTGCTGGACCTGGTCGCGCCCCACACCAGCGCCCAAGCGGGGCATGGCGACGATTCAAGGAGTGCAATTGTCCTGCCAGGGGACAGGCGTGAAGCGACACCCTGGCATGGTTGGAACTTAACCGGCGCAGGCCCGGAACGCCGGGGGAGCCATTGTCATGAAGTCATGACAGGTGTCATGAAGTCATGACAGGTTCCAACGCTTCAGACGCGGGTACAGATTCTGCCGGGCGATGCCGCTGATCCGGGCCGCCTCGCTGACATTGCCGCCGGCGGCCTGGAGCAGGCGGACCAGATACTCCTGCTCGAAGCGGCCGCGTTCCTCCTCGTAGGGCAGCAGGGCCAGCGGGGCCGCCAGGGGCGGGGCGCCCTCGGCGGCCAGATGCTCTAGGTGGACGGGGGCGATGGCCCCGCCGGGATGCAGCGCCACCACCCGCTCCACGGTATGGCGCAACTGACGGACGTTGCCGGGCCAGGGAAAGTCCTCCAGCAGGCGGATGGCGTCCGGGGTGAAGGGCCCGACGTCCTTGTGGAAACGGGCCTTGAAGAGCTCCAGGAAGTGCAGCGTGAGGGCCAGGATGTCCTCACGCCGCTCCCGCAATGGCGCGATGCGCAGCGCAACCACGTTGATGCGGTAGAACAAATCCTCGCGGAAGCTGTGGTCACGCACGGCATCCGCCAGCCGGCGGTTGCAGGCGCAGATCAGGCGGAAGTCGCTGCCGCGCAGGGTTGTGCCGCCCAGCCGCTGGAAGTTGCGCTCCTGAAGCACCCGCAACAGGCTGGTCTGGAGCTTGGGACTCATAT
>WBZM01001852.1_pt1 | contig 19486 bp, 12 predicted proteins | sample 5204271 | NCBI WGS metagenome assembly WBZM01 (sample SAMN12344346, study PRJNA552823) | activated sludge metagenome | biome: Activated sludge suspended growth; feature: Nitrification reactor; material: Wastewater; isolation source: activated sludge from nitrification reactor of wastewater...
GAGGATACCGGTACCCCGTCACAAAGAAAACCGAACCACCTGATCCTCAGACTTTCAGCGTTCCTTCCAGCGCCACCGCCAGAGCGTCTCCCACCTTGTCGGCGTACCTGAATTCGACGTCGGCGCGCTCGTGTTCCGGGATCTCTTCGACATCTCCCTCGTTACGGCCGGGCAGGATCACGATCTTGATTCCCGCCCGCTGTGCGGCCAGGGATTTCTCCTTTACGCCACCGATCGGCAGCACCTGACCTGTCAGGGTCACCTCACCGGTCATGGCGACGTCGTTTCGTACCGGTCGTCCGGTGATCAGGGAGACGAGCGCCACCGTGATCGCCACACCTGCCGAAGGTCCGTCTTTTGGCACAGCCCCAGCCGGCACGTGGATGTGAAGGTCATGCGTCGCGAACCACTTCTCGTCGAGGCCGGGAGCGAGAACGCGGGAGTTGGCCCGCACATAGGAGAGGGCCGCCTGCGCGGACTCTCTCATCACCTCACCGAGCTGACCGGTGATAACGAGCTTCCCGGCTCCCGGCATTGCTGTCGCCTCGATGAAGAGCACGTCACCACCGGTCGGGGTCCAGGCGAGCCCCGTGGAGACACCGGGCACCCTGGTGCGCCGTCGCGTCTCGGAGAAGACCCGGCGCCGTCCGAGCATTTCGCGGACCTTCTTGCCTGAAACCTTGACCTTCTTGGTCTTTCCGCTCTCTTCGGCGAAGACCCTGGCCACCTTGCGACAAACCGTCCCGATCTCGCGTTCGAGGTTTCTGACCCCTGCTTCCCGGGTGTACTCCTCGATGATCGCGGTAAGGGCCGGATCGGTGAAGGAAATCTGGGATGGCTTGAGACCGTTCGCCTTGATCTGCCGGGGGACGAGGTACCGGCGGGCGATGTGCCGCTTTTCATCGACCGTGTAGCCGGCGAGCTGGATCACCTCCATCCGGTCCCGGAGCGGACCCGGGATCGTGTCGAGCACGTTGGCGGTCGCGATGAACATGACATCCGACAGGTCGAAGGGCATGTCGAGGTAGTGATCGCGGAAGGTCTCGTTCTGGGCCGGATCGAGCACCTCGAGCATGGCCGAGGAGGGATCTCCCCGGAAATCGGAGCCCATCTTGTCGATCTCGTCGATCATGAAGACGGGGTTCCTGGATCCTGCGTCGCGGAGAGCCCTGATGATCGTTCCGGGCATCGCGCCGATGTAGGTGCGGCGGTGCCCACGGATCTCGGCTTCGTCCCGCACGCCACCGACCGAGATTCGCTCGAACTCGCGCCCGAGAGCCCGGGCGATCGACTGTCCGAGGCTGGTCTTGCCGACACCGGGAGGGCCGACGAAACAGAGAATTGGCCCGGGAGAATCTGGGTTGAGTTTGCGGACCGCCAGGTACTCGAGGATGCGGTCCTTGATCTTCTCCATGTCGTAGTGGTCAGCGTCGAGGACTTCCCTGGCATGTTCGATGTCGAGGTTGTCCTCCGTCTCCTTCGACCAGGGAAGGTCGACCAGCCACTCGAGATAGGTCCTGATCACGCCGTGCTCGGCGGCTGCGGGCGGCAGCTTCTCGAGTCGGGAGAGCTCGCGTTCGGCGGCGTGATGGGCATGATCCGGCAACTGCGCCGCCTCGATCCTTTCGCGGAGCTCGTTGATCTCGGCGGTGAGTTCGTCCTCCTCGCCGAGTTCGGCCTGGATCGCCTTGAGCTGCTCGCGCAGAAAGTACTCTCGCTGGCCCTTGTCGATCGATGACTGGACTTCGGACTGGATCTGCGATCCAAGCTGGATCACTTCGAGTTCGCGGGCGAGGATTTCGGAGAGCATCCGCAAACGTTTCGCGACATCGACTTCCTCGAGCAGCAGCTGCTTCTCCTCGGTCGAGATTCGAAGCGCGCCCGCGATCAGATGGGACAGTGCGGATGGATCATCGATGTTGGTGACCGCCAGCTGCAGCTCTTCCGGAAGGTAGGGAATCTGTTCGATGATGTCCGAGAATGTCTTCTGGACGTTCCGGGTCAGGGCCTCGAGCTCGGGTGACTGCTCGACCACGTCGGGCATTTCGGTGATCCGGGCGACGAGGTACGGGGTCTCGGTCACGTAGTCGCCGAGCCTCACCCGCTGGCTGCCCTGAACGAGAATCCGGATCGTCCCGTCGGGAACCTTGAGCATTCGGGTTACTACGCCGACCACCCCTACGTCGTGGAGCTGTTCCGGTCGCGGCGTGTCCTCCTCGGGGTCGCGTGAAGCGACCATGACCAGCATCCGGTTTCCGGCAAGGACGTCATCGACGAGCTTGATGGAACGTTCCTGCCCTACCCCCAGCGGAGCCAGGGTGTCCGGGTAGGCGACCGTGTCGCGAAGCGGCAGGACGGGCATCGCCTCTGGAAGTTCCTGCTCGCCCCTCAGTGCCTCCTCGAAGTCCTCATCGCTGCCGCTGACGACTTCGAGAACCGGAACGCTCTGGCTCTCGTCAGCCATCGATCTCCCCCCTCTTCCGGGCCCGGCCGACCGGCACCCGCCGGGTCACCTCGGTCTCGTCACGCAGGGGCAGCTCGACCCTGAGCACGCCGTCGTCGTAGGTGGCGGTGGCCCGTTCGGAATCGACATCTACCTGAAGTTCGACCACATGACGAAACGGTCCGGTGGGAATCTCGACCTGCTGATAGACGCGGCCCTCGGTTTCCTGGACCGGGCGTTCACCGATGATCGTGAGCTGCCGGCCGCTGACTTCAATCCCGACCGTGGACAGGTCGATCCCGGCCAGGTCGCACTTGACGACCGCACGCTGGGGATCCCCCGAGTAGTAGACGTCGACGTTCGGGGAGAAGCCGCTCGCCCGGCGGCTGATGTAGGTCGCTCGCCCCCATGTGCCGCCCAGCATCTCGTCCATCTCCCGGCGCATCCGGGCGAAGTTGGCGAAAAGATCTCGTTCAGACATTTGTCTGAAGACTATTCACGAGCCGACCCGGGCTCAAACTTCGATCTCGACGCCCTCGCGTGCCACCTGCACGGGCCCGCTGTAGGTCGAGCGGGCCTCGGCGAGCGCCCACTCCGTATCGATCTCGTCGGAGATGTGTGTGAGCATCAGTGACCTGGCTCCCGCCTTCTCGGCGTGTTCGCCGGCCTCGGATGGAGTCAGGTGCCCTCGAACGCCGTCGCGTTCCGGTCTGGGCAGCGTCGACTCGGCGATCAGGAGGTCCGCCCCGTCGGCGAGTTCAACCAGGGCTTCGTTGGGGCAACAGTCGGCCCCGTAGACGATTCTGCCGTCGCCGGAACCGGTTACCGACATCGCGTAGGTAGTGATGTAGTGCGGAACTTCGCGGAAGGTGATCTTGATTGGACCGACCTCGACCGAGCCATCGGGGTCGTACTCGGAAGTCTCGAAGGCCTGTTCGAAATGGCGTCCCAGACTCCACGATCCGTCCAGGTCGTCGAGGAAACGATGCGAACCGGGCGGCCCGTACAGCTTCGGCCGGGCCGGATTGTCTGTGCCCGGCCAGGGGTCGATCGGAACCGGCTGCTGCCTCGGTGCAAAACGAAGAGCGAAGCCGTATGGGATCAGGTCTGCGAAATGATCGGCGTGAAGGTGCGAGATCACGATCGCATCGACGTCGACGTAATCGTGGTACTTCCGCAGCTTGCCGAATACGCCGTTGCCGCAGTCGAGCAGGACGGTCGTATCGCCTTCGGTCACCAGGTAACCACTGCAGGCACCATCAGCGTCCTGCCAGGCAGGCGATTTGCCCAGGACCGTGATCTTCATAAGCCCAGACCGAGACCGTTCATCCGGGCAATGCTACTCCTGAGGGGCCGTTGCGCTGCGTCTCGAATGAACGCTGAATGCCGCCCGGCGGCTTGCGTCCCGCTCAGGTCGGGAGGCGCCGGAGGCCCGGTGACTTGTCGACATCCCGGTCGGCCCAGCGTGGAGGACGAAGCAGGAGCATCGGCTGGCGCGGGGGCACGAGTCCTTCCGGACGGCTCTCGCGGAAAGTGCCGCAGGGCTCTTCCAGGTCGAGCGCGCACAACATCTTCTGGCGGAAGTAACAGTCCTCGCAAGAGGGGAGTTTTTTGCTGGTCCGTGCCACCGGTGGCCATCCAAGCAGGACCGCCAGGCCGGCGTCGGAGGCGATTCCGCAAATCGCAGGATTCTTGATTCACAAGTTGGCAACAACCCCCGCATTTTGCGGTTCGACGGACCGCCGCCAGGGGGCGAGTTCGTCGGTGGCCAGACTGATGCAACGTTTGGCCTGCCGCCCGAGGCCCTCCCCGGTTGCCCTTGCCCCGGCTATCCTGACCCTGGAGGGGAACCCCGCGGGGTGACCGGTCGACTCGAGGGGGTAGTTCTTGAAGTTCCGTTTCTCGTTCCTGTTCGTGTCCATGCTTGTCCTTTGCGCCTTCGCGTCCGAGGCTTCGGCATCACCCTGGGTGCATGCCCACCGCGGAGGCCCCCTGGCAGCCGGGAAAGCTGCGGTTCCGGAGAACTCGCTCGCCGCTTTCGAGAAGTCGGCCCGGCTCGGTTTCGTTCTCGAAGCCGATGTGAAGCTGACCTCGGATGACGTGCCGGTCGTGATTCACGATGACAAGCTCGACCGCACGACCAACTGCATCGGCCCTGTCTCGGCGGTGACTGCTGCCCAGATCCGGGCCGAGTGCGAGATCGACGTGATCGGGATCGACGACGCGGCCGAGACTCTCGGTGCCGATGACGAGAGGCGGACCGCGATACCTACTCTGGCGGAGTTCCTGGCTCTCCTGAAGAGAACGGGCGCCCAGGCCAACATCGAGATCAAGAACCTGCCGACCGACAACGACTTCGACCCGACCTACGACTACGCGGAGACCGTCGCCAACGTGATCAAGGCGTCGGGAGTTCCCTCGTCGCAGCTGATCATCCAGTCCTTCACGCTCGCCAACCTGACCCGCTTCCATCAGGTCTACCCCGAACCGGCGACCTCCTTCCTGACCCTGAACGCAATCAACGGGGTCGGCATCAACATCGCCAGGAACAACGGGATTGACTGGGTTTCACCGCAATGGCCCATCGACCAGACCTACGTCTCCGACGCGCATCACGCAGGCCTCCAGGTGGTGCCCTGGACGATCGACAACGCGGCCGACGTGAAGGCGGCGACCGGCCTGGGAGTTGACGCAGTGATCTCGAACGATCCGTCGATGGCCCGTAACGCGATCAAACAGGTGGCTCCCGCGCTTTCCCCGATCCCCAGGGCTCCCTCGGCAAGGGCCTGCAGAGCGACCTTCGCGAAGGACACGAGGAGGCCGGCCCGGGCCCTGCTGAAGCGCCGGGACGCGAAGGGTGGACCCAGGGTCTTTGCGATGCAGTTCAAACAGGAAGCCCGGCACATCAAGACCTACTCGAGCTTCCGGAAGAAGATCGAATGCATGATCAGGAAGTGGGTCCTCCCCTACAAGTCGAAGAACCGGCCCAACGTGGTGGCGTTCAACGAGGACATCGGCCTGATGGCGATCGGAACCGGGTCGCGTGGCGCCAGCGCCCGCCAGGCTTTCGCCAGGCCCTCCGAGGTCTCCGAGTGTGCCGAGGCCGCGCCCCCCTGTCGGGCGATCGCCGGGCTGAACCGGATCACGGCCGCCTACGCCGGGCCGAACGCCGAGTACCTCGCGAGGTTCAGCATTCCGAGCCCGTTCGCCCGGGGCTTCGTGGCGACCACGGACACCGACGCGCGTGGCTGGATGCAGGTGTTCTCTGACATGGCCCGCCGGTATGGCATCTACATCCTCGGGTCGAACAATCAGCCTGCCTTCAGGGAGTCGATGGATCCGGCCGAGATCGACATCTTCCGGGACCCGGACCTGCCGAGGCCGAAGAGCGTGTACGTGGCAACCAGCCCTGAGGTCTACAACGAGGTCTTCATGTGGGGGCCGAAGCTGGTCCGGCAGGAAGGACCGCGACCCCTGCGCAATGTCGTCACCTCCAACAAGAAGCTTCCGCTGACCACGATCGAACTCGTGCTGGGCCTGACCCCTGGACCGAAGAGCGGCCCCGACGGGATCGCAAATGTCAAGCCGTACCGGATCCCCGGGACCAGGGCGAAGGTCGGGTTCGCGACCAGTCTGCCCGCCTTCCAGTTCGGCTATTCAATCGGCGACCCGATCCCGACAGCCGCTCCCTGCGCGGACATCAGCGTCACCTACATGCGTTGCCTGAGCCACCTCGGCACCAACCTCGTGATGCAGGACGAGGCGAACCCCGGTGAATGGGCCAACCCGACAGGCAGCTACTGGCAACCACTCGACTGGATGGGTTCAACCTGGCGTTCCGTCGTGGACCCGGGCGTGAAGTTCACCTACAACGTGACCCCCCACATGGTCGGCAACCTCGGGGACCTGCCTTTCGACGGTCAGACCGCAATCACCCAGCGCGGCCTGCTCGGAAAGAAGAAGTGCGCCTATGTCGGAAACCACAAACTCCAGGCCGAGGACGCCCCCTCATACGAGCGATACGCCGGTCCGAAACGTCAGTTCATAACTCTCGCGCCCTGGGTCCGCAAGGACGCCCCGAGGGCGGAGCTACGAAAGACGGGTGAGGCCCTTCTGGCCGGAAGCGGCAAGAAGATGGAAAACCGCTACCTCGAAACCGCAGCGATCGCGGACCTCCCCTTCCCGCCAAAGAAGAAGCGAGCGAACTGCATCAGCTGACCGGGCTCATGTGATCGGGGCAGGGCGTCGGGTGGCCCTCCCAAAGATGGCCCACCCGTGGTGCTTCCCGAAAACCTCCGGAATGAGGAGCGCAGCGACGGTTTTCGGGAAGTACTGCCGTCCCGGACCCCAAGCCGGTCCGGGATGATGCCTAGTAGCGGTAGTGCTCGGGCTTGTAGGGGCCTTCGACCTTGACGCCGATGTAGGCAGCCTGTTCCGGGCTCAGCTCCGTCAGGTCGGCTCCGACGGCCTTCAGGTGGAGCCTGGCGACCTTCTCGTCGAGGTGCTTCGGCAGTACGAAGACACCAAGCTCGTAGTCGTCAGCCTTCGCGTAGAGCTCGATCTGCGCGATCACCTGGTTGGTGAAGGAGTTCGACATCACGAAGCTCGGGTGGCCGGTCGCGTTGCCGAGGTTCAGCAGGCGCCCCTCGGAGAGGATGATGATCGAGTGGCCGTCGGGGAACTGCCACTCGTGGACCTGCGGCTTGATCTCGATCCGCTCGATTCCGGGGATCGCTTCGAGCCCGGCCATGTCGATCTCGTTGTCGAAGTGGCCGATGTTGCCGACGATGGCCTGGTGCTTCATCTTCGACATGTGGTCGGCGGTGATGATGTCCTTGTTGCCGGTGGTCGTGATGAAGATGTCAGCCGTATCGACGACATCTTCAAGGCGCCGAACCTCGTAGCCCTGCATCGATGCCTGAAGGGCACAGATCGGATCGATCTCGGTGACGATCACCCTTGCGCCCTGGCCCCGCAGCGATTCCGCACAGCCCTTGCCGACGTCACCGAATCCGCAGACCACAGCGGCCTTGCCGGCGATCATCACGTCGGTGGCGCGGTTGATGCCGTCGATCAGCGAGTGGCGGCAGCCGTAAAGGTTGTCGAACTTCGACTTGGTCACCGAGTCGTTGACGTTGATCGCGGGGAAGAGCAGCTCGCCGTTCTCGAGCATCTCGTAGAGACGGTGAACACCAGTGGTGGTTTCTTCGGTTACGCCCTTGATTCCCTTGGCGATCTCGGTCCACTTCTGGGGGTCCGCAGCCAGTGAATCGGTCAGGGTCTGAAGAACGACCCGGAACTCTTCGGAGTCTGCACCTTCGGGGTTCGGGACGGCACCGGCCTTTTCGAATTCGACGCCCTTGTGGATCAGCAGCGTCGCGTCTCCGCCATCGTCGAGAAGCATGTTGGGGCCAACTGAGCCGTCTGCGCCGGCTTCCGGCCAGGTCAGGGCCTGCTCCGTGCACCACCAGTACTCCTCGAGGGTCTCGCCCTTCCAGGCGTAGACCGGAACCCCCTGGGGGTTGTCGGGAGTGCCGTTAGGGCCCACCGCGACGGCTGCCGCGGCGTGATCCTGCGTGGAGAAGATGTTGCAGCTGGCCCAGCGCACGTCGGCGCCGAGTTCGACCAGCGTCTCGATCAGAACCGCGGTCTGGATCGTCATGTGGAGCGAACCGGTGATCCTGGCGCCTGCCAGCGGTTTGGAGTCGGCAAACTCGCGGCGAGTCGCCATCAGGCCCGGCATCTCGTGCTCGGCCAGACGGATCTCGTTGCGGCCATACTCGGCGAGCGAAAGGTCGGCGACCTTGAAGTCCTGGGTTGCTGTGGCGGTATCGGTCATCTCTGCGGGTTTCTCCTGAGAGTCGGGGTGACGAGTCACGCTACCATTCTTCACATATGGGATCGTCCGAACGTACCGAAAGACTCGCCGCGTCACCTGACCTTTTCGAGAACAGATTCCTGAACTTTTTCTCGAGAGTTCACCCCGTAGTGCCCCTGCTGATCTACGGACCGATCATTGCCGTGCTGATCTGGCTGGGTGTTGACCGGGGCCTTTCCGCCCTCTCGACAATCGGACTTTTCGTTGCCGGACTGGCGATCTGGACCCTTTCGGAGTACTGGCTTCACCGCCTGCTCTTCCACTGGACACCCAAGTTCAAGGGTGGCGACAAGATCAACTTCATCATTCACGGCGTCCACCACGATCATCCCAACGACAAGATGAGACTGGTGATGCCTCCGGCCGCGAGCATCCCGCTGGCCTTGATCTTCTACGCCGCGTTCATGCTCATTTTCGGTTCTCCCACCGGCTTTGCCTGCTTTGCCGGTTTCCTCGCGGGCTACCTGGCTTACGACTACACGCATTACTACCTTCACCATTTCGTGCCGAAGTCGAAGATCGGCAAGAAGGTGCGGGAGCATCACATGCGGCACCACTTCCAGGACCATCACTACGGTTACGGCGTTTCGACCCCGTTCTGGGACCACATTTTCCGCACTGTGCCGCGGTCTCGCAGGTCTGACCGCGACAGCTGAAAAGGTTTCAGAACCCCCCGTGAAACTTTTCGGGGCCACTGGTGTTTCTGATCTGTACAATAGTTAGCCAATTCTGAACGGCATCTCCGACCTCCTTTGAGGTTGGCCTTGCCGGACGGTGCGGATCGGGGGATCCACAGCGTCCCAAGTCAGCGACATCGGTTCGCTGCGTTGTCAGTTCAGCCCAGAGTCTTTGGGAAACGACTCTGGTGGCAGCAGACAACTACACAAGGACCACATGATCCCCAGCACCAGTCGTGCCATGAAGGCAACCCTGATTGCGGCTCTCGCCGCCGTCGCAGCGTTCCTGTTCGCAGCACCAGCGGGAGCTACCGCCCCCTCGGTGACCTGCATGGCAAACCCCCTCGGCGCAGCAACCGGCTACACCGAGTTCGTCCAGATGAACGGCAGCCGCGGAGCCGAATCCGAAGGCGCCATCGCCTACGGCGGCAACCTGAATGCGTCCGGCATGACGGTCGGCACCCATCTCACCGATCCCCCTTACGGCAAGACGTATCCAACTCTCGTCGTTAACGGAACTTCGAAGTCGTTCAACCTTCAGCGCGGCAGCGCCTGGACCCCTGGGCTGACCGGCTACATCAACTACAACGGCGGCGGCTCGCAGCTGATGGCCGCGCCAATCAACTTCTCAACGGCGTTCAGCGACCTGGCAACGAAGTCAGCGAACTGGGCGACGGCCGCTGCGACCGGCAGCGCCTCGGTGATCAACACCAACGGCTCGAACCCGGCCGGCATCTCGCTCGGCGGCAAGGCCCTCTATCTCAAGGGCACCAACGCGACTCTGAACGTCTTCGCCGTCACACCCTCGATGTTCTCTGACCTCGAGGGGATTCTGATCGAGGTCCCCGTCGGCTCGACCGCCCTGATCAACGTCTCCGGGACCAGCGTCGATGTGGAAGGCAAGATGTACTTCCGCAATGGCATCGGTGGAAGCTGGAACCAGGCGCAGGACTCGGCGACCGCCACCCAGAACAAGAACACCCTCTGGAACTTCGCCAACGCTTCCAACGTGACCCTGAAGACCGGATCGGCCTTCGGCGGCACCATCCTGGCCACCAAGGCGCTGGTTGATGCCGATGATGTCGGACACAACATCGGCCAGGTCATTGCCAAGTCCTTCAAGTCGGATCGCGAGACTCACCACGCTCCGTTCGTCGGCTGTCTGCCGGACACCACGGTTGGTCCGACCGGCCCGACTGGTCCTACTTCTCCGACTGGCCCGACGGGTCCGACAAGTCCCACGGGTCCGACCGGTCCGACGGGTGACACCACGCCTGACAATGGACCCACCAAGGAGTGCGTTGCGGCCTTTGGCACCGGTTACGTCGGCTTCAAGATCGACGGCGTGAACGAGAGCACCCTCAACGGCCCCTATGCCGAGGACGGGTTCAGTGTGATCATCTCGAACACGAACTCCTCGCTCCACACATTCGATTACACGGCGTCCTGGCCGACTAACGTGATCGTGAAGGGCGGACCGAGCCAGGGACAGCTTTACTCACCTCCGGCAGCTTCCGGATCGGGACTTCACCCTCCGGTGAACCCGAACAACGGGCAGTACTACGGCATCAGCCACATCACCTTCTGTTGGAACCCGACCGGTCCCACCGGTCCGACAGGCCCCACCAGCCCCACGGGCCCGACAGGACCGACTTCTCCGACAGGACCGACTGGCCCGACCAGTCCTACTGGTCCGACCGGACCTACCACCCCGGAACTCCCCAAGCTGAAGATCGACAAGATCGCCGATAACCCGGAGGTCGTCGAGGGCAGCTTCGTGACCTTCACCATCTCGGTCAAGAACTGGGGAACCGCCAGCTCAAGCAACGTCGTTGTCTCGGACAACGTGCCGGCCGGACTCGACATCGTCGAGGTTGACGCGCCCTGTACGTACACCGGGCAGCAGGTCACCTGCGTCGCGGGCACCGTTGCTCCCGGCCAGACCGTGACCTACAAGATCAAGGTCAAGACGACCCTGCCGACCGCCACGGTCTCCAGCCAGAACGAGCAGCTCACCATCTACAAGGTGGAGAAGCAGATCTCGATGCAGGCTGGCACCACTGTCAACGAGTCGATCGCCTGTAATGCCGGTGACCTGATCTCGGATGCGGCGGTTCGGATCGACAGCATCGACCAGGGAACCGGTGATGCCAACGACATCGAGATCCACAAGCTGAAGTCGGATTCGGCCGGTAGCTACACCGCGTCGGTGACAAACCACGCAACTGGCCAGGCCCAGCTCAAGCTGTTTGCCGTGTGTCTGCCCGGGAAGACGACCGAGGGCCGAAGCCTGACGGTCGGCTCTCCGGTTACGCAGACCGTGGTCCTGAACCCCGGCATCCATGACGTGACGCTGAACTGCCCGGTCGGCTCGACCCCGATCGCGCCTGGCGTCGACGTGTCCGGAGGCCGCGTGCTGATCCTGGCCAACGCTCCGGTGGGTGACACCGGCCGCAAGCTGACCCTCAAGGTCAGTGGCGCCCCGGCGACAGTAGAGGCCAGCGTTCGCTGTCTCCAGAACAAGACGACCGAGGTGAACGGAAGCAGCTCCGAGCTGGTCTTCACCAAGGTGACCAAGCCGATCTCGGTCGGCGCCGGCGAGAAGGCGACCGAGTCGCTGATCTGCGGCGAGAATGCCAAGGGCATCGTCGGCGGCTGGGAGTTCGATGACGGCCTGGTGCCGCTCGGCAACGACCCCCAGCCCAAGAGTCGCGTCTTCTACGTCTGGAATCCGACCGCTCACCCGCTGACGGGCACCCTTTACCTGCTCTGCCTCGAAGCCCGGACCGGTTCATCGGTTCCGGTTGGCGAGAAGACGTACGTGAACACGGCCACCGTCAGTTCGTCCTCCTCCCAGGACTCCGGTGCCGTGCTTTCTGACGATGCCTCGGTCAAGGTGACCAGGGCCAGCAGCTTGCCCCCGGCGCCGAGCGTCTACAGCGCCAGCCTGAAGGGCGGCAGCCTTTTCGTCGCCTTCAAGTCGGCCACCCGTGGCGGCAAGGTTCTCGTCACGCTCCCGGCCGGAAACAAGGTCGTCGGCAAGGGCACCTACCGCCTGAACAAGGCCGGTCAGGGCAAGGCGAAGGTGAAGATCTTCGGCCGGTTCGCCAAGGCGATCAAACAGGGCAAGGTCAAGAAGGTGAAGGTCAAGGTGACCTCCGCCAACGGGAAGACCAAGGCGAAGATTCTGCGCGTCAAGCGCTAGCACTCACGTCCAGCAGGGCCGCCGCATGGCGGTCCGGGGGGCCTCGACCCTGGAGGGGGATCGGGGCCCTTTGACGTTTAAGGGGCTACCGGCGAAGGTGGCTCCCGGCCCTCGAGAACAGCGACCACATTCGCAGCAACGATCCTCGCCATCTCGTCCCGCGAGCGGTATGTGGCCGAGCCGATATGGGGAGCGAGGGCAACGCGTGGCGCGCGGAGCAGTTCCTCCGGAACAGTCGGCTCACCGTCGAACACATCCAGTCCGGCTGCCCCGAGCCGATCTTCCTCAAGTGCCCGGGCGAGGGCCAGTGAATCGACGAGAGTTCCACGGCCGGTGTTGACCAGAATCGCGGTGGGCTTCATCAGGGAGATCGCCCGTTCGTCAATGATCTGGTGGGTGTCGCTCCCTCCCGGAAGGTGAAGGCTGACCAGATCGGAGCGTTCCAGCAGCTCATCGAGCTCGACCTTTTCGGCACCGAGTCCCTGCTCCAGCTCCGGCTTCGAACTCCTCGAGGTGTAGAGGCGCTCGCCTCCGAAACCCGAGACAAGCTCCAGAAAGCGGGTGCCTATCCTGCCGGCTCCTACCACGCCGATCGTCGCGCCGCTCAACTCGAACCCTCGCCACCGGCGTGGATCCCAGCCCTGCCAGCTGCCGCCCCGCAGGTCGCGCTCGGCACCCGGAAGGTCGCGCGCGGCGGCCATCGCGAGTGCGAGGGCAAGCTCAGCGGTCGCGTTGGTCAGCGCGCCAGGAGTGTTCGTGACGATGACTCCCCTGGAGGCGCAGGCCTCCAGATCGACGTTGTCGTATCCGACCCCGAAGTTCGCGACGACCTTGAGCCGGGGACCGGCGGCATCGAGAAGTTCTCCGTCGACCGCAAAGGTCAGATCGCTGACCAGGGCATCCGCGCCTCTGGCCGCCGCTAGCATCGCCGCCCTGCCGGCATCGAGGCCAAGCGACTCGACCTCGAAATGCTGCTGGAGAAGGTCCCTCCCCGCGGGGAGCAGCTCCCGCAGAATCACGACTCTTGCCGGGCTGCTCACCGCGAAGGGGAGACGTCAGTTGCTGAAGGGTCTACAGCAGGCCGAGGTCGGCGACGGCGTTTCGCTCTTCCATCAGCTCGTTCGCGTTGGCGTCGATCTTCTCCCGGGAGAAATCATCGATCTCGAGACCCTGGACAATCGAGTACTCGCCACCGGAGCAGGTGACCGGGAAGCCGGCGATGATGCCCTCGGGGACACCGTAAGAGCCGTCCGACGGAATTCCCATCGAGACCCAGTCGCCTTCCGGAGTGCCGAGCACCCAGTCGCGGATGTGGTCAATCGCCGCATTGGCCGCAGAAGCGGCACTGGAAGCACCGCGGGCGTCGATGATCTCGGCACCACGCTTGGCGACCCGGGGGATGAATTCCTCGCGGACCCAGACATCGTCGTCGACGAGACCGGGAGCAGGCTCACCCCCGACCAGCGCGTTGCTGATGTCGGGGTACTGGGTGGCCGAGTGGTTGCCCCAGACCGTCATCCTGGTGACGTCGGAAACCGGCCGGCCAAGCTTGTTGGCGAGCTGGGCGATCGCCCGGTTGTGGTCCAGGCGCATCATCGCAGTGAAGCGCTCCTTCGGCACGTCCGGAGCAGCCGACTGGGCGATCAGGGCGTTGGTGTTGGCCGGGTTGCCGACCACGAGCACCTTGATGTCATCGGCAGCACCGGCGTTGATCGCCTCACCCTGCGGCTTGAAGATGCCACCGTTTGCCTCGAGCAGGTCAGCTCGCTCCATTCCCGGTCCACGCGGACGGGCACCGACCAGCAGGCCGATGTTGGCACCATCGAAAGCGTCCTTCGGGTCGTCCGAGATGCTGATCTTCTCGAGCAGCGGGAAGGCGCAGTCGTCGAGTTCCATGGCGGTGCCTTCGGCGGCCTTGACGGCGGCCGGGATCTCGAGCAGGCTGAGGTGGACCTTGGTGTCGGGCCCGAGCATCTGGCCGCTCGCGATCCGGAAGAGCAGGGCGTAACCGATCTGGCCGGCGGCGCCGGTCACGGTTACCTTGGCGGTTGAACTCACGTTCTTCTCCTTGGTTTCTGGTGGCGGGGCGCTAGCCCATCGCCTTCTGAAGGTTTTCGTCGATCGAGGCCAGGAATTCCTGGGTGGTCTGCCAGGGCTGATCGGCGTCGATCAGCCTTGCCAGGTCCTTGGTCATCTTGCCGCTCTCGACTGTCTCGATGCATACCCGCTCGAGGGTGTCGGCGAACTGGCTGACTTCCGGCGTTTCGTCCATTCGGCCGCGGGCGGAAAGTCCGCGGGTCCAGGCGAAGATCGAGGCGATCGGGTTGGTCGATGTGGCGTTGCCCTTCTGGTGCTCGCGATAGTGGCGGGTTACCGTGCCGTGGGCGGCTTCAGCCTCGACGGTCTTTCCGTCCGGAGTCATCAGGACCGAGGTCATCAGGCCGAGCGACCCGAAGCCCTGCGCGACCGTGTCGGACTGGACGTCACCGTCGTAGTTCTTGCAGGCCCATACGTAGCCACCCTCCCACTTGAGGGCGGAAGCGACCATGTCGTCGATCAGGCGATGCTCGTAGGTGAGCCCGGCCTTGTCGAACTCCTCCTTGAACTCGTCGTCGAAGATCTCCTGGAAGAGGATCATGAACCGGCCGTCGTAGCGCTTCATGATCGTGTTCTTGGTTGACATGTAGACCGGGTAGCCGCGCTCGAGGCCGTAACGGAACGAGGCCCGGGCGAAGTCACGGATCGAATCGTCGTGGTTGTACATCGCCATGGCGACGCCGCCGCCAGGGAAGTCGTGGACGTGCATCTCGATCGGCTCACCCTCGTCCTTCGGGGTGAAGGTCATGGTCAGGGTTCCTGCTCCCTCGACCACCATGTCGGTGGCCCGGTACTGGTCGCCGAAGGCGTGACGGCCGATGATGATCGGCTTGGTCCAGCCGGGCACCAGGCGCGGCACGTTTGAAATCACGATCGGCTCGCGGAAGATGACTCCGTTCCTGATGGTGCCGTTCGGCGAGCGGTACATCTCCTTGAGGCCGAACTCCTCGACGCGGGCCTCGTCGGGCGTGATCGTCGCGCACTTGACGCCGACGCCGTACTCCTTGATCGCGTTGGCGGCGTCGACCGTGATCTGGTCGTCGGTGTCGTCGCGGCTCTCGATCCCGAGGTCGTAGTACTTCAGATCGACGTCAAGGTAGGGAAGGATCAGCTGCTCCTTGATGAACGACCAGATGATGCGGGTCATCTCGTCGCCATCCAGCTCGACTATCGGATTGGTCACTTTGATCTTCGACACGACTGGAACTTCCCTTCGATATTCGGCTGAGGCTCTTGCAGTATCCGATGCTATAGAGCGAAACGCGATGGAGGCGTCAATGGGTAGTTATCCGTGACAGCTCCCGGGGTGCCTGTGCGACGATAGGAACATGCCGGAAACCGCCGAACCCGCTGCCCACGCGACACACACAGTCTTCAACCAGTCGACTCCGCTGGAGAACGTCAACCTTTACGAAACCGACCGCCCGCTCAAGGAGGCCGTGAAGCGTGAAGGTGCCGCCTGGGCCGAGGACAGAATCAGCAATCTGGGCAGGATCTGCGGCCAGCCCGACACCCTCCTCGCCGGCCGCGACGCGAACGAGTACCCGCCGAAACTCAAGGCCTTCGACCGCTTCGGTCACCGGATCGACGAGGTCGAGTTCCATCCCGCATGGCACCAGCTGATGAGCCTTGGCATCGAGCATGACCTTCACGCCCTGCCCTGGCGCGAGCCGGGCATCGGGGCGAATGTGGCCCGCGCGGCCCTGTTCACCCAGCTGGCGCAGGTCGAAGCCGGAGTTGGCTGCCCGATCTCGATGACTTTCTCGGTGATCCCTTCGCTCAGGAACCAGCCGGAAATTGCCGAGGAGTGGGAGCCCCGCTTCACCTCGCTTGAGTACGACGGAAAGCTCCGGCCCCCGGAGGAGAAGCCGGGCTGCCTTGCCGGTATGGCGATGACCGAAAAGCAGGGCGGATCAGATGTAAGGGCAAACACCACCCGGGCCGTACCGCTGAATGGCGGTGGCCCCGGAGGGGAGTACGAGATCACCGGCCACAAGTGGTTCTGCTCGGCACCCATGTGCGACGCCTTTCTTGTTCTGGCCCAGACCGATGCAGGGGTCTCCTGTTTCCTGCTCCCCCGCTTCACCCCTGGCGGAGAACGGAACCGCTTTCATGTCCAGCGACTCAAGGAAAAGCTGGGCAACAAGTCGAACGCATCCTCGGAGGTCGAGTTCAGGGGAGCCTGGGCCCGCATGGTCGGTGAAGACGGCCGCGGCATCAGGACGATCATCGAGATGGTCAGCCACACCCGCCTCGACTGCGCGATCGGCTCCAGCGCCGGGATGAGAAACGGCGTGGCACAGGCCACCCATCACGCGGCCAACCGGTCGGCCTTCGGCCGGAAGCTGATCGACCAGCCACTGATGGGGAACGTCCTGGCTGACCTCTGCATCGAGTCGGAAGCCGCGACAGCTTCCGTGATGCGTCTCGCGAGGGCATACGACGAAGCGGCCGCCGGAGACGAAGAAGCGGCTCTGCTCCAGCGGCTTGCGACCCCGGTTCTCAAGTACTGGATCTGCAAGCGCGCGCCCTGGCATGCGGTGGAGTCACTCGAGTGCTTCGGCGGAAACGGCTACGCCGAAGAGTCAGGAATGCCCCGGCTTTTCCGGGAGAGCCCGCTGATGTCGATCTGGGAGGGGTCCGGGAACGTCCAGTGCCTCGACGCCCTGAGGGCGATGGTCAAGAGCCCTGCCTCCTACGAAGCCTTCTTCAACGAGGTGGGCGAGGCGAAAGGCGCTGACCCTCGTCTCGATGATTTCGTCGGGAAACTTCAGGAGCAGATCACCGGTGACCCCGAGACCCTTGAGGTTCGAGCCCGCCGGGTGGTCGAGTCGATGGGTCTTGCCTTCCAGGCCTCGATGCTGGTTCGCCACGGCGACCCCGCGGTCGCCGATGCATTCTGCGCGTCGCGACTCGGTGGCGACTGGGGCGAGGCATTCGGGACACTTCCCGCCGGAACTGATTTCAAGACGATCATCGAACGCTCGACCCCGGTGGTCTGAGACTTCGTTTCACCCCGCAATCAATCAAGGAGAGAAATGGCCGATCACGGTCTGAGCAATCACCACAGCACCACCCTGGCCGAGATCTTCGACCACCAGAAGCACTCACTCGAGTGGAGGAAAGTCGAGTCACTGCTCAAGGCTGTTGGCACAGTCCATCAGGAGCACAACGGTCACCTCAAGGTGACGGTCGGCCCTGAAACCGAGACCTTTCACGTTCCTCACGGCAAGGAAATCGGTCGCCAGCAGATCGTCGATATCCGCCGGATGCTGACCGAGGCCGGTTACGGTCCGGACGCGAAGCCGGTCCAGGACGAACGGGACCGCGACTACGGCGACAATCGCTGGGGCGACCCCGAAGACGAAGCCTGAGAGACGGTCAGCCGGGCAGGCTGACCCAGTCGAGTGCCAGCCGCCTGGTCATCGCTTCGGCCAGGCGGATGCCAGCCTCCACGGTGTCGAAGTCGACGTTCTCTGAAACGTCGTTTGGCCAGTGGTAATTGGCTGGCTGCTTGTGCTCCGTGCAGGAGCAGATCGAGACGACCGGATAACCCGCGGCCAGAGCCTCGAGACCATCGGTCCCGTTGCGGATCCTGAGGTTGGGCATCAGGTCGATGCCTTCCTCTTCGGCCGTGCGGTCGGCCAGGATGAGAGCTTCGGGCGGGTATTCGAACATCTTCAGAAAGCCCTCTCCCCGCAGCACGGTCAGATAGGGAGAACCGATCGTGTCCATGTTGATGAAAAAAGTTGATTCGACCGGCAGCTCGGGGAAGTAGCGCTCGCCGAAGGCCTTCATGCCCTCGCTGAAGGACTCCTCGGAGCCGGTCGAGAGCAGAATCAGCCTGAGGCCCTCCGGTGGGTCGGCAAGGAAGCGCCGGGCGAGTTCGAGCAGTGCGATCACCGCTGTCCCGTTGTCGTTTGCTCCCGGCACCACGTTGCGAAGGCCGATGTCGATCATCGAGGCGGTCGCACCAGCCGAAACTATCGTGCCGGCCGTCGCCAGTTTGCGACTTCCGGTCAAGCCGGCGAGGGCACTGAGCAGCGGGCCCCCGATGACCGGGGCCATAAGCATCGGTGAGGTGTCGAGGTGTTTGAAGGCACCGGTCTTCGACACAAGGTCCGGAATGCCGGGGTGAAAGACGAGCCCCTGATTGGCGGCGTCGTGATGGGAGACGAAGACGACGGTCCGCTCGGCCTCAGGGTCACCCAACTCGCAAATCACGTTGAAAGTCTCGCGGGCTGGCAGCAGACGCCGGAGGTAGCGTGGCCTTGGCGGGAAATCCGTGGCTATCGCCGCCGCACCGGCTGCTCCCAGAAGCGCGCCCGTCACCCGGTTGCCCCTCAGCGTCGCCACGCCCGCGGCAGCTCCCAGAGCCGTGCCGATTCCAATCGGCCACCAGTATGTGCCATGCGCTTTCCCGGTTTCGACCCTGGCGTCGGCTCCGAGCCGGGAGAGCTCTTCGACCAGCCACATGGCTGCGATTCGCTCACCTTCCGAGGCGGACGGACGCTCGATCTTCTCCAGTTCCTCCAGCCGTTCTCGCAGCCAGGTCTGGTCGGCTTCACCGTGCGGAGCTGCGAGTTTCATCTGACCTTCAGCGGGCATGGCGGGGGACGATATCCGCTGGCCGCCTCATGCCCGGTGATGCATGTCCATACGATGTGGTCGTGTTCGGAGGCGCCAGCTCGATAACCCTCTTCCGCGTGGCCGGGATCCGGATCGCGGTCGACTGGTCGTGGTTCCTTTTCCTTTTCATCGTGATCGTCTGGTTGTCGGGGTTCTACGGCGACGTTCTTGACGAACCCGGAAGCTCCGGGGCCTACGTGCTGGCGGTGCTCAGTGCTGTCGGCTTCTTCGGCTCGATCCTCCTTCACGAACTCGGCCACGCGGTTGCCGCCCGGCGTAGCGGGATCGGAATCAGAACGATCCGGCTCTGGCTTTTCGGCGGGGTCGCCGAGATGGAACAGGAGTCGGACAGCCCCGGGACCGAGTTCAAGGTCGCGATCGCCGGACCGCTCGTGACCCTTCTGATCGCCGTGATACTTGGCGTGATCGGCATTCAGGCGGCTGGCGTCGACAACTTCAGGGACGCGCTGGAGATGCGCGTCACCGCAGACACAACCGGGGTGATCACGATGATCGCCTGGCTGACCGCCGTCAACGTTCTGGTGCTGGGTTTCAAC
>WBZM01001853.1_pt1 | contig 19476 bp, 13 predicted proteins | sample 5204271 | NCBI WGS metagenome assembly WBZM01 (sample SAMN12344346, study PRJNA552823) | activated sludge metagenome | biome: Activated sludge suspended growth; feature: Nitrification reactor; material: Wastewater; isolation source: activated sludge from nitrification reactor of wastewater...
GGTCAAAGGCTCATCGCCTGCAGGTCATCGACCGCGTTGCCGGCGTCGATGAAGGCAGCGGCTCCCCAGGTCGGCGTCAGCCAGTGCGTGTACTCGCCACTCAGCACCAGCAGGTAACGGCCGCCGACGATTGCCGACCCCTCCGGCACGCCGAGACTGAGGTAGGGGTAACCGCGCACCGAGTTGCTGCCACCGGTACGGAAGAGGAAATCCTGCGGAATCCCCTTTGACGATTCGGCGAAGGTCACCCCCAGCTCAGCGCGAAAGAGCAGCGCGTCACGGGCACCGAGCGGCACCCCCTGACTGTAGCGCAGGTAGGTGCGAACGAAGCTCTGGTCGGACAGCAGATGCTTGCTGCCACCACCGATCTGGAACTGCAGTGACAGCCCTTCGGCCGGATCGAGCGGATCGGCCGCATGCCGCCACGTCCACCCACCCTGCAGCGTCAAGGCCTGGTTGGTGACCGCCGGTGCGCCCTCCGGCGCCTGCCGTTCGCTCTGCCAGTTGATGCCGATCTGCTGCTCGACACTGCCCAGCTTCTGCACCCGCATCGCGCCGATGGCGAAGCGATGGAGTTCCAGGTTCTCGATGTCCGAGTGCTCGACGACGGTGCCGACGCCGTCACGCCGCTGCTGTTCGTCGGGCGGCAGGAAGACGTCGATGAAGCCCGACTGGCGCAGCTGTTCGATGCGAACGCCGGTCTGCAGCAGCCAGGCGCGACCGAGAAAGTCGCTGTTGCGGTAGGCAGCCTCGACACGCGCGCCGGTGTTGGTGCTGTAACCGGCGCCGAGCGTGATCTCGAACGGTGCGCGCTCGCGCAACTGCACGAGCACCGGAGCCGTCACCCAGCCTGCTTCGTCGGCGGCTGCGCCATCGCCATCGCTGCGCTGCAGGGCGACGTTCGCCGACGAGAAGTAGGGCGTGCTCTGCAGCGCGGCCTGCAGCGCCAGCAGGCGATCCTCGCGGTACTCGTCGCCGGCTTTGACGGTCCGGTTGAAGCGTGCCACCAGCGCCGGATGATAGCGCTGCAGACCGCTGATCTGCAGCTCGCCGAAGCGGTAGCGTGGACCGGGATCGGCAACGACGACCAGGTCGACGCGCAGCGCTTCCGGATCGACCTCGGCGCTGCTCTGCTGCAGGCGCGCACCGGCGTGGTCGACGGCCAGCAGGCTGGCCAGCAGCGATTCCTTGGCCTCGTCCCAGTCGGCTTGGCGGAAAGGCTGGCCGACCTTGAGTTTCCAGCCGTCGACCAGCGCCTGCCGGCGTGCGGCATCGATCTCACCACTGATGTCGATGCGCACGCTGGCGATCAGCGCGCGTCCCCCGGGATCGACGACGAGGAGCAGTTCCTCACCCTCGCGACGCAGGCTGACACGCGGCGAGAAGTATCCCTCGGTCGCCAGCAGCTTCTCGACCTCGCGCTGCATCCGGCGCGCGAACCCCACTTCGGCCGCCTGATCAGCGACGTCAGCCATCTCGAGGTGTTCTGCGAGCAGGGCACGCACGTCCTGCGGTGCGCGCAGGACGGGCACAGCAGCCAGGACAGGCAGGGAGGGCAGCAGCGCTGCGAGGAAAAGGAAGATGCGCATGGAAGGCGCGTGGTTGACCGCCGAACGACTCGCGTCAACACGAACGGGAAGGGATGACCAAGAATGTGAGCAGGCTGACAAGCAGCGAAACCCGGATCATCACTTCAAAGGACAGTCCTCCGCAAGGGGTCGAGGAGCAATGGGACAGAACACTCAACTCAACTGCTTGCACCAAGCTCACCGTGTCGCGGTGCTGGCGCCGACAGCGGGCAACAGGCAGCCTCAGGAGTTATATATACTGTCCCCACCAATCAACACCCTGGCGACGGGCTGGAATTCTTCCTCCTGACGGTCTATTCTTGTTGCAGAAGCGCCCGCCCGACCCCTGCCGACCATCCTGCGGCGGCGCGACGGGGAAAGACCGATGCTCCTCGATCGCCTGACCCACCTGGTACCGACGCGCGAACAGCTCGCCAGCAAGCGCTGCCTGCGCTGGCTGGGCCCGCTGCTGCTCGATCCGCAACTCTGGCGCTGGTCGCGCCGCGGTGTCGCACGTGGCGTCAGCATCGGCGTCTTCTTCGGTCTGCTGATTCCGGTGGCGCAGATCCCGCTCGCCGTCATCACGGCGATCGCGCTGCGCGCCTGCGTCCCGGCGGCGGTGACCAGCACCTTCGTCACCAACCCGGTCACCTTCGCGCCGGTGTACTACGCCGCCTATCGCCTCGGGATGTGGATCACCGCCGACCCGGCAGCCGCGGTCGAGCAGCCGAACGTCGTCGCGAGCGAGGAAGAGACGGGTCTCTGGCAGAGTCTCGGCGACATCGGCTGGCCGCTGCTCGTCGGGCTGACGATCAGCGCCACGGTCGCCGCGCTGTGCTGCCACCTGACGATCCACCTCGTCTGGCGCTGGCTCGAACACCGCCGGCAGCGACGCGATGCGCAGCATCAGCGGCCGCGCGCTGGCACCGCCGAGGCGCTGACGACGAGCGAAAACCGGACACGGCAGGCCTGAAGCGGCCGATCGCCGGCAACGCGTCCCGGCCGCTGCCGTGCGCCTTTCCTTCAGGTTCCCGGGCGCGCGGCGCGCAGGCTACCGCCGAGATACCAGAGCCAAGCGCCGACCTGCAGCGCCAGCAGGACGCCGAAGGTTGCCTGGTAGGCATCGCGCGGGCTCAAGCCGCCGGCCTGCAGCGCATCGACGGCGGCGCCGAAACTCCACTGGATCGAGAACGCGCCGACGAACACCATCAGGTTGAGCGCGGTATTCACGCGCCCGGCCAAGCTGCCGGCATAGTGCTTCTGCAGCAGCGCATAGGCCAGGTTGCCGACCGAGAAGACGAAGCCGAGCGCAAACCACAGCGGCTCGCTGGGGCCGGTGCCGGTGACGATCAGCAGCGTCGCCAGCATGCCCAGGCCCATGCCGGTCTGCAGCACGCGTTCGGCGGAGACTCCGCGCGCGGTGAGCGGGCCGATGCCGAAGGCGATACCGAGGAAGCCGAGCAGCATGCCGAGGCTCATCAGCAGCAGATGATGCGCCGCCGCCGCACGCGGCAGACCGGAAAAATTCATCAGCCACGGTACCGCCCACAGACCCTGCAGCGCCATGAAGCCGCCGACGATCAGTGCCGACTGGGGCGTGTAGCGCCAGAAGACGCGGCTGCGCAGGATATCGCGCAGCGCCGCGAGTTGCCGCAGCAGCGACTCGCCGGCCGCGCCGGCCGCAGGCTTGTCCGGGGTGCGCGAGATCAGCAGCGCGATGACGAGGCCGGCGGCGCCGAGGGCGACGAACACGGCACGCCAGCCGAGAGCCGGTATCGCCCAACTCAGCGGCGTCGAAGCGGTCAGCGCGCCGAACCCGCCGGCGGCCATGATCGCCGCGTTGAGCGAGGCCTGGCGCTCGACGCCGAACCACTGGCCGAAGGCCTTGAACGACGCCATCAGGCACGCCGAGACACCGAGGCCGATCAGGCCGCGCGCGACCGCGAGTTGCGGCAGCGTCTCGCCCAGCGCGAACAGGCCACAGCCGGCGGCGGCGATCAGCAGCAGGCCGGTCTCGACGCGCCGCGGCCCCCAGCGGTCGAGCGCAATGCCGAGCGGCAACTGCACGGCGCCGAAGGTCAGCAGGTAAGCCGAGGTCAGCAGGCCGAGGTCGGCGGCGGACACGCCGAGTTCGCGCGTCAGTTCCGGTGCGATCACGGCATTGACGTTGCGCACGAAGTAGGAGAAGTAGTAGCCCGCCGCGAAGGGCAGGAACACACGCAGCCAGGGATTCATCGCGAAAACACCGGTCAGAGCGATCAAGGAAACAGAGGCAATGGAGGACGCCGGGAACACGGAGAGTGTGCGGCATCGCGGCCGGTAGACGCAATCAGGGACTGCTGGCTGGCAGCCACACGCCGACGACTCATCCTGCCCGCAAGGGTCTGCTCCGTGCTCGCCGTGGCCGCCGTCGCCACCTTGGCCAGATGTCGCGCCCGCCAACGTCCTGATTGCGGCCCTGATCACTCGCGCAACACCGCCCGACAGGCTTCATGAAACATGCCGCGACGTGCTCAGCCGCCGCCCTCCCCTGCCGCGAGAAGAGCGCGCGTCACCGCCTCGGCGACGCGGATGCCATCGATCGCCGCAGAGAGGATTCCGCCGGCGTAGCCGGCGCCTTCGCCGGCCGGATAGAGTCCGCGCAGACCGACGCTCTGGCAGTCGTCGCCACGCGTGATGCGCAGCGGTGACGAGGTGCGCGTCTCGACGCCGGTGAGCACCGCGTCGGGCATCGCGAAGCCCCGGATCTGGCGATCGAATGCCGGTAGTGCCTCACGGATCGCGGCGATCGCGTAGTCGGGCAGCGCGCCGGCAAGATCAGTCAGGCGGACGCCGGGCTGATAGGAGGGGATCACGCTGCCGAGCCGGGTCGATGGCCGACCGGCGAGGAAGTCGCCGACGAGCTGCGCCGGCGCCTCGTAGCTGCCGCCGCCGAGTTCGAAGGCGCGCGCCTCGAGCTGGCGCTGCAGCTCGATGCCGGCGAGGGGCCCGCCGGGGTAGTCGGCCGGCGTGATGCCGACGACGATGCCGGCGTTGGCGTTGCGCTCGTTGCGCGAGTACTGGCTCATGCCGTTGGTGACCACCCGCCCGGCCTCGGAAGTTGCGGCGACGACGGTGCCGCCGGGACACATGCAGAAGCTGTAGACCGAGCGGCCATTGCGACAATGATGGACCAGCTTGTAATCGGCAGCGCCGAGCGACGGGTGACCGGCGTGCGGCCCGAGGCGCGCGCGGTCGATCAGCGATTGCGGGTGCTCGATGCGAAAACCGATCGAGAACGGCTTCGCTTCCATGCGGACGCCGGCGGCGTGCAGCATGGCGAAGGTGTCGCGGGCGCTGTGCCCGAGCGCGAGGATGACATGCCGGGCGCGCAGTGCGCCGCCATCGGCGATGGTCACGCCGACGAGCTGGCCGCCGTCGACCAGCAGGCCGCTGACCCGCTGCTGGAAACGCACCTCGCCGCCGAGGCTCTCGATCTCGTGCCGCATCCGCTCGACCATGCCGACGAGGCGGAAGGTGCCGATGTGCGGCCTGCTGACGTAAAGGATCTCCGCTGGTGCGCCGGCCTTGACGAACTCCTCGAGCACCTTGCGCCCGTAATGCCTGGGATCGCGGATCTGGCTGTAGAGCTTGCCGTCCGAGAAGGTGCCGGCGCCGCCTTCGCCGAACTGGACGTTCGACTCGGGGTCGAGCTGCTTGCGGCGCCACAGCGCCCAGGTGTCCTGCGTGCGCTCGCGCACCGCCTTGCCGCGTTCGAGAACGATCGGGCGGAAGCCCGCCTGCGCCAGGATCAGCGCGGCGAAGATGCCGGCCGGGCCGAAGCCGACGACGAGCGGCCGCTCACCCGGCCCGTCCGGCGCGTGGCCGACGAAGCGATAGCGCATGTCGGGCGTCGGTTGCAGGTGGCGGTCGCCGGCCAGGCGGGCGACGACGATCGCTTCATCGGCCAGCGCGACGTCGACGCTGTAGATGAAAGCCAGTGCACTGTTCTTGCGGGCGTCGTGGCTGCGCCGGAAGACGCTCAAAGAGCGGATGTCGGCCGGCTCGACGCCCAGGCGGGCGGCGACCGCCGCCGGCAGCGCGGCGGCATCATGGTCGATCGGCAGGCGGATTTCGCTGACTCGCAACATGCTGGGATGCCGGTCGCCGTTGCCTGGAAAACCGCCGCTCAGGACTGCTGACCGTAGCCGGCGAACTTCGCCAGCACGCGCGTCATCTCGGCGGTGTCGAGGAGCACCGGCGGCGCGATCTGGCAGGCACGCCAGTACTGCTCGCAGAGCGCCTCGAGTTCGACGCCGAGCGCCAGCGCCCGCGGCAGGTCGCCGCCGATGACGAGCATGCCGTGATTCGCCAGCAGGCAGCCGCGGCGGCCGTCGATCGCGCGCAGCACCGCCGCCGACAGTGCCTGCGTGCCGAAGGTGGCGTAGTCGCTGCAGCGCAGGCTGTCGCCGCCGAAGCGGGCGATCATGTAGTGGAAGGCCGGGATGTCGCGGCGCAGGCAGGCGAGACTGGTGGCGAAGGGCGAATGCGCGTGCAGGATGGCGCCGGCGTCGGCGCGGCTGGCGTAGAGGTCGCGGTGGAAGCGCCACTCGGACGAGGGCATGCGGCGGCCGACGGCGACGCCGTCGAGGCGGACGTGAACGATGTCCTCGGGCTGCAGCGTGTCGTAGTCCATGCCGCTCGGCGTGATCAGGAACCCCGCCTCGCCATCCGCCGGCGCGCGCACGCTGAGGTTGCCGGCGGTGCCACGGTTGAGCCCGAGGTCGGCCATGCGCCGCGCACCATCGATCAGCTGCTGCCGCAGTTCAGCCATCGGCTTCCTCCGGGTAAAGCGTGCGCAAGCGATCGGCGGCGCAGCAACCGCGCTCGCTGATGATGCGGTCGACGAGCTGCGCCGGCGTGATGTCGAAGGCTGGATTGACGACCGCGGCAGTCGCCGGCAGTTGTCGCAGTTCGCCGGGCAGGCCGGCGGCGTCGCAGCCATGCAGCAGCCGCAGCTCGTCGCCGGCACGCTCCTCGATCGGGATCGCCGCGCCGTCGGCAGAGGCGAAGTCGATCGTCGAACCCGGCGCGGCGACGAGGAACGGCACGCCGGCAGCACGCGCCGCCAGCGCCTTCAGGCAGGTGCCGATCTTGTTGGCGACGTCGCCGTTGGCGGCGATGCGATCGGCGCCGACGATCACCGCATCGATGCCGCCGCGCATGAGCAGCAGCCCGGCGGCGTTGTCGGCGATGACGGTGTGCGGCACGCCGTGCTGGTGCAGTTCCCAGGCGGTGAGCAGGCCCTGGTTGCGCGGCCGCGTCTCGGAGACCCAGACATGGATGTCGATGCCGGCGTCGCAGGCGGCGTACACGGGTGCCAGCGCCGTGCCGTGGTCGACCGTCGCCAGCCAGCCGGCGTTGCAGTGGGTCATGATTTCCAGCCGCGCCGCGCCGCGCCGGCCGGCGAGCAGGAGTTGCAGGCCGTGCGCGCCGATCCGCCGGCACTGTTCGACGTCCTCGTCGGCGATCCTCGCCGCCTCGCTCCAGGCGGCTGCAGCCCGCACAGCCGGCGGCAGCGGCAGCAGGCGGGACTGCATGCGCGCCAACGCCCAGCGCAGGTTGACGGCCGTCGGCCGCGTCGCCGCCAGCAGCCGCACCGCCGCCAGCAGCGATTCGTCGTCGGCGCAGCCATCGACCGCCAGCGCCAGGCCGTAAGCGGCGGTCACCCCGATCAGCGGCGCACCGCGCACCTGCATGCAGCGGATCGCCTGCGCCGCGTCTTCGAGACGGCCCAGCCGGCGGACGCGGAAGGCGTGCGGCAGCACCGTCTGGTCGATGATGTCGACGGCACGCGCGCCGGCGACCGGCCAGATCGTTCGCAGGGGGATGCCATCGACTTGCATGGGCCGGCATTCTAGCAGCCGCCGACCCGGCTGCCGACCGCCGTTCCGCGTCGCCACGCGGCGGGCGCCGCGGCCAGTGCGGAAGAAAACTGCAGCGATCGCCGGACAACGCCGACCAAGGCCGGCGCAATGCCCTTAGAATGGCCATCTGTGGGTGGGGTACGAAGCGCTGCGGCCAAGCCGGCGGCTTCCGGGCAAGGGGCGGTTTCCGGGCCAACCAGAGAGGAAGCCGTCGGTCGACCAGGCTTCGCCAGCGCGCCATGGCACTCCGCGGCGCCGACGGCCCACCCTTCGCCGCAGCCTTCTGCAACCCGTGCGCCACAGCCGTGAGGACCGCCACCATGACCCGACCCAATCGCGACGAACATCTCTTCAGCCCTGGACCGAAGCGAATCCTGGCCCTCGACGGCGGCGGCATTCGTGGCGTCCTCACCGTCCAGATCCTGAAGCGGATCGAAAGCCTGTTGCGCGCGCGCGCCGGCGGTGACGACACATTCCGCCTCTGCGACTACTTCGACCTGATCGGCGGCACGTCGACGGGCGCCATTCTCGCTGCCGGCCTGGCGACCGGCATGTCGGCGGCGGAACTCGAGCGCCTCTATCAGGAACTGGGTGACGCGATCTTCGAACCCGACGTGCTGCGCTGGGGGCTGCTGCGCGCCAAGTTCTCGAAAGCGCCACTCGAGAAGGCACTCAAGCGGCAGTTCGGCGACATCACGCTCGGCGACCCGACGCGCATCCGCACCGGTCTCGCGATCATGCTCAAGCGCTTCGATACCGGCAGCCCGTGGGTCGTGCACAACAACCCGCGCGGCCGCTACTTCAACCCGCGGCCGGGTGGCAAGGCGCTCGCCAACAGCGAGTTCCTGCTCTGGCAGATCGTTCGCGCGAGCACCGCGGCACCGCATTACTTCGATCCCGAGAAGCTGGTCGTCGGCCGCGATGCCGCCGGCAAGGATCAGGCCGGCGTTTTCGTGGACGGCGGCGTCAGCCCGCACAACAACCCGTCGCTCCAGTTGCTGATGCTCGCCTGGCTGCGCGGCTATGCGCTGCAATGGCCGGCCGGAGCGGAAAAGCTGCTGCTCGTTTCCTGCGGTACGGGCATCAACGAGACCGCCCTCGACGCGGACCGGAAGGTGCCGGCGGCGGCCGAAGCGATCGTCGGCCTGGCATCGCTGATGGACGATGCGCTGGCACTCAACGAGCAGCTGCTGCAGTGGATGTCGGTCAGCCCGACGGCGCGGGTGATCGATCGCGAGGTCGGCGACCTGGCCACCGACCATCCGGGAGGCGGACTGCCATTACTCACCTACCTGCGCTACAACGCCCACCTCGACGGTGACTGGCTGCGTGCCAACGTCCGGCCGGATTACAGCGATGCCGATGCGCAGACGCTGCGCGAGATGGACCAGCCGAAGAACATGCCGCAACTGGTCGAGATCGGCCAGGCGGTCGCCCGCAAGGTCGAGGAAGGACATTTTCCACCGGTCTTCGACCTCCGTTAGCCGGCGTGGCGACGCTGCCGGGGAGCGAACCAGAACGCCGGCTGCCGCCGCGCCGCCGAGCCCCTGCGCGCGGCAACGCCGTGCCCGGCGCATGCTGCCCGGAACGATGACAGCGAGAGTGGCAACTCACTTACAATACCAGTCTGCAAGGCATGGCAGGGAATCGCCAGCGGCCTGATGGCGGCGGACCGCGCGCCACCCGGAAGTGCTGCCGAAGCCAACCTGTCGGGGAGAGACGCCGGCACGCGCGGACGCCCGCAAGGGCTCCGGCGAAGATCGGCGCCAGAGCGGTTTCATCAACAAGAAAGGAGCAGAGATGTCTTATTCGGCCTTCGTGCAGGCCCGCGATTTCCTTCAGGCCCACCGCACCGATTACGAGACGGCGTATCGGGATTTCAAGTGGCCGGTCCTCAACGACTTCAACTGGGCGCTCGACTACTTCGACGTAATGGCCGCCGGCAACGACAGGCCGGCGCTGTGGGTGGTGAACGAGGATGGTTCGGAGCAGAAGATGTCGTTCGCCGACATGTCGCGGCGCTCGAACCAGGTCGCCAACTGGCTGTACCAGCAGGGGGTCCGCCGCGGTGACCGCATCCTGATGATGCTCGGCAACGAGGTGCCGCTGTGGGACACGACGCTGGCGTCGATCAAGCTCGGCGCCGTCCTGTCGCCGGCGACCACCCTGCTCGCGCCGGATGATCTGCGCGACCGCATCGACCGCGGCCAAATCCGGCACGTGATCATCGGCCACACGCACGCCGACAAGTTCGCTGACCTGCCGGGCCAGTACACCCGCGTCACCGTCGGTGGCGCCGTCGCTGGCTGGCAGCAGCTCGAACTGGCCTACAGAGAGTCGACCGACTTCCTGCCCGACGGCCCGACGAAAGCGACCGACCCGCAATTGCTCTACTTCACCTCCGGCACGACGTCGAAACCGAAGCTCGTCCTGCACAGCCAGCAGAGCTACCCGGTCGGACACCTGTCGACGATGTACTGGCTCGGCCTGCAGCCGGGCGACGTGCACTGGAACATCAGCTCGGCCGGCTGGGCGAAGCACGCCTGGAGCTGCTTCTTTGCACCGTGGAACGCCGGCGCGACGATCTTCATCTACAACTATGCCCGCTTTGCCGCCGCGGCGATCCTCGAGACGCTGGTCCGCTGCTCGGTCACGACGCTCTGCGCGCCGCCGACCGTGTGGCGGATGCTGATCCAGGAAGACCTGAAGAAGTACCCGGTGAAGGTGCGCGAACTGATCGGTGCCGGGGAGCCGCTCAACCCGGAAGTCATCGATCAGGTCAAGGAAGCCTGGGGCATCACGCTGCGCGACGGCTTTGGCCAGACGGAAACGACGGCGCAGGTCGGCAATTCACCCGGCCAGGTCGTCAAGCTCGGCTCGATGGGCCGCCCGATGCCCGGCTACCAGGTGCGCCTGGTCGATGTCGACGGGCACGTCGCCGACGAGGGCGAGATCTGCCTCGACCTCTCGCAGCGCCCGGTCGGGCTGATGATCGCCTACGACGATGATCCGGAAAAGACCGCCGAGGTGATGCGCGACGGGTTTTACCACACCGGTGACACGGCATCGGTCGATGCCGACGGCTACATCACTTACGTTGGACGCGCCGACGACGTGTTCAAGGCGTCGGACTACCGCATCAGCCCGTTCGAGCTCGAGAGCGTCCTCATCGAGCACGACGCGGTCGCCGAAGCGGCGGTCGTGCCGAGCCCGGATCCGCTGCGGCTGGCGGTACCGAAAGCCTTCCTGACGCTGCGCGCCGGCCACGAGCCGAGCCGCGAACTGGCGCGCGACATCTTCGTCTTCCTGCGCAGCCGGCTTTCGCCGTACAAGCGCGTGCGGCGGATCGAGTTCGGCGAGCTGCCGAAGACGATCTCGGGCAAGATTCGCCGCGTCGAGCTGCGCAAGGGCGAACAGGACCGGGGTGCCGCTGCCCGTGGTCCGCTGGAGTTCTATGAGGAGGACTTCGAGTTCTGACGCAGCCACCAGGAGCCCCGGCAGCGGGGCTCCTGCAGCCGCCGATGCCGCCTGCGGGCGGCATGCTGTTTGCTGGGCGGCCTGCCCGTTCCCGCAGCCACCGATGACCACCCTCTACTCGCTGAAACCGCGCTTCCAGGCGCTGCTGCGCCCGGCGGTACGGCACCTGCACGCCGCCGGCGTCACCGCCAACCAGGTGACGGTCGCTGCCGCTGCCGCGTCGCTGCTGCTCGGCGCGGGACTGGCGCTGGCCGCGGCTGGCGGCGCGCTGGGCTGGTTCCTGCTGTTGCCCGGCTGGCTGCTGCTGCGCATGGCGTTGAACGCGATCGACGGCCTGCTGGCGCGCGAGTTCGGCCAGGCTTCGCGGCTTGGTGCCTGTCTGAACGAGCTCGCCGACCTGCTGGCCGACGCCGCACTGTACCTGCCGTTCGCCCTCCTGCCGGGGATACCCGGCGCGCTGGCGGTGCTGGTCGTCGTGCTGGCGAACGTGGCCGAGATGGCGGCCGTTCTGGCTACCGGCGACGGGCGGCGCAACGACGGGCCGATGGGCAAGAGCGATCGCGCGCTGATCTTCGGTGTACTCGGCCTGCTGCTCGGCTGTGGCGTGACGCCGGGTCCATGGCTCGCCTGGGTGCTGGCGATCGTCGCCGTCCTGCTCGTGCTGACGATCGGCAACCGGGTCCGCCACGGCATTGCCGCCGACCCGCACAGCCCGCAGCAGTGACGACCCTCCCAGGAGAGCCATGAGATGCGCCCGGCGCTGGAAAGACAATTCACCACGCACGACGGCAGCAGCCTGTTCTATCGCCACTGGCCGCCAACGCTGGCAGGCCGCGACGCGCGCGCTCTGATCCTGCTGCATCGCGGCCACGAGCATTCGGGACGCCTGCAGCATGTCGTCGACGGGCTCGGCCTCGATGAATTCGCCGTCTTCGCCTGGGACGCACGCGGCCACGGACGTTCGCCCGGTGCGCGCGGCGACAGCCCGGGTTTTGCCGCCCTGGTCCGCGACCTCGACGCCTTCGTCGCGCACATCGGCGAGACGCACGGCATCGCCGTCGGGGACGTCGCGCTGATCGGCCAGAGTGTCGGCGCGGTCATCGCCGCCACCTGGGTGCACGATTACGCACCGCGCCTGCGCTGCCTGGTGCTGACCGCGCCGGCCTTCCAGGTCCGCCTCTACGTGCCGCTGGCACGGCCGGGGCTGGCGCTGCTGCGGCGCCTGTTCGGCAACTTCTTCATCACTTCGTACGTCAAGGCGCGTTTCCTCACCCATGATCCGCAGCGGATCGCTTCCTACGACGAGGATCCGCTGATCACCCGCAACATCTCGGCGCGCGTCCTGCTCGAACTTGCCGACGCCGCCGACCGGGTGGTCGCCGATGCGCAGGCGATCCGCGTGCCGTTGCAGTTGCTGATCTCGGGCAACGACTGGGTGGTCCATCGCCAGCCGCAGGAGCGCTTCTTCGAGCGCCTCGGCTCGCCCGTCCGCGAGTGTCACCTGCTGCCCGGATTCCTGCACGACACCCTCGGCGAGCGCGAGCGCCGGCTGCCACTGAACGCGATCCGCGCCTTCGTCGAGCGGATGTTTGCTGCGCCACCGGCTGCCGATTCGCTGCTGCACGCGGATCGCAGCGGCCACACCCGCGACGAGGAGCTGCGCCTCGGCCAACCGCTGCCCCCATTCTCGCCGCGCCGCCTGAACTTTGCCGCCACTCGCCTGGCGATGCGCACGCTCGGCCGGCTCGGCGAAGGCATCGCCATCGGTCTGGCAACCGGCTTCGATTCCGGCAGCAGCCTCGATCATGTCTACCGCAACCAGGCACGCGGCCGGCTGCTACTCGGCCGCCTGATCGACCGGGGCTATCTCGACTCGATCGGCTGGCGCGGCATCCGCATCCGCCGCAGCCACCTGCTGGCGGCGATCGCCAGCGCCGCCGCGCGACTGCGCGCCGCTGACCAGCCGATTCGCGTCTTCGACCCCGCCGCCGGCCACGGGCGCTATCTCGTCGAAGCCGTGCAGGCGTTGCCCGAGCGGCCGCAATCGCTCCTCCTGCGCGACCTCGACGCGGCCAACCTGACGCAGGCGCGGGCGCTGCTCGATGCCGCCGGGCTTGCAGAAATCGCCCACTGCGAGACCGGCGACGCCTTCGCCGAGGCCGAACTCGCGGCGCTCCGCCCGCGCCCCAACCTGGTGACCGTTTCCGGCCTCTACGAGCTGTTCTCCGACAACCAGCTGGTGGCGGCTTCACTGCGCGGACTGGCGCAGGCGATCGAGCGCGGCGGCTACCTGATCTACACCGGACAGCCTTGGCATCCGCAGATCGAGCTGATCGCCCGCACCCTGACCAGCCACCGCGGCCACCAGCCGTGGATCATGCGGCGGCGGACGCAGGCGGAGATCGACGAACTGGTGCGCGTCGCCGGCTTCAGCAAGCTGGCGCAGTGGATCGACGACTGGGGCATGTTCAGCGTCTCGCTGGCGCGGCGCGATTGAGTCCCGCCGCAGCGCCGCCCGCACGTACCGGCGCTGGCGGACGCCGGCCGTGGCGACGGGCTCTCGCCTGGCTGCTGCTGCTCGGACCCTTCTTCTTCGCCAGCTACGGCTTCGCCACCTGGGTCAGCAGCCAGCGCAGCGACGTCGGCTTCATCCGTTTCGACTGGGAGCGGCACATCCCGCTGCTGCCGTGGGCGATCGTTCCCTACTGGCTGATCGACCTGCTCTACGGCCTCTCGCTTCTGCTCTGCCGGACGCGCCGCGAACTCGATACCCACGCCTGCCGCCTGCTGGCGACGCCGCAGCTGATCGCGATCACCTGCTTTCTCCTCTTGCCGCTGCGCGTGACCTTCGAGCGTGGAGCCGTCGACGGTGCCTTCGGCTGGCTGTTCGAGCTGCTGACGAGTTTCGACCAGCCGTACAATCAGGCGCCGTCGCTGCACATCGCGCTGCTCGTCGTCCTCGTCGAACTGTACCTGCGCGTCGTCCCGCGTGCCTGGCACTTCGTCGTGCACGGCGTCGCGCTGCTCATCGGCGTCTCGGTGCTGACCACCTGGCAGCACCACTTCTTCGACATTCCGACCGGCCTCTGGCTCGGCTGCCTGGCGATCTGGCTGTTTCCGGACGAGGGCGGTTCGCCGCTCCGCCGCGCGCGACTCAGCCGCGATCGCCAGCGGCGCCGGCTGTCCCTGGTCTACGCCGCCGCGGCGCTCATCCTCGGCACCGTCGCGGCGCTGAACGGCGGTGGCTGGCTCTGGCTGCTCTGGCCGGCGGCGTCGCTGGCGATGGTGGCGCTGATCTACCTGCTGCTCGATGGCGAGGCCTTCGGCAAGCGTCAGGATGGATCGATCCCCGCTGCCCTGCGCTGCCTGTTCGGTCCCTACCAGATCGGCGCCTGGCTCAACCAGCGCTGGTGGACACGCCGTCTCCCGTCTGCCGACGTCGTCGTACCCACGCTCCTGCTCGGGCGGCTGCCGACGGCGGCCGACCGGCAACGGCTGCCCGTGGCGGCGGTCGTCGATGTCTGCGCCGAACTGCCCTGCCCTACCCCTGGCCTGAGCCATGCCTGCGTACCGATGCTCGACCTGCTGCCCCCCGACGCGGAGCAGATCGAGCGCGCGCTGGCCGCGCTGCAGCAGGCGCTGGCAACGCCACCGGTTCTCGTCTGCTGCGCGCTCGGACTGGCCCGCAGCGCACTGGTCGTCGCGGCCTGGCTGCTGCGCAGCGGCCAGGCGGCAACGGCAGCCGACGCCGTCGCGCTGGTGCGGCGCGCCCGACCCGCGGTGGTCATCGGCACGGCGGAGATCGCGCTGCTCAGCGACTGGCACCGCCGGCGGCAGGCAGCGCCGGGCGACGGCCATTGAGGCGAGGCTGCCGCCCGGCATGGACTGGCACGCCGCCGACCTGCTGCCGCAACCGCCGGACGAGGCCTGGCGAATGGCCGCCGGCATCGCCATCGTGCTGCTGCTGGCGACGCTGGTCGCCCGACTGTTGCGGCTGCGGCTGGGGCGCCAGCAACCGCATGCGCTGATCGACAATCTCAATCAGCGCATCGACACCTGGTGGCTGATCGCCATCGCCGTCGGCTTGGCGCTCCTCGCCGGGCGGCCCGGGGTGATCCTGCTCTTCGCCCTGGCCTCGCTGGCGGCGCTGCGCGAGTTCCTTGCCGGCGACGTCGCTGCGGCGATTCCGCGCGCCCTGCGCTGGAGCGGCTTCGCGATCATCCTGCCGCTGCAGTACCTGCTGCTTTTCGCTGCGCCCGGCCCGCTGTTCGCCAGCCTGATTCCGCTCTGCGTCCTGTTCGTCCTGCCGGCCTGCGAATGGCTGCGCGCCGCGCACGACGGGCCGCCGCGACGCCTGCGCCCGCTGCAGCTCGGGCTGCTGCTCTGCGTTTATGCCATCTCGCACGTTCCCGCGCTGCTGACGCTGCCCGTCGACGCGGGTGACCCGCAGCGCAATGGCTGGCTGCTGGTCTTCCTGCTGCTCGTCGTGCAGGTCGGCGACGTCCTGCAGTACCTCTGGGGGACACTCGCCGGGCGGCATCCGATCGCTCCCCGCCTGTCGCCAGCGAAGACCGTCGAAGGTACCGTCGGCGGCATTCTCAGCGCCTGCGCCCTCGGCGCCTGGCTGGCACCACTGACGCCGTTCACCACCGCCGCGGCGGCGATGATCTCGCTGCTGCTCGGCGTGCTCGGCTTTGTCGGCGGCCTGCTGCTCTCGGCGCTGAAACGGCAGCGCGGAATCAAGGACTGGGGCACTCTGCTTCCCGGTCACGGCGGCATGCTCGACCGCCTCGACTCGCTCTGCCTGTCGGCGCCGGTGTTCTATTACCTGCTGCGCTGAAGGGCGGGTACGGGAACAAGGTGAATGCCGGACCGACGTCTTTCGCACCCGGCGCCGCTTCGGTGCGGTGCACATCGGAAGCCTGCCATCCGCTTCCAGGCGGGCGTATGGACGCGGCGCGGTCAAGCCAGCCCTCAGCGCGACACGAAGAACGCCAGCTCGGTCTTCACGCCCAGCAATTCGAGGCTGAGCGCCTGCCACAGGGTTGCGCAGGCCGCCCAGTCCGGCCCGCCGCCCTGCTGAGAGACCTGCTCGAGCGCCAGCGCCAGGCGCTTCGCGGGCTCGGCGTGGAAGATCGCCAGCAGGCCCTTCATCGTGTGCGCGTGCAGTTGCAGTTGTCGCGCGTCCTGCGCGGCGATCGCCGCTTCCAGGTTGCCGACGTTCTCGCTCCAGTGCTCGAGCAGGGCGACGGCCATCTCGCGGACGATGACCGGGTCGCCCAGGCTCGCTTCCGTCTTCGCGAAGTCGATGGCCGGCTCGTCGCCCGCAGCTTCGGCGGCCAACACGCCGGTGAACGACACCGACGCGGCCGCGGCGCGAGCGCGCTGCAATGCCGCGTCGAGTAGCTGCGCGTCCACCGGCTTGGCAACGTAGTCGTTCATCCCCGCGTCCAGGCAGCGTTGGCGGTCGCCGGACATCGCGTTGGCCGTCATCGCGATGATGTAGGCGGGGCGGTAGGCGTCGGACATGGTCCAGCTGCGCCGCTGCTCGCGCGAGCGAATCTCTTCGGTGGCCTCGAGGCCGCCCATCACCGGCATCTGCAAGTCCATCAGGATGGCATCGAAGTGCCGGCCGTCGCTGATGTCCAGCGCCTCGGCACCGTTCCGCGCGACGGTCACGCGATGCCCGCGCTTCTTCAGCAGGCGAATCCCCAGGTCCTGGTTCACCGTGTTGTCCTCGACCAGCAGCACCTCGAGCCCCGGCCTTTCCTCGCGCCGTACGGGGTCGAGGTCGAAGCGCTCGAACTCGAAGCCGACGGAGGGGCCCGGCGCCGGAGCGGGCGCAGCCGGCGCTGCCGGAGCGGCTGCCGATCGCTGGGCCGGCGCTTCTGCCGCCGGGCCACACAGCACCTCGGCCAAATCGGCAAGGCCGACCGGTTTGGTGAGGTGGCGCCCGACGCCCCAGGACCGGATCTCGGCGAGGTGCTCTCGCGCCAAGTCGGTGGTGACCAGCGGGACCAGGCGTTCCGGGTGCGACGCGCGCCAATGCGACGCGATCTGGCGTCCCGCCGCGTCATCGGCGCTCAGCGCGAAGATCACGAAGTCGAAGGGGCTGCGGGCGCGCGCCGCACGCAGCATCGGCAGTGCGGCGGCGAGGTCTGGCGCCGGCGCCGCGGCAATGCCCAGTTGCTGCAGCAGCTTGCGCAGCTGGGCCGACGACGCGTCCTGCGCGTCGATCACCAGGGCGCGGCGACCCGAAAGGTCGGGTGGGCTGCGGCCGGCGGCGGGCGCCACGGCCAACCGCGCCGTGAAGACGAAGCGGGCGCCTTCGCCGGGCCGGCTTTCGACCTGGATGCGGCCACCCATCATCTCCGCCAGCCGCGAGCTGACGCTGAGCCCAAGTCCGGTGCCGCCGAAGCGGCGCGTGGTCGACGCATCGGCCTGCTCGAAGGCCCCGAAGATGCGCGCCTGCTGCTCGGGGCTGAGGCCGATGCCGGTGTCGCTGACGGCGATGCGCAGGCGCACGTACTCCTGCGGCCCGGCGACCACGCCCGGCTCGCTTCCCGGACTGGCGGCCTCGCGCTCCTCGACCGAGAGGTCCAGCCGGACGAGGCCGCGCTCGGTGAATTTCGTCGCGTTGCTGAGCAGGTTGTTGATCACCTGGCGCAGGCGGGTCGGATCGCCGATCAGGCGCGACGGCAGGTCCGGAGCGATCCCGACGACCACCTCGAGCCCCTTCTTGTGCGCCGGGATCGCCATCACGCGCGCGGTTTCGACCGCCAGGTCGGCCGGCGAGAAGGGGATGGTCTCGAAATGCAGCTTGCCGGCGTCGATCTTCGAGAAGTCCACGATGTCGTTGAGCAGCGAGAGCAGCGAGTCGGCCGAGCTGCGCACGGTCTCCAGGCAGCTGCGCTGTTCCTCGTCGAGCGCCGTGTCGAGGACGACGCCGGTGAGCCCGATGATGGCGTTCATCGGCGTCCGGATCTCGTGGCTCATGTTGGCGAGGAAGTCGCCGCGCGCGCGCATCGCCGCCTCGGCCGCCTCGCGCGCGGCGACCAGCCGGCCAGCGGTGGCGCGCTCCTGGTCGATGCTCCGCTGCATGACGACCATCCGTCGCACGCGGCCCGATGCCTCGCGGCTCGCCACCGCAGCGCGCACCTGCATCCAGTGCCAGCGCCCGCCCTGCGCCTTCAGGCGGCAATTGACGGTCAGGCGCAGCGCCTTCTGCGCGGCAAGGTCTGCGAGCCAGGTGTCGACCGCAGGGCGGTCCTCCGGATGCACCAGCGCCAGCCAGTCGTCGACCGTCGCGCACGGCGCCTGGTTCGCCAGACCGAGCCGGTCGAGCAGAGGGCCGCTGCCGCTTACCGAGCGCTTGCCGAGGTCCCAGTCGGACCAGGTGTCGCCGCCCAGCTCGGTGCGCCGCCGCAGTGTCGTTGCCAATTCCTGGAGGGTGGCGTCGAGCGAGCCCAGCAGCGCCACCAGCGCCGCCACCTTCAGCGGATCGGCACCGGCAAAGACGCCGGCGAGCGCTGACAGGTCCTCGACGCCCAAGTGTTCCGACACCCGTTTCGCCACCTGCCTGGATTGGAATTTCATCGGATCTCGGTACTGCGGCTCGAAAGGGGACGAAGCGACACCGCCGTCCGCGCCCGACAAGGTCGGGCGTGGCCGCCGGGCGGCAGGCGAGGGTGCGAGGGACAGGCAGTCCAACGGCACCCGTCGGAGTATAGGAGCCTTCATCAAGCAGCGTCAATGATCTCGAATCTGGCCCCGGAAGCCCCTGCACCGCCCTCTGGATTCCGCCCGCCCATTGCCTTTGCTCATCCGCCGGGTGCACGGCGGCTTCGATCGTCCGTCGGGCGTTGCACGCGGTTGGCGCCGCGGATCGAGAACGAACGTGCGCTGGCAGTTGACGGCCATGTGACGGAGCGAGGGCGCAACCCGGCTCCGGGTCGCCGCCGCCGAGGCGACGCGCGCATCAGGATCGAGCGGCACGGCAGCATGGTCCGCCAAGGTCGTGTGCCCACCGCCGAGGCGGCCCCTGCCCTGGGCCGCACGGGACAGGCAGCGAGCCAGGGATTGATCGACGGGCATGTCCCAAGGCACAATGAATCGCCTGCACCACATGAGTCCGCGCCATGGCCCTGCCGATCGCCCCGGATCGCCGTTTCACCTGTGCCGACGAGCGGACCGTTTCCCGCATCCCCGGCTCGCCGACAAGCGATCCCTGAGAGATTCGTGAGTCGCCAAGGCGACATTCACGGCAACCGGCAGCCTCGCTGCCCGCACCTTCGGACCGCCCATGGAACTTCAGCGCAAACTGGAAATACTCGCCGATGCCGCGAAGTATGATGCCTCCTGCGCGAGCGGCGGCGCGGCGCGCAAGGACTCGCGCGGCGGCAAGGGCGTGGGCTCCACCGGTGGCGCGGGGATCTGCCATTCGTATGCGCCGGATGGCCGCTGCATTTCGTTGTTGAAACTGCTGCTGACGAATTCCTGCCTTTACGACTGCCATTACTGCATCA
>WBZM01001854.1_pt1 | contig 19471 bp, 17 predicted proteins | sample 5204271 | NCBI WGS metagenome assembly WBZM01 (sample SAMN12344346, study PRJNA552823) | activated sludge metagenome | biome: Activated sludge suspended growth; feature: Nitrification reactor; material: Wastewater; isolation source: activated sludge from nitrification reactor of wastewater...
AGGAAGGCATGATCCCAGGCATCGACCAGATGCCGCATGGCCAGCGCCTTCACCTGCGAGAAGTCCATCACCATGCCATTGGCCGGGTCGCCCGCCTCGCTGATGATGTCGCCGGCAAGGGTGATCTCGAGCGCGTAGCGATGGCCGTGCAGGTGACGGCACTGGCTCCTGTGGTCGGGAATGCGGTGGCCCGCGTCGAACTCGAGGCGACGGGTGATGAGCATCGGCTGCACCCGGAAGACGGAGGCGCGATTATAGCACCGCCAGCCCGCCGGCCCGGCGACGGGCAGATGTCCGGTGCACGCCGGCCGGGAACTGCCGGAGGGTGTCGACCAAACTTACACCAGCCCGTCGGAACCTCCCGGCAGACGCAGGCATCCTGCTGATTCATCATGCTTTCTCGTCCCCCATGTGGGCCGGCACGGCCCTTGCTTGAGATACCTGCAGCCCCTCCAGGAAACTCCGAGAGATGCCACCGATCGATCCCTTTGCTGCCCGCATGCTCGCCCAGATCGCGCTGATCGAACGCTACCGCGTCGACGTCCTGCGCCACGAGGGGCGCCGGCTCGACGCCGACGGCGCGGCGATCGAGTGGATCTGCCGCTACGCCGAGCATTTTCCGCCGCCCGAGCAGTTCGACTGCGAGTCGCCGTCGGCCACCGCTCAAGGCGGCCCGCGCCCCGCCCGCGCGCGCCTGCAGCCGCGGCCGAGGCCGCTCAGTCCTTCAGCCGGGTGATCTTGTTGCCCTGCAGCCCGATTCCGGCCATCAGTCCCTTCTGGCCGAAGACGAAGGCGTAGATGTCCTCCTTGGCGTTCATCGTCGTCAGCGACTTGCCCATTCCCTGGTCGACCATCACCACCGACGGACCGACGCCGACCTCGAAACCGTCGGTCTCGGTCAACGCCGCCAGCGACCTCTCGTTCATGAAGAACATCGCATAGCCGTACTCCTGGGCGCCGGCCTGCAGGCCGAAGGAGGCACCGGCCGTGTTGTAGTGGCCGACGACGGCCTCGCCGCGGAACAGCACGCCTTCACCGTACTGACCGCCGACGACGAAACCGGCCTTGGTGATCTTCGGAAAGACGAGCACGGCCACCGCATCGCGCGCCAGAGCCTTCGCCGCCGGCACTCGCGCCGTCAGTTTCTGGTAGGCCTGCCGCGCGTCCCGCTCGAGCGCGGTCCGGTCGGCGGCAACGGCGGAAAAGGAAGCGGCAAGGCCGGCGATCAGGACGACGAGAAGGACGTGTGCAGCGCGGCCAAGCCGCTGGAAGACATTCGGGTTCATGTTGGGGCCTCACGAGAAAGGTGGTTGCGGCATCCGTGCCGACCGTCGCCGGCACGACGTGATGATACTCCTGCAACCGCACGGGGCAGCGACCGCCGGCGAAGGTAGCGAGTCACCGGCAGCGCCGCTCCTTCCTGCACTCAGTTGCCGAACAGGCCCTTCAGAGACTTCATGATCGTCGCTCCGCCCGGCACCACCGAATCGGCAGCCGCGTCTCCCGCCGCCTCCCGCGCCATGTCGCCCATGCCGAGCAGCGCCGAGTCGAAGCTGTTGACGCGCACGCGGGCGGTCCAGATCGGCGGCTTTTTCTCGCCGGCCTTCTGCGGCGGATGGGCGAAGCTGCGCGTCGGACCGAGCGCCTCGCCCATCAGCATCGCGCCCTGCGTCCGGGCAAAGATGCCCGCCGGAATCGTGCACGTGTTCTGGCTCGCCGGCAGCATCGGCGCCTGGTTCCTCGACGCCATCCAGATGATCACCTCGCGCTCGTTGGCGGCGCCGACGGCGTTCAGGTTGTAGCCACGGGCACGCGCCAGGGCCGCCCACTGCAGGGGAATCGCCGCGCTCAGGCTGCCGCTGCCGGCGCGCAGGCCCATCGGCTCGAGGAAGTCCATCTGCTGGTCGAGCGCATAGCGAATCTCCTGCGGCATGAAGCTCGTCCGCACCAGATGCTCGCCGACCGCCGATGCGTCGGCCGGCACGGTACCGCCTGACGGATCACCCTGCGGCCACCACAGCGTGCGCGGCGGCAGGCTCTCACCGCCGTCGGCGCCACCCTTGCCCTGCCGGCTGTGGCGCGCCATCGCCGCAACCTCCGGCGAGACGCGGCTGTCGATCGATCGCAGGTCGATCACTTCCGGCTGCCCGGCTGGCACGCTGGCGCCGCAACCCCAGTAGAGGAGCAGTTTGCCGCCCTGATCATCGGCCGCGCCGCCCTCGCCCTTGCCGCGCCGCTCGCCACGCAGCGGCAGAACCGGCCCGATGCGCATCGCCTCGGGGACGATGTGCTCGGCGCTTGCCCCGCCGGCGAGATCAACCGGGCTCGTCAGGCGCAGGTCCATCATCCGGCTGACGCTGCTGCCACGCCCGCTCATCATGCCGAGCATGCCGCTCATCCCGCCGCCACCGGCAAAGCCGGAATGCGTGCTCAGCGTCATCTCGTAGCTCACCGGCGCCGCCAGGGCCACCGGCATGATGCCGGCACTCGCCAGCGCTGCCGCCAGCGGCAGAAGTCCGCTCGTCTTCGTTCTCATCAGGATCTCCTGGTTCGCGGTTGTTGGAAGCCGACTGTATAGCACCCAGGCGGCGACGACGAAAGGGCTCGGCTGGGGCTCGGCCGGCGCCCGCGTCAGGCGGACAGGGAAGCGCCAGCCTGCGCCACCGCTTCCTGCAGCAGGCCGACATCGGCAGCCGTCGTCCGCCAGTTGTCGAACGCGGCGCGAATGGCGGCGCGGCCCTGCCAGACGGTGCCGGTGACGAAGGCACGGCCATCGACCTGGATCGCACGCACCGCCGCCCGGTTCAGTTCGTCGTTCGCGCTGCCGTCGAGCCCGGGGCGGACGAGCCGGAAACAGACGATGTTCAGCGGCGCGGGATTCATCAGTTCGATCCCCGGCGTCGCCTCGACCCAGCGCGCAAACGCGGCGGCATTGTCGACGCAGCGTTCGACCAGCGCGCGATAGCCGGCGCGACCGTAGGCCTTCAGTGCACACCACGCGGCAAGACCGCGGAAGCGACGCGACATCTCGGGGACATGGGTGAAGGGATCCCAACCCGCACCAGCGGCAACGTAGGCACCGGCAACCGCGAAAGCCTCACGCAGCAGGGCGCCGTCACGGACGAAGGCGAAGCCACAGTCGTACGGCACGTTCAGCCATTTGTGGCCGTCCGCCGCCACCGAGTCGGCGCGCTCGATGCCGCGGACGAGGTGCACCAGCCGCGGCGAAACGGCTGCAAACAGCCCGAAGGCTGCGTCCACATGCAGCCAGGCGCCGCCCGGATGCCCGTCGCGCAGGTCGGCCAGCGCCGCGAGGTCGTCGAAATGGCCGCTGTTGACCTCGCCGGCATTGCCGACGAGGATCACCGGACCATCGATGTCGCGCAACAGACCGGCCAGTGCATCGAGGTCCACCTCGCCGTGGCGGGCATCCACCCGGCGCACCTGGTTGCGACCGAAGCCCAGCGTACCGAGGCATTTGACGGCGCTGAGATGGATTTCACTGCTGCCGGCGACGACGATCGGTGGCCGGCCGGCGAGGCCATCGCCGGCCGCATCGAAACCGAGCTGCCGACCCGCCCACTGCCGCGCCGTGGCGAGTCCGACGAGATTGGCCATCGTCGCGCCGCTGGTCAGCGCGCCTTGCCAGGCCTCTGGTAGACCGAAAAGTTCCTGCAGCCAGCGCAGAACGACGAGTTCGGTCTGCGCCGCCGCCGGGCTGCCCGCCCACAGGCCGGCGTTCTGGTCGATCGCGGAGGCCAGCCAGTCGCCGGCGAGCGCCGCCGGCGTCGCACCGCCATTGACGAAACCGAAGAAGCGCGGCCCTGGCGAAGCGGTGATGCCGCGCTCGGCGCGGGCGAACCACTCGCCGACGACGCCTGCGGCGTCGCAGCCGTTCTCGGGCAACGCCTCATCGAGGGCCAGGGCCATTTCCTGCGGTGTTGGCACCCGGCTCACCGCGCGCTGCGGCAGCGAAGCGAGAAAGGCCGTCGCCAGCTCGTAGGCCGCGCGCAGTGCCCCGTCGGCACCGCCTGCTGCATCCGTGTCTGCACTCATCATCATCCTCACCCTTCTGACGCCTGCTCGCGACCAGCGGCCGAGGCCGCCACCGCAGCGCAGTATCGCCGCGCCGGCGAGCCGGGGTCAATGCCCCGGTGCACACCCGCGCTCAGCCAGTCGCGGCCGGTGTCGCGTTCGCCGCCTCGCGTTCGCGGCCCAGACACTCGTACTCGGCGATCAGTTGCGCACCGAAGAGCAGCAGCGTGGCGGCGATCTCCATGCTGAACATCGCCACCACCGCCGTCGCCAGCGGCCCGTAGACGACACTCGCCTTCGACAGGGTGGTGAAGAACCAGACCAGGATGCGGCGGATCACCTCCCAGATCAGCGTCGCAGCGATGCCCCCGGAGAGCGCATGGCGCAGGCGCACCCGCCCGACCGGCATGATCAGGTAGATCGCCGTCAGGATGCAGACTTCGGCACCGAGGCCGACGAGGTGGACGAGATTGCCTGCCAGCCCGCGCAGCGACCACTCCCAGCCGAAGAAGTGCAGGTTGGCAGCGGCGACCGTCTCGAGGGTGATTGAAACGATGGTGACGCCGAGCAGGGCGACAGCCAGCATCAGGACAAAGCAGTAAGGCAACAGCGCCGAGGTCAGGAAGTGACGTTGGCCGCCGGCGTTGCGGTGGGAGAAGATCACCGCCATCGCCTTCTCGAGGACCGAAAAGGCCAGCGAGCTGAAGAACAGCATCGTCAGCAGCAGGACCGCGCCGACCGCCGCCCGCTGCTCCATGAATTTCGCGATCTCCGCGAGGAAGGCGTGCGACTGGCTCGGCACCAGCCATTCGAGGTAGCGCCCGATCGTCGCCAGCAGTTCCGCCTCGTCGACCAGGTGCGACAGCACGATCACCGACAGGATGAGCAGCGGCACGACCGACAGCAACGCATAGTAGGCAATCGCCGCCGCCAGCAGCAGCCCCTGATTGCCGCTGAAGCGGCGCAGCGCACGCAGCACGAAGCGCGCCGGGTGCCGCAGCACCTGTCGCGTCGACGCACTGGCTACGGGCATGCTGAACGAAGGGAACACGACCGCTGACGGGTCTCCCGGCGCATGGTCTCGACTGCCGGGTCAGCCCTTTCGCTCCATGGCAAGAAGCCTTGCAGCGAGGCCGAGAAAGACAACACCCATCAGTCGTTCAAGCAGCAACTGACGGCGAGGACTCGACAAGAGCCATTGGCCAAGGCTACCACTGGCCATTGACAAAGCCGCCTGAAATAGCAAGCCAAGCAAAGCCAAGAGAGCACCAAGACCGACAATTTGTTGGAAGATCGGCCCGAAGGATGGGGCAGCGAATTGCGGAAGAAACACACCAGAAAACAAGATGGCCTTCGGGTTCAGCAGATTCGTTATGAACCCACGGCGGAAATTTTCGACCGGAGAGCGAGCAGTGACTTGACTGCCTGCGACGAAAGGTTTCGAGCGGAAGGATTTGTAAGCGAGAAGGATCAGGTAAGCGGCGCCCCCAAAGCGGATGACATCAAAAGCAATGGGCGACGTGGCTACGATTGCCGCAACCCCGGCAGCAGCAAAAACTGAATGAGCAAACATGGCCAATGAAATACCGGCAGAAGCCCAAAGCGCAGGCCTCCGACCCTCTGAAACTCCAGTTGCGACGATGAATGCCACATCGGGTCCGGGGGTGAGGAGCAGAACCAAGGACGCCGCAAGGAAAACAGGCAGAACAGAAATGTCGAAGGGCATGGTAGCCTCCTTGTCAGAAAAAGGGCTAACGCGTGAACTCAGGCCGCGGCCCGTCAGGGACATCGTGCCTGCAGCGAATGGTTGGCCACAGCCAAGTTGAACTGACGAAGGCTCTAGAAACCATACCCCGGTTGCTTGAGGAACTCAACCTCTTCTGCTGTGGAGGACCGGCCCAGGATTGCATTGCGGTGTGGATACCGCCCAAACCGATCAATGGTGTACTTGTGGCGAAGCTCGAACTCGTAATTGTTCGGCGGTGCGTACTCCTTGAACAAGGACTCGGCCCGCACATGGACCACACGCGACTCGCTGTGCATGAACGGCATGAGCAAGAAGTTGCGCTCATCGCTGCCGAGAACAGCAAGCGCCCCTGCGGCAACGGCCTCCTGCGACAGAACCAGCGCCATTGGATCCTGGGCAAAGGCTTGCGGCGTACCGCGATGAATGTTCCGCGAGAACTGGTCCAGCACGATGATCTCGGCCAAGCGTCCATGTGGCCGGACACGCCACTCATCAAGCTCTCCCGCCGCTGCCTGCTGCCATAGCCCCAGATAGCGCTCCTTGATCAGGTCATCGAATACCGGATCAGCGATCCACCACTGCTTCGGTTGAATTTCCTTGAACCAGAAGGTCAGGACCTCTTCGAACATTCCCGATTCCTTCGCTCTCGCTACCTGGGGGACCAACGTGCAACTGGCGGAACGTTCCACTCGACGCGTTTGTCAGGCATGAACACGATTTGCAACCTCGATCAGGTTCATGTCTGGGTCGCGAAAATAGACTGAAAGAACAGGGCCTGTAGCACCCGTGCGCTGAACTGGGCCTTCGATTACCGCAACATTGCATGCGCAGAGGTGGCTTGCGACTTCATGCAATGGGACTGACGTCATGAAGCACAAATCAGCCGAGCCGGGGGTGGGCTTTTGCGCTTTTGGCTCGAACTCTTTTCTGTGCTGATGCAGGTTGATCTTCTGTGCGCCAAAAGAAAGAGCTTTTCGACCGCCACCGAAAGTAATGATGTCCATGCCCAACACTTGGGAATAGAAAGACGCGGTGGCGTCGATGTCCCTGACGGTCAGTACCAAGTGATCAAGGCTGTCGATTTTCATTGGCGGTGACTTGTAAGCCGTATCGGGCTAGCAGAAAGAGGGGGTTTACTCCGTTTTGTGTGGAACGAGGGTGATCTGGGCAAACGGCGGGGTGGGCAAGTGAGTGAGTTTTCCGGCAACGAGATAGGCCATGGCGATGAAGTTTTCGACGCGGCGGTAGCCGCGAGCGCGGGCTCGCGCTTCCTGAAGTGCGCGGTTCATGGCCTCGACGCGACCGTTGTGCTTGCCGGCTTCGAAGCCGTTGAGGATGCCGGTGAGGTGAGTGGTGAGCGTTCGGGCCAGGCGCTTGAAGGGATCGAGTCGACAGCGCCTGGCCCAGCTGAGCCAGCGCTGGAAGAGGGGCCGGGCTTCGTCAGGCGATCGGGCCGTTGCGTAGATGGTGCGCAAGGCCTGCTTGATGCGCCAAGCCCGCGCGGTCTTGAGGTTGGAGCGCTGCAGCCAGTGCATGGTCTGGAGTTGCGGGATCGTCCAGGCGGAGGGATTCTTGAGCAGACTCCAGCGCGTCCCCTTGAGTTCGGGCTGGCTCTTGACCTCGGCGCGTCGCACCTCGTCGAGCGCCTTGCTGCCGAGTGCGACGACATGAAAGCGGTCAAAGCAGACGGTGGCTTGCGGGAAGTGCTCGGCGGCGCCGGCCTGAAACGAACGGCTCATGTCCATGCTGACATGCGTGACCGCTTGTGGCTGACCGCCATGCGCGCTCAAGTCCTCGGCGAACCGCTCCAGGCAGGACTTGTCCCGGCCGGGGGTGGCAAAGATCAGGCGCTGCGCATCCAGATCATAGAAAACAGAGAGATACTGCTGGCCCCGCCGGCAAGCCGTCTCATCGATTCCGACCGTGCGCACCTCGGCGTGCGACTCTCTGGCACGGGCCTTGCCGACATGGTGCTCAATGACCCGCCACAGCCGACGGGGCGGTACACGAACCAGGCGGCCAGCCGCAAGAACCGACATGGTCGGCGCGCGCATCAACGTCAAGGCTTCGAACAGGAGCGTGAAGCGACTCCCCTCACGTGCCCACGGCACGGGAATCTGCGTCACCTTCCCGCAGCCCGAGCACGCCACTCGCGGCACCTCGGCATGCAGGTAGGCCTCGTACTGGAAGAAGTCGAGATGTCGCCAGGAGCGCGCCAGTCGATCATGGAAAGGTTGCGCCGCCGCTCCACAGGCCGGGCAGATGTGCCGGCTGCCGCCAAACGTCACTTGAAAGTCAATCCGGCCGGCCTCCCGGTTGAAGTCGACCTGCTTGACCTGCCACGGAGCAACCAGGCCCAGCGCCTGGGTGAAAAGCATCTCGATCATGACCTATCCCGACACAAGCAAAAGGCCGCCATTGTCCTCCAGGCCGATGGCGGCTGTCTGCCACCATCGGCCTTGCGGAAGCGTTGGCGAGGGTACGACGATGTCAAGGGTTCGGCTTCGCCCGGACTTCGTCCGCCCTTGACATCGTCGTACCCTCGATGCCCCTCCACCTACGCCGTTTCCACACGAAACGACATAGACCCGAAAGAGGACGCGGGCAGGTGCGCCGCCGACTCGACGTGGCAGCGCTCGCGGGCATCCGATTCAATGCAGTCATCAAGCAGTTCTACGACCGCCTCGTCGCCGCAGGCCAACCCAAAAAGACTGCCATCGTCGCCGTCCAGCAATTGCGTCAGGACGTCCCCCGCTGCGCCGCCGCGACGGCCGGTCCGGCAGCCCGGCTGGCGTCTTCGCTTCAAGCACTATAGTTGATCGGGGCGCATGGCGGCAACCGAAGAACGCTCACCTCAGCAACCGCCCGACTGAACTGTCGAGTGCAATCTCCTCGACCTGCGCCGGCAGACGGTCGCCGAGGGAATCAGCCGATGGCAGGCAAGCCGCCAGCGCCCGGCGAAAAGCGGCAAGGCGTGCTCGATGCTTGCGCCTCGGGTGCTGCGCCACGACACCGACCCGGATCGCCCCGGTCGCCTCCGCAAGCAACGCACCGCCCGCCTCACCGGGCACCTGCCGCCTCGGCCGCCGCCGGCGAATCCTCGCGCGGCCCTTCGCCTTCCTCGCTCTCGCGCAGGATCTGGTCGATCTTCTCCTGCAGCGGATCGCTCCCGGGTGGCTCCGGCACGCTGCGGGTTGCGGGCTCTGGCGGTACGTCGGGCGCCTGCGGCCTCGGCGCGGCTTCGACCGGGCGCCGCCGCCGCTCAGGCGCGGCGGCCGGCTCGGGCGCGAACAGCTCACGCCACCAGCGCTTGATGCGCGCCCACCAACCCGTCTCTTCCGGCGCCGTGAAACGAAGCCGCGGGTCGACGATGCGGGCACGAAGCGCGTTGCGGAAGAAGTCACCGACGACCGGCAGCGCGCTGTGCGCGCCCTGCCCCCAATGGTCGCTGCGCAGCGTGACGCGGCCGTCGTTGAAACCGACCCAGGCGCCGGCGACGAGTTGCCGGTGCATCAGGATGAACCAGCCATCGGCGTTGTCCTGCGTCGTGCCGGTCTTGCCGGCGACATCGGCGCGGATGCCGTAACGGTTGCGGATGGCGCGACCGGTGCCGCGGTCGATCACGCCGCGCATGCTGTCGAGCAGCGTGTAGGCGACCGCGGGCTTGAGCACCGCCTCGGCCTCTGGCGGGCCGAATTCCTCGATGACCCGGCCGTCGTGGTCCTCGATGCGGCTGACCAGCAGTGGCTCGCGGTAGACGCCCGCGTTGGCGATCGTGCCGTAGGCGCTGACCATTTCCTTCAGGCTGACCGGGCTGGTGCCAAGGGCAAGCGACGGCACGGCCTCGAGCCTGCTCTCGCGCACGCCCATGTCGCGGGCGAGCCGGGCGACCTTGGCGGCGCCGACCTGCTGCATGAGTTGTGCGGTGATCGTGTTCTTCGAACGGGCGAGCGCATCGGCGAGAGTCATCGACTCACCACTGGGCGGCCCGCCATCGGTCGGCCGCCAGATCTCGCTGTCTCCGACGGCGATCGCCACCTCCTGGTCGATCAGCCGGTCGCTGGGCTTGGCACCCTGGCGAAACGCCTCGCCATAGACGAAGGGCTTGAAGGTCGAGCCGGGCTGGCGGCGCGCCTGCTGCACATGGTCGAAGGCGTCCTGCTCGAAGTCGCGGCTGCCGACCCAGGCCTTGACGTGGCCGTTGCGCGGATCGATCGCCAGGAAGCCGATCTGGATCTGCGTCTTCTGTCGCTGCAGCGCGCGCATGAATGCCTTGTCGGCCTGCAGGTCCTGCATCGCCTGCTGCGCAGTGCGGCCCTTGCCGATCGCGGCACGATACTCCGGCGATTCGCGGATGAACGACTGCACGAGGTCCGCGTCGGGACTCCACGCCGAGCGTCTGCCCCAGGCGGCGTCGGCGATCCTTTGCAGGGCGTTGCCCTGGCGGAACACGGCCTGGTTGGCCGCCGTCTGCAGGCGGGAGTCGATCGTTGTGCGCACGATCAGCCCGTCGCCGTAAATGCTGTAGTCGTTGCGGTCGGCCCAGGCGATCAGCCACTTGCGCAGTTGCCGGGCGAAATGCGGCGCCGGTCCCGGCACTTCGCTCTGCCGCTCGAAGTCGATGCGCAGCGGTTTCTCGCGCAGCGCGTCGAACCGCTCGGCGTCCAGTTTCCCCCGCCGGACCATCTGCTGCAGCACGATGTTGCGGCGCTGCAGCGAGCGCTCCGGATTGAGAACCGGGTTGTAGTAGCTGTTGCCCTTGAGCATGCCGACCAGCGTCGCCGCCTGCAGGACGTCGAGCCGGTCGGCCGAAGTGTCGAAATAGGTGCGCGCCGCCATCTCGATGCCGTAGGCGTTGTACAGGAACGGGACGGTGTTGAGGTAGGTCTCGAGGATTTCGTCCTTGCTGTGGACGGCCTCGATCTTCAGCGCCGTGATCGCCTCCTTGATCTTGCGCGTCAACGTCGGATCACGGCCGATCGCCTCCGGGTACAGGTTGCGCGCGAGTTGCTGCGTCAGCGTCGAACCGCCCTGGCGGTCGCCGCTGAAGGTGTTGAGCGCCGCAGCGATGGTACGTCGCCAGTCGAGACCGAAATGCTCACGGAAGCGGTGATCCTCGGTCGCGATGAGGGCGTCGATGACGTGTGGCGAAATCCCGGCCAGTGTGACCCACTCGCGATTGGACTGCTTGAACTCGGCCAGCTTCCTGCCGTCGGCCGAAAGGATCTGCGCCGGCTGCTCCGAAGACACCTTGCGGATGTCGCTGATGCTTGGCGTGAAGGGAATGAGGATCAGGACATAGAGCAGGAACAGGGTCGGCAGCGCCAGCAGGGCGCGGACGACTCCTCGCCGGGTGGGGTGGCGGAAGCCCTCGACGGCGCCGGCAAACTTCGCGGCAAGGCCCGGTGCAAAGCGGGCCAGCAGTTGTTTCAGTTCCCGGAACTGGGAACGGATCGCTACCATGGACGCTTCACTCCACGAACGAATGGGCTCCTGCCAGCCTGGCCAGCGGTACGACGAGGGGTCACGCCATCGTGGCCTGCGAAGGAAAAGGTACGCGCGAACGAGCCGGCATTATGAAAGCAACCGCGCCAATTCTCCAGCCGGCCGCACGCTGCCGACGCCTCTTGTCTCTGGCAGGCTCACTCCGTCGAGGCAGGAAACGACGACGTCCGCTCCCCATCTCGATCGTGCCCAGGAGACCTGCCCGTCAACAGAAACTGGCCAGACGGAGAGCCAGACGGCTTGACGCAGCGCCATGACCCCGTGACCGCGGAGGTACTCTCGTTCAGCGGCCGAATCATGGCATCGGCCTGTTGCGTGGAGAGCTTTCTGAGATCAGCGCGCCTCCTCTTGGCGATTGCAGCAAGACTTTGGAAACGCTACCATGCGCAATGCGCCTTTGGGGGAACGACACTGAAGGGAAGGTCAGTGCGACGTTTCGCGTCGCTGCAGGTCATCCCTCTGGAGTGCCTTTCACGGTCCGGCCAGCCGCCTGTTGCGGATAGCCGTGCCTCTGCTGCCATCCTTGCCTCGCTTTGTCCGCAGACAGTAGTGGCGCACCGCAGTGCCGGCGCAGGCGGGATGAATCTCCGTTTGTCCCAACAGTAACAGTAGTCACATTGGAGCGAAGGAGCGGGTGAAATGTTCTTGGATCTGCGTGTAGGAAACTTGGCGGAGCCAGTCAGTGGGCGAGCATGGAGCCGGTCTGAGATTGCTCGCCAAGTGGCGCGACGCGTTGCCCGCTTCAAGCGCAGTGGATTGTCTCGAGGAGACCGGGTCTTTCTGCCATTCGGGAATAGCCTCGAGTTTTTTGCCGAGCTGCTGGCAATCTGGAAGTTGGGGGCCTGCGCGGTACCGATTGACTCGCGCTTGACGGCATTCGAGATCCGGACCCTGGTGTCGGCAGCACTTCCCAGATTGGCTGTCGTCGATCACCTGACCGAAGGGGCTGTCGTCGAGGCGCTGGCTGACGCGGGCCTGCCTGTTGTGGAGACGACACAGACAGGCGACGAGGAAGCGACCGCCGGCTTCAGTCAGCTCGACGATGACGCGCTGATTCTGTTCACCTCCGGCTCGACGGGAGCACCGAAGGGGGTCGTCCACACACATCGCTCGTTGCGTGCGCGCTGGATGGGGCTGCGTGACCACCTCGGCGTTGCCCCTTTCGCCCGCACCCTCTGCCTGCTGCCGACGCACTTTGGCCACGGGCTGATCTGCAATTGCCTGTTCCCGTGGCTTTCCGGCATGGATCTGTTTGTCACCCCGCCGTTCCGGCCGGAGATCATCATCCGGCTTGGTCAGATGATTGATGACCACCGGATCACCTTTCTGTCGTCGGTGCCTGCCGTCTGGAAGCTGGCGACCAGACTGTCCAAGCCGCCGCAGTCAGGAACCCTGCGACGTGTTCATTGTGGCTCGGCCCCGCTGTCGGCACACGCATGGGAGGAAATCCGTGCCTGGACGGGTACGCGGCAGGTCTGCAATTCCTACGGGATTACCGAGACCGGCAGTTGGGTGGCAGGCCTTGGCAATGCCGATTGCGCTGCCGAAGACGGTCTCATCGGGTCAGGTTGGGGCGCCATCATCAAGGTACTGCACACCGCCGACACGACGCAGCCGCTCGTTCCGGAAGACGAATGCCTGCCCGGGGAATCGGGCTTTGTCTGGCTCAATACTCCGGCACTGATGAAAGGCTACTTCCAGCGTGACGATCTGACGGCCCTGGCCGTTCGCGACGGCTGGTTCCTGACTGGCGACATCGGCTTTCTCGATGACCACGGCAGGCTGGTGTTGCGAGGCCGTGAGCGAGACGAGATCAACAGGGGCGGAATGAAGATCTACCCCTCTGACGTGGATACGGTCGTCGAACGTTTCGAAAGGGCGAGCGATGTTTGCACCTTCGCATTGGATGATGAAGTCTACGGGCAGGCAGTCGGAATGGCGGTTGTCCTGACCAATTCGGAAAACGCGACGATCAAGGCCTTGCACAGTTGGATGAGGTCGCAACTCGCCGAGCACAAGATGCCAATGCGTTGGTGGCTTGTGGACGAGATTCCACGCACCTCCCGCGGCAAGATCAATCGCGACGCCGTCAAGGCGGCCTGCGCCGGGCTGACGCCGCTCGATCTGGCGCATGTCCTTGCCGGGGAGATGAGCGGATGAGCGGCGATGGCGAGCAGCGTCTGCAGGATCTCATCGTTTACCTGCGCACGATCCAAAAGCCCAACAAACCGATCGAAAGCGTCGGCGTCCATGACAACCTGTTCGCCTCCGGTTTGCTCGATTCGCTGGCAATCGTGCAGATCGTCCTGTATCTCGAGAAGACATACGGAATCGACATTTCCGCCGGCGGTTTCGACCCTGAACGGCTCTCGACGATGGCCAGCATCGTCGACCTGATTGACAAGGCCATCCCGTGAATACAGAAGCATTGCGCACCACATCTTCGCCAGGACTTCGTCTGCGGGAGTCGATCGCGAACAGCCACATCGTACCCTTCATAGGGGTTTACGATGTCTTCTCCGCCGCCCTGGCCGGCCGCCACTTCGACAGCCTGTTCGTCAGCGGATTTGGCTTTGCGGCCAGCAACTACGGACTGCCCGACATCGGCTTCATCACTTGGACCGACATCGTCGCGTACGTGCAGCGCTTGCGTACCGTGCTGCCGACGCACAACCTGCTGGTCGACATCGATGACGGCTACTGCGACCCCGAGGTGGCCTGCCACGTCGTGTCGGTACTTGAAGCTGCTGGCGCCTCGGGGGTCGTGCTCGAAGATCAGAAGAGGCCTCGCCGCTGTGGTCATTTCGAGGGCAAGCAGATCATGCCTCTCGATGAATACTTGGCCAAGCTGCGCGCCGTCCTCGCGACACGGCGCGACATGCTGGTCATTGCGCGTACGGATGCGGGCGACCTGGATGAGATTCGGCAGCGCGTCCAAGCCTTTGCCGCGGCCGGCGCGGATGCCGTGCTGGTTGATGGGCTGACCAACCTCGAGATTGTTCGCGAGCTATCGCGAGCGGTCGACCGGCCTTTCTGCTTCAACCAAATCGCTGGTGGGAAGTCGCCGCCCTGCACCCAGGACGAACTTCAGCATGCCGGGGTTTCGCTGGTGATCTACAGCACACCCTGCCTGTTTGCGGCCCAGGCAGCCATCGAAGATGCCATGCTCGATCTCAAGGCGCGTGACGGCACCCTAGCCGGCAGCCGGATCGGGGTCAAGGACTGCACACAGATCCTGACGGAGAATCTGGTGAGACGGGATGCACGTCCGTAGGATTCGGTCCTGCCGGGGCACCGGCCGCTGGCGTGCTCCGCAATCGCCACCACCTCGTACCGGTGTGCGCTTCCCTCCGCAGGCTCGCTCCGACAGCCACGCGACCGCCGGCGGTTCATCCCCGGCTTTTCTTCCCGTCCAGTGGCCTGCAAGCTGCCACCCGCCCAACAGGCTCCGACCGCTGACTGCCGCTAGCGGGAATGTCGCCGGAGCAAACTGATCACCCGGATGACCACTTGCTGACCGTCCCTCTTGTTCTGAGCATCCCAAGGCGGCCGATCGCACGCACGGCGTTCCATAAAAAACAAATTCTTGCGATCTTCTTGCTTGAGAGTTCCTGATGCAGATCAGCCGGCTGAGACAGTTCCACGAGGACGAGAAGGTCCTGGCCTGGTGGGAGGAGCACATGGGCGGCTTGCTGCGATGGCTGACACCTCGCAGACGTCGGACAATTCTCACCCTCGGTGCCCTCTGGGTGTTCTTCAGGAAGCCTCTGCAGCAGTTCAGGCTGGAGGAGTTCCCCGTTGCGAACGATGGAATCGCTTTGGTGACCGCGCTCGTCGCGCTGTTTGCGGTCGTCTGGCTTTGTCATCGCGCCGCCACCGCGTTCTCATCCCTGCCGCCGCTGGTGAGACGGCATCCACAGCTCACCCTGCATTCGTCCTACTGGGTTGGTCTGCTGATCTTGTGGACCACCACCCCGACGAGTGGCCTGTGGCGCGAGGTGCTCGCTGCGGTACTCCTGATGTTCCCCTTCCTGATCTGGCGTTTGGGCTACCTGCTGTTTGCTGGGCAGTACGGTCGGATGACCGGCACGCGGTTCGCCGATCACTTTCTGACCATCTGGCCCATCTACGGTGGCTCCAACACGCCCTACGGGAAGGGCTTTACCTATCTGTCGCGGTGCGAGGCCATGAACGAAAAGGAACTCGCCCGTTCGCAGCTCGCAGGCATCAAACTCCTCGTTCTCGCCGTTCTTTGGACCATCACGCTGGGTGCTCTCGAGGGGCTGTTCTACGGTCCGGGAAATGCCCTGACCGCAAGGCTCGGAGGTCACATCGTGGAGGTTCCCCGTTTGTCGCAGCTGATCGAGCAGGACTCAAGGGGCGGCACTGTCTGGATATCCTGGCTCAGCGTCTACCTCGAACTGATCTACCAGGTACTTCGGCATGCCATCAGTGGCCTCAAGGTGATCGCCATCCTTCGGCTGTTCGGCTTCAATGTTTTCCGCAATACCTACAAGCCGCTGCTGGCGGAATCGGTGGTCGAGTTCTGGAATCGCTACTACTACTATTTCAAGGAAGTAATGGCCAATTTCTTCTTCCTTCCCACCTTCGCCCAACTCGGAAGCCGGTTGCGCAATTGGCCCACTCTGCGTCTGTTGGCTGCCGTCTTCGCAGCGGCGTTCGTTGGCAACATGTACTATCACATCATCAAGTTGAACGAGATGATGGTCCAGGGCCAGATCGTCGCCGTAGTTCATGGGCATCTCTCCCGGTTCTTCTACTGCTTCCTTCTGGCGCTGGGCATCTTCGTCTCGATGTGGCGCGAGCAGCGCCGAGGCGGGCGACCGCCAGCAGCCGGCCGACTGAGACGCGTGCTGAGGATTGCCGGCGTGTGGACGTTTTTCGGCCTGATCTACATCTGGAACGTGCAAAGCAAGGCAGGCTTCGGCGCCCGGGCGAACTTTTTCCTGGCTCTTCTTGGCCTCGTCTGATCTGCAGCCGCGGTAACTTCTCAAAAAAGCTCGGGCATGACCGTTCCCTGAATTAGGGATGGTTGCTTGCCGGTGGTGCTGGACACAGTGCGCGAAGCGTGGTCCACTCTGCAGGCATGAGCACGGAGACCCGTCGAGAGCTTCCTGGCATTCCTGATATCCGTGCCGACCAGAGGGGACCGGCGGTCGCGCTGCTGCTGGAACACTGTCATCGGCAGCAGGAACAGATTCAGGCGCTGCGCGATGAGATTGCGCGGCTGAAGGGTCAGAAGCCGACACCGCTGATCAGGCCTTCTGCGCTGGCAGGCGAGCGAAGCGGGACAAAGAAGGTGCGCCGGCCGAAACCCCGAGGCAAGCGCAGCAAGACGGCAGAGCTTGACATTCACGAGTTGGTCAAGGTGCAGCCGGCAGAAGCTATCCCGCCGAACAGTCGCTTCAAAGGCTACCAGGATTTCGTGGTGCAGGAGCTCCGGATCGGGGTGCGCAACACGCGGTATCGGCTGGAGCGCTGGGTCAGCCCGGAGGGCGTGAGTTTGATCGGACAGTGGTCTGCCGAGATCGGTGGTGTGCATTTCGGCCCGCAGCTGCGTGCCTTCATCCCGCACCAGTACCACCACGCGCCTGTGACGCAGCCGCTGTTGCTTGAGCAACTGCGGGAGTGGCAGATCGATATCTCGGCCGGGCAGATCAGCGCGTTGATCACCGACGGCCACGGCGCGTTCCATCGCGAGACGGACGCTCTGCTGCAAGCAGGACTGCAACGCAGCCGGTACGTTCATGTGGACGATACGGGGGCGCGCCATCAGGGCAGGAATGGATACTGTACCCATATCGGCACGCGAGCTTCGACCCGAGCGCTCCGGCTTCGCCGCCTGAGGAACTATCGACAGCTCCGCTCAAGCACCGCAACCATGGCAGCTTTCCGTACGACTTGCTACCCACCGCGATTCGCAAGGGGCGTCGCGACTGGGACCGGGAAGCCACCAAGGGCGAAGCGCGACACCATCATTCTCGATCAGAAATCCTCGTATCGGTGACCACTTCGCTTGAGTTCCTCACGCAGTTTCTCGATGAAATAGGGAGTGCCGGAATGATAGCCCGAGACGGCGATCTTTCGCCCGTGAGCGAAGTGGATCGCCAAGTATTGCTTCTTCTTCCCCTCAGGTCGCAGCGACTCGAGATTGGTCAGAAAGTATTGTGTTCGGAACATCCGCGTGCAGCTCTCCTCTATGAGCGCTCGATGCAGGATGATCCGATTCTTGAAAGCAAGAAATGAACCCAGAAAACACACAACCGCCGCCAAACAGAACAGCGAGAACTTGCCTGAGGAAGTGTCACGACTGACGAAGGCTACCCATGACGAACACAAGCCGAGAAACAGGAGTACAAAAAATGGTCCCCTCAGGCGCAATGCCGGGTTGCCAAGTCCATCAACTTCCTTCCGTCGGTTCAGCATGCCCGTGCTGAGAAAGATCAGCACAACGAGCGGAGCGTAGTTCAGCAGATCTTCCACTATGGTCGGCCTCCACGGATGAGAAACGAAAGCTCGTCAGCACGGACGGGATTGCGCCTCGCGAAGACTTCTGGCGCGTCTGCTTTCAACACCACCGAAAGCATTTGTTGTCACGCTCTACCCGACAACCCCGGAAGGCTGGATTTCTCCTCTGATGATCAGAATAGTTCAGGGATGGCAGAGCTGCATGCTCACCGACGGCTGGAGACCCGGGTCAGTTTGGCTGCGAGACTGCAACGATGGTCTCCGCGCCGGCCGGTCGTTTCACTCCGACCGCCGCTGGCTCGTTCTGGTGACTCCGCCGAGACGCGAAGCAACCGCTGCTGTCACGTTGCTGCAGATTGGATTGCGTGGCAGCGGGCGCACATCCGGCAGCTGTTGCTGCTCCGAACGCTCAGGCTGCAAGCCTGTGTCGCGCAACTCCGGATGATGAAGGAGAGAATGTGGATCGGTGGAAGCGCGAGAGGTCGAGGAACGATGCGACGCTGATGCCCCGAGCCGAAACTGCCTGCCAGACGAGCTGGCGCCTGGGCACGCGACCAGGCGGTATGGTTCCGGCGTTTGTCGGCAATCCGCATCCACCGCACGGATTTGATGGACAGGACCAGTCGTCGGAACGGGCTTTCCCTGGCTGTGACCGATCGCCGCCAACGCTGCGCCAGCGGTCATGACTGTTGAGACACCCCCCTGAAAATCATGGCCGTTCCCCTCCTCGACGACCGTTCTCCCGGGCACGCGAGATGGGTGATTCGCGGGTCCCTTGCGCGACTTTCGCATTACACTCCGCTCCGAAGAGGGGGGATCGGAGAATGGGCGAGCCAGCAGTCGAGATCATCGAACGCGAAATCTGTTACCAGGGCTTCTACCGCCTCGAGCGGCTGCGCCTGCGCCACCGGCTGTTCGCCGGCGGCATGAGCCCGCCGATCGTCCGCGAGGTGATCGAGAAGGGCGACGTCGCCGCGGTGTTGCTCTACGATCCGCTGCGCGACGAGGTGGTGATGATCGAGCAGTTCCGCGTCGGCGCGCGCAACGACGCACGCGGTCCGTGGCTGCTCGAAATCGTCGCCGGCCTGATCGAAGCCGGCGAAACGCCGGCGCAGGTGGCGCGGCGCGAGGCGCTCGAGGAAGCCGGCTGCACGGTCCTCGACCTGCTGCCGATCAGCAACTTCTACACCAGCCCGGCGAAGACCTCGCAGCGCACCCACCTCTTCCTTGGCCGGGTGGACAGCGCGAACGCCGGCGGCATCCACGGCCTGGCAGAAGAAGGCGAGGACATCCGCGTCGTCCGCGTGCCGGCGGCTGAGGCCTTGCTGCTCGCGCAACAGGGGAAGACAGACTCGGCGTGGCCGCTGCTTGCGCTGTTCTGGTTTGCCGGCCAGCGCGAAGCGGTGCGTGCGCGCTGGTCGCTCGCCGGCGAAGCGCCGCCGGCGTCCGCCTGATCGCCCGCCGCTCTCAGCAACCGTCGCGGCGACCGGCGAGATCGGCGAGCAGGCCGCGCACCGCGAGTTCGCAAAGGTCGATCACGCGCTCGAAACCCGATTCGGCGCCATAGTACGGATCGGGAACTTCGGAGATGCCGAGGCCGGTGGCGTAGTCGAGGAGCCGGCCGAGCTTGCCCCGGCTCTCCGCCGGGCACTGCCGCCGCAACGCAGCCAGGTTGGACTCGTCCAGCACCAGGAT
>WBZM01001855.1_pt1 | contig 19469 bp, 16 predicted proteins | sample 5204271 | NCBI WGS metagenome assembly WBZM01 (sample SAMN12344346, study PRJNA552823) | activated sludge metagenome | biome: Activated sludge suspended growth; feature: Nitrification reactor; material: Wastewater; isolation source: activated sludge from nitrification reactor of wastewater...
GGCACCGCGCGCGGTGATGCCCATGGCCTTGTGGTCGTATCCCACCGAACCACCGGAGGCGAAGGCATCGCCGAGCCAGAATCCGTACTCCTGCGCCTTGGCGTTGGCGATGTCGGAGAACGATGCTGTGCCCTTGTCCGCGGCCACGACCAGGTACGTGTCGTCACCGTCGCGGCGGTGCAGATCAGGCGGGGGCACCACCGCACCCTGCACGAGGTTGTCGGTGAGGTCGAGTAGACCGCTGATGAAGGTCTTGTAGCAGTCGATGCCCTCGGCCATGAACGCCTCACGGTTGGACATCGGGGGCGGGTTCTTCACCACGAAGCCACCCTTGGAGCCCACCGGTACGATCACGGCGTTCTTGACCATCTGCGCCTTGACCAGGCCGAGCACTTCGGTACGGAAGTCCTCCCGGCGGTCACTCCAGCGCAGACCGCCGCGCGCGACCCTGCCGAATCGCAGGTGCACACCCGACATCTGCGGAGAGGTCACGAAGATCTCGAACATCGGGCGGGGTAGCGGCATGCCCGGCACCTCACGCGGATCGATCTTGAACGACAACCACTGCTTGGGCGATCCGTCCACGCGCTGGTAGTAGTTCGTACGCAGGACAGCGAGCACGATGCCCAGGAGTTGCCGGATCACCCGGTCGTCGTCCAGCGAGGCCACCGAGTCGAGAGCCGTGAGGATCTCCTGATGGATGGCTTTGGCCTTGCGCTCGTCGTGCTCGGAAGGGTGGTGCCTGGCCTCGAAGAGCTTCACGAGCAACTGCACGATCTCGGTGTGCGAGACGAGCACCTCGATCATGTACTGCGCGGAGAACGGCGATCCGATCTGGCGCGCGTACTCCACCCAGGCCCGCACCGCGGCGACCTCCCGCCAGTCCAGACCACCTGTGGTCACCAGCGTGTTGAGGCGGTCCGCGTCGGCATACATCGACCAGCAAGCCAGGAAGGCGTCGCTGAAGCGCTTGGTGAACGTGTCCTCGTTCGGCATCTCCTCATCGGGAAGGCGCAGACCGAAGTCGTAGATGTGCCGCTCGACCCCGTCGCTTCCAGAGATACGGTAGGGCCGCTCGTCGAGGACCTCCACGCCGAATCCGTTGAGGATGGGGATCACCGAAGCAAGCGAGACCGCGGGGCCCGCCCGGTAGATGGTGAATCTCCGGTCCCGCAGGGACGCGACGACAGCCGGCTGCGCCAACGCCACCGAGATCCCCGACTCACCCAGTTGTTCGAGGTTCAGGATGTCCGGCACCGCCTCCCGTGCGGTGGCGTCCTCCTTGTAGGCCTCGGGGAACGACCCGTCGAATGTGGCCAGCAGACCGCCGGCGTGTTCTTCGCCGACGCTGGTCATGAGCGCCTGCTCCAACTGGTCGTCCCACGAGCGCACCGCGTCGGCGAGTTCGCGCTCGAGCAGCCCCTCATCGACCTCGGGGATGGGGGTCCTGCGGGGCATGTGCACGACGATGTGCAACCGCGCGAGGACCGATTCGGTCAACAGGGCCGAGTGGTCGACTGAGACGCCGCCATACGCCTTGAGCAACGTGTTCTGAATGCGTTCCCGCACGTGGGTGTTGTACCGGTCGCGCGGCAGGTAGACCAGCGCCGAGACGTAGCGGCCGTACCTGTCGTGGCGTGTGAACAGGCGCGTCTGTCGGCGCTGATGGATCTGCAGGACCGACCTGGCGATCGGGAACAGTTCCTCCGCGTCGGTCTGGAAGAAGTCGTCGCGCGGGTAGGTTTCACAGAACTGCAGCAGGTCCTTGCCGCTGTGGCTGGTGGGCGGGAAGCCCGTGAGCTCGAACAGCTCATCGACCCTGCGCCGCAGCACCGGGATCTGGGTGACGGACTGGTTGTACGTGCTCGAGGTGAACAGGCCGATGAACCTGTGCTCACCGATCACGACTCCCTCGTCGTCGAAGCGCTTCACGCCCACGTAGTCCAAGGGGACGGGCCGGTGCACGGTCGACCGGGAGTTCGCCTTGGTGAGCACGAGCACCCTCGGTTCCGTGGCATGCGCGCGCACGGCGGGCGGCATCTCGGAGAAGGACTGCGACTGCACGCGGTCCGAACGCAGCAGCCCAAGGCCTGTGCCGGGCTGGCTCACCAGGGCCACTGGATCCGGGTCCCGCACAAGGTCGTACGTGCGGTAGCCGAGGAACGTGAAGTTGCCCTCCCCGAGCCATTGCAGGAACTCCGCGGCCTCCTCGCTGTACTTCTCAGGCACGCTCACCGGCGGTGAGACGCGCAACTGCTCGGCGAGTTCGAGGGCCTGCGCAGTCATGCGTTGCCAGTCCTCCACCGCCTCGCGCACGTCACGCAACACCTTCAGCAGGACCTCTTCGAGGGCGGCGTTGGAGGCGGGGTCCGAGTCGAGGTCGATCTCGAGGTGCAGCCACGACTCCCGCGTGGCCGAGTCCGGGGCCTCGTCCGGCGAACCCGGCAGGACCGCACGCAGGGCGCCGGCGACATCACGTTCGACGGCGAAGATCGGGTGCGCGACCAGATGCAACGCCTTGCCCTGTTCGGTGATCGCAGCAACCACGGAGTCGAGCAGGAAGGGCATGTCGTCTGTGATGACCTGGACCACGGTGTGCCCGCACGTCCACTCGTTGGCGGCCACGGTCGGGGTGAACACATCCACGACGGCGGTGCCCTGCGGGCGGTTGGCGCCGAGCCGCAGCATGTGGGTGGCCGGGCCGACCACATCCATGGGGTCCTTGCCGACGAGGTCCTCAGGCGCAACATCCTCGTAGAACCGGGAGAGGAAGTCGCCGAGGTCGACCTCGAACTCCTTCGGCCGGGCGGCCTCCGCGACCTTGCGGGCGGCGCTGAGTAACTCGGTGAGTTCGTCGTTCACAGTCGTCCTACTTCATGTGGGGGTGTGTGTGGTCGGTCGGCGGCACAAGGGTCTCCTTGATCGACCGTGTGCTCGTCCAGCGCATCAGGTTCTGCGCTGCCCCCGCCTTGTCGTTGGTGCCCGAGGCGCGCCCGCCACCGAACGGCTGCTGTCCCACGACCGCCCCGGTGGGCTTGTCGTTGATGTAGAAGTTGCCGGCGGCGAAACGCAGGGTCTCCCGGGCCTCCGCGATCGCGGCGCGGTCCTGGGCGATGATCGATCCGGTCAACGCGTACTTGGCGATGCTCTCCATCTGCTCGACCACGCTGGCATAGCGGCGGTCGTCGTAGACGTACACGCCGAGCAGCGGGCCGAAGTACTCGTCGGTGAAGAACTCGTTGGTCGGATCCTTGCTGACCGCCACCGTGGGGCGGACGAAGTACCCCTCGGAGTCGTCGTAGGTCCCCCCGGCCATCACTGACACGTCCTCGTTCTTGTGCGCCCGGTCGATGGCTCCGGACAACTTCGCGAACGCACGCTGATCAATGACCGCGCTCATGAAGTTGCTGAAGTCGGTCACCGGGCCCATCGACAGCGCCTCGACCTTGCCGAGGAAGTCATCCTTCATCGTCTTCCACACGCTGCGCGGTACGTAGGCGCGCGAGGCGGCTGAGCACTTCTGGCCCTGGAACTCGTAGGCACCGCGGATGAGTGCGGTGGTGAGCACGTCAGGGTCGGCCGAGGGATGCGCCACGACGAAGTCCTTGCCGCCGGTCTCCCCCACCAACCGCGGGTACGTGCGGTACTTGTCGATGTTCTCGCCCACTGTGCGCCACAAGAGCTGGAACACCGGCGTGGACCCGGTGAAGTGGATACCCGCCAGATCCGGGTCGTACAGCGCGACGTCGGACACCGCGATCCCATCGCCGGTCACCATGTTGATGACTCCCGGCGGCAGCCCGGCTTCCTCGAGCAACTTCATCAGGTAGTGGGCTGCGAACTGCTGTGTCGGTGCCGGCTTCCAGACGACCACGTTGCCCATCAGTGCCGGCGCGGTCGGCAGGTTGCCCGCGATCGCCGTGAAGTTGAACGGCGTGATCGCGTAGACGAAACCCTCGAGCGGACGGTGGTCACTCTGGTTCCACACCCCAGGGCTCGACCGGGGCTGCTCACGCAGGATCTCCTCGCCGAACATCACGTTGAAGCGCCAGAAGTCGATGAGTTCGCAGGCCGAGTCGATCTCGGCCTGGAACGCCGTCTTCGACTGCCCGAGCATCGTGGCGGCGTTGAGGGTGTCGCGCCACGGTCCGGCGAGCAGGTCGGCGGCCTTGAGGAAGATCGCGGCACGGTCGTCGTAGGACATCGCGCGCCACGCGGGTGCGGCGCGCTTCGCGGCGGCCACAGCGGCTGCGGCATCCTTGCGGGTCGCGTTCTTCGTGATGCCCAGGGTGCTGGCGTGCGCATGTGGCTGCACGACCTTGATGCGTGATCCACCGCCCATCGACCACTGCCCATCGATGTACATCGGCAGGTCGAGCGTCCCCTGGGTCCCCATCTGCGCCAGGCGGGCCTGCAGTGATACCCGATGTGGCGAACCCGGCTCGTACAGGCGGTTGGGCTCGTTCTCGATCGGCGGGATCTTCGTGACAGCATCCATGACGCCGATCCTTCCATCAGTTGGCCGATCGTGGCGAGTTACTGCAGGTGCGGGATCTCCTCGATCGCGTACCACTCGAGGTCATCCACGAACAACGCCGCCCAGTGGCTCACCGGCACATCCGCAGTGGTGCTCATGGACGTGATCGCCCCGGTCACCGCAGCAGCGGACTCAGCGGGCAAGTCGACGGCCAGGGTCGCACGACGATGACCGGACGTCATTGCAGCCACGGTCGAGATCTCCTCGGCGGCCTTGGTGGCCAGGAACTCCAACTCCTCGTCGTCGGCCTCGGGATGCTGGCTGCGCAACGTCTTCGTGACAGCGTTGATGCGGGTCCCGGCGGGAACGCGACCGGACTCGTACCAGCCGACCACTTCGGGTAGCGTGCTCGGAACGTAGGCGCGGATCAACTGACGTCGGCCAGATGGTCGGGCCCGACCCGGTCGGGATCACGCAACGCCTCCACGGAGGTCCGCAGCGACGTCTCGAGAACACTGAGGCGTCGGCTGTTGTCCATGACGTTTGCACCCATGGCCTCGAGGTCCTCCGGTCCGGGACCGAGGATCGTGACGTCGGCACCGCCGGCGCGCAACTTGCCCACCTCGGTCACGCAGCGCTTTGTCACTTGGGCGCGCCAACGGCGCTCGACCCGACCGAGGACGGTGTCGGGCTGATCCATCGCGAAAGAGAGCATGGGGGCCAGAACGTAGACCTCGTCGAGATCGAGTCCGGCCAGCAGGTCCGCCGACGTCGCCGACCACGCACCCCCGTCGATGTACGTCCGATCCTCGATCGTGACCGGGCGGAACCACCCCGGGATCGCACAACTGGCCATCACCGCGTCGGACAACGGAACCTTGGGAGCGTTCTCATGGCCGAAGGCCACCCGGCGACCACTCTCATAGTCCAGTGCGACGATCCAGACGTTGTCGTGCGGGGACCACTCGCCGTACGGGGTGAAGGCCTCGACCAGATGTCCGACCCGTTCCAGCGATCCCTTGCCCGCCGGCATGAAGGCGGCCAGCACCGCGGTGGGCGGCATCTTTCTGGCTCTTCCGGCCAGCGACCGGCGGATCAACTTGCCACTACCGGGACCCAGCAGGCGCGGGATGGACGGACGATGCCCACCGGTGGCCTTCTCGTAGTCCCACGAGTAGCCGGCGAGTGGACCGTCGACGATGGCATTGCCGCGCTGGTGATCAATGAGCTGTTCGACACTGACGCCAGCACCTAGCAGGGACGAGAGGACGGACCCGGCAGAGGTGCCCACGATGTAGTCGGCGGTACGGGGATCGAAGCCGTGGATCTCCTCGACGGCCTTGAGCGCGCCGACCATCCAGGCCGCCCCGAGGATTCCACCACCCCCGAGAACCAGGCCCCGGCGGGGGGCCACGGACTCAGCGCTCATGATCGCTTCTGCCCTCCTGTTCGGTCTTCACACTGCAGCGTCCGGTCACGAAGCAGTGCCCGGGCTGACGCTAACCCCTTCTCACCCTTTTTGCGCGGTTACGCGTCCGTCGTGTCGTATCCAGCAGCTCGTCCATCGCCTCGGACAGGCACGCCGTGAGGACATCGACGTCGTCCATCGCATCGCGGTCCGCGTTGAGCCCGAAGAACACACCACCGTTGTACGAGGTCAGTCCGATGGTCAGCGCCATCCCCTTCACCAGCGGCAGCACGGGATATGCGCCGAGCAGTTCGGCACCGGCGACGTACAGCGGCGTCTGCGGTCCCGGCACATTGGTGATCACGACGTTGGCGACCCGCCGGGACAGATCGCCGGCCACGCGCGCACCCATGGCGTGCAGGGTCGGCGGCGCGAAGCCGGTCAGCGCCACCAGCGTCTGCGCGCCCACCATGTGTCCGCTGGCCGAGTACTGGGCCATTTCGAAACTGATGCGGGTGAGCCGCACGACGGGATCCGGCTCACCCGTGGGCAGGTCGACGACGAAGGCCTCGACCTCGTTCCCGGGCCGTCGGGCCCCGATGTCCTGCACACTCACCGGCACCATCGCGCGAATGGTGTGGCGGGTTCCGACGGTCTCCTGACGGGTCATCAGCCAGGCGCGCAAGGCACCCGCCACCACCGCCAGCACGACGTCGTTGACCGTGCCCCCGTGATAGCGACGGACGGTCTTGAAGTCCTCGAGGTCCAGCGTGGCGGTCCCGAAGCGGCGCTGGGCGCCGATGGGGACGTTGAGCGGGCTCTCGGCCGGGGGGCGGGCTGCACTCCACAGCGCCGTGACCAGGCCGCCGGCCTGCCGCAATGCGTTCGCGGCGGCGTCGCTGACGTCGGTCAGGCTCTTGCGGGCATGATCCACGATCGCGGCTGGGCGCCGGATGGTGTCCACCACCGCACCGGCCACGAGTTCGGCGCCGCTGGGCTCCTGGGACGGGTTCCAGTGCAGGTCAGGGGCGGGCTTGGGGTCTGGTGTGGGGTCCAGGATCACCTGACCGATGTCCACTGCCGCCGTGCCGTCGATCATCGCGTGGTGGGTCTTGGTGAGGATGGCGAACCGGCCGCCCTCGAGTCCCTCCACGAGGTAGACCTCCCAGAGCGGCCGGGTGCGGTCCAACGGCCGGCTCATGATCCGGGCAGCCAGTTCGCGCAACTGTCCCTCAGTGCCCGGCGACGGCAGCGCCGAGCGCCGGACATGGAAGGCCACGTCGAAGTCCTGGTCGTCGACCCACACCGGGTTGGCCAGACGACCCGGCACCCAGCGCACGCGCTGGCGGTAGCGCGGGACGAAGGCGATCCGCCTGCGGATCAGGGTGACGAGCCGGTCGTAGTCGAATCCGCTGTCCGGGGCCTGGAAAATCAGCATCTCGCCCACATGCATGGGCGTGGTCTCCTCCTCCAGATAGAAGAACGAGACATCCAACGCGCTGAGGCGATCGGGCACGGGGTTCCTGCCTTTCCCAAGTGGATCCATTGTCCCATGCGGACAGCGATTTACTCGCCGCGTGGCACGTGGGCGGCCTCTGTCGGCCCTCCACATCCGAGTGAGCCGTCGCGTGGACGGCTCAGCGACTCAGAGTCATGCCGAACAACGCGTCGATCTCGCTGGCCGTCGTCGGGTAGTCGGTGTGGTGGATCGCGACGAACCCGAGGTCACGTGCCGCGTGCACGTTGGGAAGCAGATCGTCGACGAAGACACACTCCGGCGCCGTGAGACTGAGTTCCTCGAGCGTGTGGTGGAAGATGTCCGCGTCCGGCTTGCGCATCCCGACCCGACCGGAGATGACGACCACGTCGAACATCCCGTCGAACAGATCGTCGGGGTAGTTGTCCCCCCAGGAGTTGCTGAGCAGGGCCGTGCGGATCCCCCGTTCTTTGGCCCGGCGCACCAGCGCGATCATGTCCGGGCTGTTCCGGAAGAAGCGGAACATCCGCCGCAGCAGTCCGTCTCCGTCGATCTGCTGGCCGGTGCGCGCGGTCAGTGCCTGCGCGAGGTGCGCCTCGAACTCGGGTACCTCGAGCTCGCCCTTCTCGATGGCGTGGATGGGGTTGTAGGCGGCCTCCATGCCGTACTCCGGGCCGAGCCACTCGCGCATCACACTGATGTAGGCGTCCACGTCGATGGCCTCGTCCTGCACCCAGGCGCCCATCGCTTCCCGCATTCCGATGGTGAGCACGCCACCCCAGTCGACGACGAGTCCGGACAGCGGCATGACTTCAGGCTATCGGGTGACCCGGCGCTGCTCGTCGGCCAGTTCCGCCACGATCGGCGCCAACGCCTGCTCGGACACGGGCTCACCGAGCCAGCCCACGGCCGCCTCGGGCAGGTAGTCGCCGAGACGTTGTGCGATCGCCGCCGTCGACGTGTGGGGCTCGCGACAGCGGTTGACGACGACGGTGGTGCGCCCCCGCACGAGGTCGGCCACAGCGGGCAGTGCCCGCCACAACCTGCGTGCAGACAGGTCCGACTCCCCCACCACCACGACGACATCATCAGCGGCCTGCAGACAGACCGCAGTGGCCGTGGTCCAATCCGGCACCAATCCGATCTCCCCGGCCACATCGACGGCACTGTCCACATCGACCACGACGTGCCGGTAGCGCGAGCGGGCCAGATCCAGGACGTGGTGCAGCGCACCAGGGTGCGCGGCGGGGTAGAGGGAGGGGTCCAGCCCGGTGAGCACCTCGAGGCCGTTGTGCTGGACCACGGGCAGATCCGGTGTCCCACGATCGGCGGACAGGCACGCCTCGAGCAGCCCTCCGAGTGGCAGGTCGAGCAGGTCGGCGAGGGCCGGCGCATGCACGTTGGCATCCACGAGGACCGTCGTCTGCGTCCGCGAGAGACGCTCGGCGATCGCTGTGGCCACGGTTGTGGCCCCCCAGGAGCCGGGTGGGCACCACACCGCCACCACCCGCCCGCCGTCGGCAGTGGCGAGATCCAGTGCGGCACGCAGACCCGCCAGCGTGGCGCCTTCCGGCGGGCAGTCTGCCAGCGGGCCATGACCCACAACGACGACCGGGCTCAAACCCCGAAGCCGGGCCAGCGCCTCGGCCAGGCGCGGGAAGTCCTCGGACATGACGACAAAATCGGGAACCTCGACCTCTGCGGTCACGAGCAACTCGACAACCGTCCGGCATTGGGCCGCAGTCGCCGAGGCCGCATCCACCTCGGCCAGCAGGGATTCCTCCCACAACTGCCCGGTGCGCCCGAGCACCAACTCCAGCGCCACGGATCATCCCCAGGTTGTGTGCATGCCCTTGTGATCATAATGCGGTGTGGGAGGATCGCTGACGTGCGCTTCATGACGCTGGCAGACGTCGCCGAGACGTTGAACATCTCGTCGGCGCAGGCGTACGCCCTCGTGCGCAGCGGCGAACTGCGTGCGATCAAAGTGGGTGGTCGGGGCCAGTGGCGGGTCGAGACGACCGAACTCGAGGCCTACATCCAGCGGGCATACCAGCAGACCGCCGAACTGCTAGACAGCCCCGAGCACAGCAGCGACCTGGGTTAACGGCACCAGCGTCGGACGGCCTGCCACGCGGGCGTGGATGAAGTCGGCGGCCACCCAGTCCAGACCGACGACGAGCGATTCACCGGATTCCAGTACGATCTCGCGCGGCACCCGACCGGCGTACTGCCGCAGGCACTGCCGGAAGGTCATCGGCGAACGCTGAAGATCCTTCCCCCGCCCGAGCGGACGCAGTTGCTCGCAGGAGGCGATACGCACGATCCCTGTGGACAGCTGCGCCCAGTCCTCCCCGACCGCGACCAGATCCCCCTTGACCGTGCGGCCGCCCACGACCACCTGCAGCACACCGCACCGGCACAGATGCTCGGCCAGGTGCCACTTCCCGCGCTCGACGGCCAACGCATCCTGCTGTTCGTAGTGCAGTTCGAGTCGATCCATGGCGGTGGCCCGGACCTCCTCAGCCGTCAGATCCGGCCATTCCTGCTGCATATCCACAGAGCGTACCCGTGCCCGAGCCAGTGATCGTATAGTCGATCAAACAACATCAAACATCATCAAACGACAGCAAAGAGCCACGACGATGAACAACGCGACCGCCCGTATCGAGGCATGGACTCCCCCTGCCCACCAGCCGCGCCCACGGCACCTGCACCTGGTCCCGGATCTTCCCGTCGACACCCCGGATGCCGAATGGGTCCGTCACCTGACGCAATCGGTCGTGGAGGTGCTGGGCGGCCAGCGCGCCGCGAGCACGTTGGTGTCCCACGTGAGCCCGGTGGTCTTCCAGGCGTTGCGCAGCCCCGCCGCTCAACTGCGGCTGCGAGGAGCACGGGTACTGTCGGTGCGCACGCAGCCGTTGGGAACCGACAGCGTCGAGGTCGCGGCCGTCGTCGGGTGCCCGGAACGCACACGTGCGTTGGCACTACGTCTGCACCGCCGTCACCAGCGGTGGCGGTGCGTCTGTGTCGTCGTCCTGTGAATCAGGCGGCGTTGCGGGGGTCGCCGTGGCAGCGCTTGAACTTCTTGCCCGAGCCGCACGGGCAGAGGGCGTTGCGTGACACGTTCTGGAAGCGCGGATCGGTGTCGCGGGCGCTGCCACCGCCGAGGGTGCCGCGCTCCACGTGGGCCGGTACATCCTCGTCGAGGGTCGGCGAGGAGTACTGCACCTGTCGGGGTCGCTCCTGCTCGAGGCCGGGGGCGACGATGTGCGCCGGGGCCTCTGCGGCCTCCGCCGTCGGCTCCGACTCCTCGGACTCCTCCTCGTCGCCCTCGACAGTGGGCTGGACATGGAACATGTAGCCGACGGTCTCCTCCTTGATGCCGCTCATCATGGCGACGAAGAGGTCGTAACCCTCCTTCTGGTACTCGACCAGAGGATCGCGCTGGGCCATCGCCCGCAGGCCGATGCCCTCCTGCAGGTAGTCCATCTCGTACAGGTGCTCGCGCCATTTGCGGTCCAGGACATTGAGGATGACCTGCCGCTCGAGTTCGCGCGCGACCGGCTCCGTGAGTTCCTCGCAGCGCTTGTCGTAGGCCGCCTGGGCATCGTCCTGCAGAGCACGAGTGAGGAAGTCGGCGCTCAGCCCGGAGCGGTCGCCCCCGGCCTCGGCCTCGAGTGCCGGGATGCTCACACCCACCGGGTACAGGGTCTCGAGCTGGGTCCACAACTGCTCGAGCTCCCACTCCTCCGGATATCCCTCAGCGGTGTAGTTGGCCACTGCACCCGCGATGGTCTCGTCGAGGAAGGTGCGCACCTCGTCCTCGAGGTTCTCACCGTGCAGCACCCGCTGGCGCTCGCCGTAGATCACCTGGCGCTGGCGGTTGAGGACCTCGTCGTACTTCAGGACGTTCTTGCGGATCTCGAAGTTCTGCGCCTCGACCTGTCCCTGCGCGCTCGCGATGGCCCGGGAAACCATCTTCGCCTCGATCGGGACGTCGTCGGGCACGTTGAACCGGGTGAGGAAGGCGTCGACCATCGTCGCGTTGAAGCGCTTCATGAGGTCGTCCTCGAGTGAGAGGTAGAACCGGGTGGTGCCGGGGTCACCCTGCCGCGCGGCACGACCACGCAACTGGTTGTCGATTCGTCGGGACTCGTGGCGTTCGGTGGCCAGCACGTACAGGCCCCCGAGTTCGGTGACCTCCTCGTGTTCGGCCTTCACGGACTCCTCCGCCTTGGTCAGGGCGTCGGGCCACGCGGCCTCGTAGTCCTCCGGGGTCTCCACCGGGTCCAGGCCGCGCGCCTCGAGCTCGGCGTTGGCACGCATCTCGGGGTTGCCGCCGAGCATGATGTCGGTACCGCGACCGGCCATGTTGGTGGCGACCGTGACGGCGCCCTTGCGGCCCGCCTCCGCCACGATCGAGGCCTCCCGCTCGTGGTACTTCGCGTTCAGCACCTCGTGGCGTACGCCGGCCTTCTTCAGCAGCGAGGACAGCAGTTCGCTCTTCTCGACGCTTGCGGTGCCGACCAACACCGGCTGGCCCTTCTCCTGGCACTCCTGGATGTCCTCCACGACGGCAGCGAACTTGGCGGACTCGGTGCGGTAGATGACGTCGGACAGGTCGACCCGGACGTTCGGGCGATTGGTGGGGATCGGGACCACGCCGAGCTTGTAGATCTGGTTGAACTCCGCCGCCTCGGTCATGGCCGTACCGGTCATGCCGCTGAGCTTGTCGTACATGCGGAAGAAGTTCTGCAGCGTGATGGTGGCCAGCGTCTGGTTCTCCGCCTTGATCTCCACCCCTTCCTTGGCCTCGATGGCCTGGTGCAGACCCTCGTTGTACCGGCGACCGGCGAGGATGCGGCCGGTGTGCTCGTCGACGATCAGGACCTCGCCGTTCTGGACGACGTACTCCTTGTCCCGCTCGAACAGTTCCTTCGCACGGATCGCGTTGTTCAGGAAGCCCACGAGCGGGGTGTTGACGGTCTCGTACAGGTTCTCCACCCCGAGCCAGTCCTCGACCTTCTCGACACCTGCGTCGAGGATGCCGACCGTGCGCTTCTTGATGTCGACCTCGTAGTCCTCGTCCTTCTTGAGGCGCCGGACGAGTTTGGCGAAGTCGGAGTACCACTTGGGCGATTGGTCGGCGGGACCGCTGATGATCAACGGCGTACGGGCCTCGTCGATGAGGATCGAGTCCACCTCGTCGACGATCGCGAAGTTGTGGCCCCGCTGGACCATCTCGTCGACGGTCCACGCCATGTTGTCGCGCAGGTAGTCGAAGCCGAACTCGTTGTTCGTGCCGTAGGTGATGTCCGCGGCGTACGCCTTGCGTCGCTGCTCGGGAGTCATCTGCGCGAGGATCACGCCGACCTCGAGCCCGAGGAACCGGTGCACCCGGCCCATCCACGAGGAGTCTCGTTCGGCGAGATAGTCGTTCACCGTGACGACATGGACGCCCTTGCCGGACAGTGCGTTGAGGTACGCGGGAAGCGTCGAAACGAGGGTCTTACCCTCACCGGTCTTCATCTCGGCGATGTTGCCGAGGTGCAGTGCCGCCCCACCCATGACCTGGACGTCATAGTGGCGCTGACCCAGTGTGCGGCTCGCGGCCTCGCGGACTGCGGCGAAGGCCTCAGGGAGCAGATCGTCGAGGGTCTCACCAGCCTCGAGCCGGGACCGGAACTCAGGCGTCAACTCCCGCAGTTCCTCGTCGCTCATCGCTTTGAAGTCGTCCTCGAGGGCGTTGACCTGCACGCTGATGGTCTTCAGCTTGCGCAGGACCTTGCCTTCGCCCGCCCGCAGGATCTTGTCTAGAACTCGCACCATTGCATCGTACGTGACCCGGCAAATGGTGGGATGGGGTCGTGATCCGCGACACCATCGACTTCGCTGTCGGCAGACTCCGCAGGCTTCACGCCGACGACGCCGAGGACATGGCGCGCGCCTGCAACGACCCGTCGATCGCGCGCTGGACCCAGGTTCCACAGCCGTACCACCTCGAGAACGCCCGCGAGTTCATCGCCACCCGCGGCAGCGAGGACCACGTGTGGGCGATCGACGTCGACGGCTTCGCAGGCGCCATCGGGATCCGCGCGACCATGGCCACGATGCCCGGGCCGATCACCGAGGTCGGCTACTGGGTGGCGCCGTGGGCGCGCGGACGCGGGGTGGCGACCCAGGCGTTGATCGCGGTGCGCGATGAACTCGCCCGCGTGGGGTATCAGCGCATCGACTGGGAAGCCCTGGCGGGCAACGAGGCGTCCATCCGGGTGGCCCGCAATGCAGGGTTCACGATCGAGGGGTTCCGCCGCCAAGGACTGGTCCATCGCGGCCGCCTGGTCGACTGTGTCGTCGGCGGGTGGACAGCGTCGATGGAAGTGCCGGAGTTGGTGGCCGGGCAGTGGCAGGTCCAGCCCGTCGACGCCGGGGACGTGCCGGCGGACCTGCGGCCTCTGGCCAGTAGCGCGCTGGCTGTCTGGGTCCCCCGCACCGCGGTCGGCGGCACGGACACCGGATACGTGCTGGCGGTGCGATCCGTGGCGGGCGTGCACGTGATCGCAGTGGGAGCCCCCCAGGAGGCCGTGGATGCGGTGTCACGGTTCCTGACTGCCCAGGGTCTCGCGGTCACTGAGGACCCGATGCCCAGCGGGTGGGTGTGATCACACCGGCAGTCGGAGCCACCCGAGTTGCCCCGCGCGCACCACGGCCTGGGTCCTCGAGGAGACCCCCAGTTTCGAGAACACATGCCCGAGATGATTACGGACGGTGTGTTCGCTGATGAACAGCGCACCCGCGATCTCCCGGTTGCTCAACCCTTGTGCCAGCAGGGTGGTCACTTCCAGCTCGCGGGCCGTGGGCTCAGTGGGTCCCGTGGGCTGCCTGCGCACCGACGGCCGCACACGACGCAGGGACTGCACCGCCTGCACGAGATCGGACGGCGAGCAGTCGCGGGCGAGGACCTGTTTTGCGCCCGCCCGCCGGAGGTCGACGATCGCCCGGTCGGATGTCGGCGCCCCCAGCACGATGGTCGGCGTCGCCGAGGTCAGCGCCTGCAACACGAGGTCGGTGTCTTCCGGGAACCCTCGCCGCACGCCCATGATCAACGCCCCGTCCGGACCGGGCAGGGCGGGATCGCCACCCCAGGTCCCCACGACGGGTTCGGGCGTGACCAGTCCTGACAATGTCGCGGCCACCCCGTACGCGAATACCGGTTCCGGATCCAGGACCAGGGTCCGCGGACCGCAGGCGGCCGATCGGCTCAGGCCGACTCCTCGGCGCGGCCGTCCTGCTCGGCGGCATGCACGCGGATGAGCCCGTAGTCGAAGCCCCGCCTGCGGTACACCACCGCCGGCGTGCCGGTGCGCTCGTCGATGAACAGGAAGAAGTCGTGCCCGATCATCTCCATCTCGGTGACGGCCTGCTCGACCGACATCGGGACCGTCTCGTGGGTCTTCTCCCGGACCACCAGCGGCCCCTGCTCCCACACCGTGTCCGAGTCCAGGTCGACCTCGACCTCGTCCTCGACCGACGGGACCTCGAGGTTGTCGAAGCCGGCGGCGCGCGGGCTGCGCGTCGACTCCGCACCGTGGCGGTGGTACCGGGTCTTGTCCGCGGCCCGGCGCAGACGCTGCTCGAGCCGGCCGTAGGCGATGTCGAGCGCCGCGTACTTGTCGGACGCTGCCGCCTCGGCCCGGATCACCGAACCGTTGGCACGCGTGGTCAGTTCGACCTCGAAGGCGCGATCGGCGAGGCGGGGGTTGGCCTCCTTGGAGACCTCCACGTCCACCCGCCGCAGTGGGATGCCGAACTTGTCGATGCGCTCCAACTTGCTGTGTACGTGCTCTCGGAACCGCCTCGACACCTCGACGTGTCGTCCGTGCACCACGATCTCAGCGACGTCGCTCACGACAGTCCTCCTTCATTGCCACCCCCGGTGAACAAATTCACGCTAACCCTTCGCAGGCACCTACCGCACGTCGGGTCCGCCCATCGCACTAGCGATGACCACATGGGCTAACGGCGTGTAGCCAGCGGTGCGCAGTGCGCGATCACATGCGTCCAAGGTGGCCCCGGACGTGCGCACGTCGTCGACCACCACCACCGGCCCGGAACCGGGTTCCCTCACCCGCACGGCATGACGCATGTTCTGCCGGCGCTGGGCGAAACCGAGTCCGGCTTGATCTGCCCGCCGCCTGCCTTGCAGGAGCCCCCGGTAGGGCAGTCCGAGAGTCCGCGCCGCGCGCTGCGCAAGCACAGCCATGTGATCGAATCCGCGACGTCGCACAGCAGCAGGCGCCGACGGGGACGCAACCACCAGTGGCCGGGTCCCGGGCCACTGGTCGACCATGACCAAACCCGCGGCCAGAACATCGGCGAGTTGGCCGGCCAGTGCACGGACCCCTCGGTCCTTGAACGCCACGATCGCCTCGGGAACGCAGTCGGCGTACGGGACGCAGGCCACCGTGGGGGTCGCGGTCGGCAGCCACCCGGGATCCACGAGGCACGCAAGACGGTCGGCGCAGTCCGGACACCAGGGCCGGCCCGGCGATGCGCATCCGGCGCACTGCACACCGAGCGCGATCGCGAGCAGAGCGTCGACCCAGTCCATGAGACCCAGCCAAGCCGCCGTGCGGTGCTCGGACAATCGCCCCGGCCCAGGGTGTGGACAAGCCACCGCGCCGACCGGCGATCAGCCGGGGTAGCGCGGCTGCCGTCCCGCCACCAGCGGGACCCAGGTACTGCCGTTGAACTGCCAGATCTGCCCGTCCGCGGTGCCTGAGAGCAGCGGTCGGCCCGGACCCGCAGCGACACTGCGTGCACGCGGCGGACCGCCCAACAGACGCACGGAGAACAGCCCCAGGTCCACCGTCGCCACCTGGGCAGGTTGCCCGGGATCCTCCACGAGCAGGGCCACCTGTGTGGCCGACGCCCATGCCGCCGCACGCACAGGACCGGTCGGCAGTTGGCGTGGGGCGGACACTGTGGGCGGGCCGGTGCTGCGGTCGACGCGCAGCAGATAGGCCCGGGCGTCATCAGCGGGCCCGGCAACCACAACCACCCGGGTGCCGTCGCGTGAGACCTGCACAGAGCGCACGTCGGGCAGTCGTAAGGGCACGTCCCGCGACCCGAGCACCGTCACGACCTGCGCCCCCGAGGCCCCGTCGGGCAACCACAACAGGCCTGTGCGGTCCCAGGAGCCACCAGCGCTGGTGGCCGTGGTGCGGGCGGGCCGCCACCTGGCACCGGCCTCTGTGCGGGCCGTGAGGACCTCCGGCGACCGGTCGGTGGCGGCCACCGCGGTCTGGTCGAGGCTGATCACCGGATGCCTGATCGGAGGTTCTCCGACCCCCGCGGCCCCCGGCACCGGCGCCGCGACGGTGCCCGGCGCAGCCATCGACAACACCGCACCAGACCGAACCAGGTACCAGGGCGCGTCCGAAACCAACCCGTCCGGATTGAACTGTGGCCAGGACCCGCGGGGTTGCACGGCCTCCGTGCCGGCGACCGGGAAGGGTTGCCCCCCGGCAGTGATCACCACACCGCGCATCGACGGCACCTGCCGCAGCGTCCAGAGCAACTGGGCGGAGAGTTGTTGCCGCGCCACATCGTCGGCTTGCTGCGCCTGCTCGGAAAGATCCACCCGCACGATGCCGTCAGCGGTGCTCACGGACGCCAATTGCGTGCCCTCGGGGAACCCGGTGATCACGGCCGGCGCCAACCACGCACCCGGACCGGCCAGCAGCGAGCGGACCAAGGCTTCGGTCACGTCGCTCTGACTGCTCTGGAACAACACCGGATTCGGGGCGAGGATCCCCCCTGGCTCCGCGACGAAGTACGTCTGGAACTCCCGGTACGAGCGTTCAACAGCTGCCCGCGACAGCAGCAGTCCATCGGGAGGGTCCGCGATCCGCCACTGCCCATCGACCTGGACGAGGCCGAAGCGCTGTGTCATCGCGGTGTCGGGGCGGGCCGGGATGTACTGGGCACGGTCGGAGATGGCCGCGACCTGCGTGGCGGTGAAGGTCACCTCGGTCTGCGTCGTCGCGGTCAGCGTCTCGGTGCCGTTCCCGTAGACGCGGGACCCGGCATCCGGATCCCACTGCCTGGCAGCGGCGGGAGTCAGGTACAACTTGGCCACCGCATGCCCGTCCTCGAACCCCGAGGCGGCATCGAGGAACCCCTGCACGATCTCCGTCTGGGACATGCCGACCCGAGGCGGACGCGCCAGTGCCCGCACGAAACTGGTGGATGCCACATCCGGCACCGCCTGGTCGACCTCCACGACCGGGCCGCTGGTGGGTACCTGCGCACAGCCGGCCAGCAGCGCTATCCCGATGATCCCGGGCACCAGGGGCTTCATACCTGCACCTGCGTCGGGTCCAGTGGCAGCGGTGACTCCGCCGGCAACGGATGCCCCGCCACCCGCGGCACGGTCAGCCGGAACAGTGCCCCCTCGCCGGGCCGTCCCCACACGGACAGGCGTCCGCCGTGCAGACGGGCGTCCTCCAACGCGATGGACAATCCGAGCCCGGTCCCGCCCAGGGTGCGCGCACGTGCCGGGTCGGCCCGCCAGAACCGGTCGAACACGCGGTCGAGGTCGGCGTCATCGAGCCCCCTGCCGTGGTCGCGCACAGAGATGGCGATGGCATCCTCTGACCCCGCCACCCGTACTTCGATCGGCTCCCCCTGCCCGTGTTCGATGGCGTTGGACAACAGGTTGCGCACCACACGTTCGATCCGACGGGGGTCCACCGCTGCCACACACGGATTCTGAGGAACCTCCAGGACGATGCGTGAGCCTCGGGACTCGGCCAGCGGCTGGGTCGCGGCAACCACATCGTCGACCAGTTCGCGCACATCGACCGACTCCGTCTCCAGGTGCGCCGCCCCCGCGTCGAACCGGGAGATCTCGAGCAACTCGGTGAGCAGTTGCTCGAACCGGTCGAGTTGATCGTGGAGCAGTTCACTGCTGCGGCGCAGTTGTGGCGGTATCTCGTCGCGTTGACCGTAGATCACGTCGGAGGCCATCCGCACCGTGGTCAACGGCGTGCGCAGTTCGTGGGAGACGTCCGACACGAACCGCTGCTGCAACCGGGACAGGTTCTCGAGCTGGCGGATCTGCGTCTGCAGCGAGGCCGCCATGTCGTTGAACGCCAGCGCCAGGGCCGCCAGGTCGTCCTCCCCGCGCACCGGCAGTCGCTGTTCGAGGTGCCCGGCCCGCACGAGTTCGGCGGCGCGGGCAGCCTGGCGGACCGGGAGCACGACATGTCGGGCGATGAGCAGCATGATCAGTCCGAGCAGCGCCACCAGCAGGGTCCCGGCCAGCCACGCCGTGGAGCGCACCAGGTCCAGCGTCCCCTGCAACTCGCCGTACGGGAACAGGTAGTAGACCTCGTAGGCGACATCGGCGCCGAGCGGCAGCAGCGCGCCCACGGCCAGTCCGGGCTGTTCGGGTGCATCGACGTAACGCACCGTCGTGAAGGTCCAGACCTCCTGGCCCTCCAATTGCACTTCTGCGCGCATCTCGGCCGGGACGCTGGACACCTGCACGAGGTTGGTGCCCCGTTCCGGCAGATCGGCGACCGCTGGGCCGGAACCGTCGAGGAGCAGCACCTCGAACGCGGAACCCCCTTCACTGCCGGTCAACAGCGCGCCCATCAAGGCATCGGCCAGGCCCTCACTCGGTGCCGGCGGTCCAGCCTCACTGGCCTGCAATACCACCTGTTGTGCCGCCGCCAGCCCGACATTGGCCTCCGCGATCGACTTGCTCGTGTTGGCGTCGACCAGACCATTTGTCACCCGGACCAGGAGGAATCCAAGACTCACGCTGACCAGCAGCGTCGCCGCCACGAGGGTGGACGCCACCACACGGAAGGCCAGCGAGTGACGCCACCTGCGAGCCAGGGCTGTGAACACGGCTCAGCCCGAGTCGTCGCACGCCTTGTAACCGACCCCACGGACGGTGAGGACCAGCTCGGGGTTCTCCGGATCGTGCTCGATCTTGGACCGCAGCCGCTGCACATGCACGTTGACCAGGCGGGTGTCGGCCGGATGGCGATAGCCCCACACCTCCTGCAGGAGGACCTCGCGGCTGAACACCT
>WBZM01001856.1_pt1 | contig 19468 bp, 10 predicted proteins | sample 5204271 | NCBI WGS metagenome assembly WBZM01 (sample SAMN12344346, study PRJNA552823) | activated sludge metagenome | biome: Activated sludge suspended growth; feature: Nitrification reactor; material: Wastewater; isolation source: activated sludge from nitrification reactor of wastewater...
GCTGGCGTCGCAGGTGATGTCGAACCAGTCGCTGGCCAGCGTGACTGCCTCGCTGAACTGCACCTGTAGCTGCGCCGGCGCGGCGACGTGTTCCGCTCCATCCGCGGGCGAAACCGCCACCACGGCCGGAGCCGTATCGACAGCGCAGTTGTTAGGAGCGTGGGGGCTGGGCGTGTTCTGACGATAGGCGGTCGTCTGTCGCGGCCCGCCAGAGCCGTTGGGGCAGCGGCCGCTGGAGTCGGTTTCGGCCGCGGCGCGGGCGTTTTCGTCTACTTGCGCTTGGCCCGCGGCCAGCAGCGGCAGAAGCCCGGCGTCTGTCGGATCCGACGTGCCATAGACGATGGCGTCACGCAGGCCGGCCGTGGTCACGGCCGTGCCGTTGGGGAAGTTGGCCGCGTCGCCCTCATACAGCGCCACCGCGTCGGGGCCGTTCTGGAGGACGGCCGCAGGCAATGTTACCGCGCCTCCCAGCGTCGCACTGCCGATGACCGCGTAGCCGTTGCCGTCCGTCTGCACGCCGTCCAGATCGACAGCGAAATAGGTGCGGTCGTCCTTGCCGTTGAAGAAGACCAGCACCAGCCCGGACAGGTCGGTTGTGCCTACGCCGCCGTCGTATAGCTCGACGAATTCGGCCGTGTCGTTGCCCGGCGTGTCGCTGTCGAGTTCGTTGATCAGGATGCCGCCGTTCGGGGCCGGGGCGATGTGGAAGCCCCAGGCGTAGTCGGCCGCCAGGCTGTCGGGCGGGTCGTCGGCGTCGGCGTCGTGGACGGCCGCCGCACGAAGCGTAACGGTGCATTGCTCGTTGGGGTTGAAGGGCTGGGCCGGTGTCAGCGTGAAAGTCGTGGGTCCGCCAGCCGTTGCCGCCGTGTGGTTGCCACTCGTGTGGCAGACGATAGTCACCCAATTGCTGTCGAGCGTGACCGCCTCGCTGAACTGCACCTGTAGATGCGCCGATGTTGCCACCTGGTTACTACCATCGATCGGCCAGACCGACACGACGGCCGGGGCCGTGTCGATCTTGCAGTTGTTGGGCGCGCCGGGCGTGGGCGTGTTCTGGCGATAGGTCGCCGTCTGGCGCAAGCCGCCGCTGCCGTTGGGGCAGCGGCCGCTGGAGTCGGTTTCGGCCGTGGCGCGAGCGTTTTCGTCCACCTGGGTCTGGCTCGCGGCCAGCAGCGGCAGAAGCCCGGCGTCGGTCGGGTCCGACGTGCCGTAGACGATGGCGTCACGCAGGCCGGCTGTGGTCACGGCCGTGCCGTTGGGAAAATCGGCCGCATCGCCCTCATACAGCGCTACCGCGTCGGGGCCGTTTTGGAGGATGGCCGCAGGCAGCGTTACTGCGCCTCCCAGCGCCGCGCTGCCGGCGACCGCGTAGCCGTTGCCGTTCGTCTGCACGCCGTCCAGATCGGCGGCGAAGTAGGCACGATCATCCGTGCCGTTGAAGAAAACCAGCACCAGCCCGGACAGGTCGGTTGCGCCCGCGCCGCCGTCGTAGAGTTCGATGAATTCGGCCGTGTCGTTGCCTGGCGAGTCGCTGTCGAGTTCGTTGATCAGGACAAAGTCCGCCACAGGTGCGGTGGTGGTGAATGACCAGCTATAGTCCGCCGGCAGGGTGTCGGGCGGGTCGTCGCTGTCGGCATCGTGGACAAGCGCCGCGGTGATCGTGGCGCGGCAGGTTGTTGCATGGGGTAGCGGGGCGTTGGGCGTGGCCTTGTAGCTCGCAGGATCAAGGGCCGTGAAGGTTATCGCATAGTCATTGTCGCCACAGCGCAGGCGCAACCAGCCAGCCGCGGGCGTCACTGGCTCAGAGAACGACACGGTCAGGGTCGTGTCGCTGGCGATGCCCGTGGCTCCATTAGCCGGAGAAACGCCAGTGACGGCGGGCGCGGCGTCAACGGCGCAGTTGTTGGGCTTGCCCGGTGTGGGTGGGGCGGGGCGCAGCGTCGCCGTGCGTCGTTGGCCGCCCGTGCCATTGGGGCAGCGTTGCAGCGCGTGCGCGTCGGCCGCCGCGCGGGCGTTCTCGTTTGCAGCACCCTCGCCGGCCAGCAGCAGGGCTAACAAACCGGGTGTGCCCGTGGCGTCGCCATAGACGACGGCATCGAGCAGGCCGCGCGCGTGCAAAGGCGTGTCGGCCGGGAACTGGGCCGCGTCGCCGGCGTAGAGGGCTACGGCATCGGGGCCGTTCTGCAGCATGCCGTTGGCGAAGGTTAGGCCAGGGTTGAGGGCGGAGTTACCGGCCAGCCAGTAGCCGGCGGCGTCGGTGCGCTGGCCATCCAAGTCGAGGCTCGCATAGCTAGTGTTTGTGCTGCCATTGTAGAAGACCAGCACAAGGCCATCCAGCCGCGTCGCGCCGCGGCCGCCATCATATAGTTCGATAAACTCGGCCGTGTCGCTGCCGGGGGTGTCCGGGTCGGTCTCGTTGATGAGGATAAAATCGGCCGGCGCTGCGGCCGTCGTGAATTTCCAGGTGAGATTGCTGGTGGGCGAGTCCGGCGGGTCATCCGTGTCCAGGTCGTGGATGAGGGCGGCCTTCAGCGTGGCCGTGCATGTCTCGGCATAATCCAGTGGCTCGTTCGGCTGGATGACGAAGGCGCTGGGGCCGCCAGTGATCGTGTACGGATGTGCACCGGAGAGGCTGCAAGTCAGGGTCAGCCAACCCTTGTTGACAGCAACCGGCTCGGTAAAGGTTACCAGCAGCGTCGTAGTGACACTCACACCGCTTGCGCCGGGCGCGGGGACGCGCTCACTGACGCCTGGCCCGACGTCGGTCTGACACTCGCTGGCGGCGCGGGGCGTTGGTGTGTTCTGGCGGAAGCCGGCGGTGTTCCGTGCGCCGCCCGCGCCGTTGGGACAACGCTGGTTGCTGTGGCTCTCGGCCGCGCCGCGGCCGTTTTCGTCGATCGTCGGCTGGCCATCGTTGAGCAGGGTCAACAGACCTGGATCCGGCTCATCGCTGCGGCCATAGACAACAGCGTCCAGAGGCGATAGCCCCGCCGCTGGCGTGCCATTGGGAAAGTCCTTAGCCCGGCCGGCCACCAGGGCAACGGCGTCTGTGCCATTCTGTAAAGCGCCGTCGGGCAGCTCTATATCGGCGCCCGTGATGGCGACGTTGCCCAACAGAAAGTAGCCCTCGGCGTCGGCCGTGTAGCCGGCGAGATCGATGGTGCGATAGCTGCGATCGTCGCCGCCGTTGAAGAGCACGAGCAGTAGTCCATCCAGCGGTGTGGCGCCGACGCCGCCGTCGAATAGCTCGATGAACTCGGCCGTGTCTGTGCTTGGCGTGTCGGCGTCGATCTCGTTGAGGATGACATTGTGGGCCACGGTCGGGGCGGTCGTGAAGGCCCAGCGGTAATATGCCAACATGCCATCCGGCGGATCGTCCTCGTCATTGTCGCTGATGCGGTCAGGGTAGACTGTCACCTCGCAGGTATCGCCCGGCGCGAGCGGTACGTAGGGGCGGAACCCATAGGTTACGGGGCCACCATTCAGCGCGTAGGTATAGGCACCGCTGTGGCCGCAAGTGATCGCCAGGGGATTGCTAAGGAGCGTCACCGGTTCGCTGAAGGTGACGCTGATCGTCAGCGGCGTGGCGACGTCAGTCGCATCGGGCGCGGGCCAGACGCTGGTGACGAACGGCGGCTGGTCGAAGACCCTGTCATTGGGTTGATGGGGTGTTGGCGGGCCGAGGGCAAAGGCCGCTGTCTCACGGGCCTGGCCGCTGCCGTTGGGGTAGCGCTGGGCCGAGTGCGCGGCGGCCGCGCCACGCTGGCCTTCGTCGATGGGCTGCTGATCCGGCTGTAAGAGCGGTAGCAGGCCTGTCGCCGGCGTTCCAGCGGGCGCGTAGACGACGGCATCGAGCAGCCCTTCGACGACCACGGGGCTATTGATGGGGAAATTCCAGGCCGGCACGGCGTAGAGCGCCACGGCGTCCGGCCCGTCGCGCAGAAATCCGGCGGCCGTGGGAAGATCGGCGTCGACGGCCAGCCCGCCGACAACGTAGTAGCCGCGGCTATCGGTGTGCGCGCCGTCCAGCCCGATGGCCAGATAGACGCTGGCCTTATCGCCGCGATAGAGTACCAGCGTCAGGCCGTCTAGCGGCGTGTTGCCCGCGCCGCCGTCGAATAGCTCAACGAACTCGGCCGCTTCCTCCGTGGCGACGGTATCGACCTCGTTGATCAGCAGAGACGCCAGTGTCGCCGGCACTGGCGTCTCTCTTGCCAGCGTCGCCGCGGCTGCGGTTGCGGCGACGCCGGTCGATTGTTGCGGGTAGGGCGCGAACGGCGCGGCATCCACGGGCAGTGCGGCCACAATGCCGCCCATCATCGCCAGGAGCAACAGACCCTTCCAAAGCCACTTTGCCGGTCGCATCATGCGCCCTCACTAAGGAAATGTGGATGGAATGGCTATCTAGTTGGCGACACCCACCTCGCCCTTGACCATCGCCTCCACCACCACCTCGGCCACGTCGCGCACCTGCATCGGCGCGCCCTGCTCGCGGTTGGCGTCGCTCATCATCGTGTTGCAGAAGGGACAGCCCACGGCCAGGACGGCCGCGCCCGTGGCCCGCGCCTCGCGATAGCGGTTGACGTTGACCGCCTCGCGGCCGTGCTCCTCCTCCTTCCAATACTGCGCCCCGCCCGCGCCACAGCAGAAAGAGTCCTTGCCGTGGCGCGGCATCTCCAACAGCGTCGCGCCGGCGGCCGCCAGAGCCAGCCGCGGCTCCTCGACAATGCCGTTGTGGCGACCCAGGAAACAGGGGTCGTGGAAGGTCGTCTTCTCCAGCAGGTCGCCATTCAGCCGCAGCCGGCCCTTGCCGACCAGATCGGCGATGAGCTGGGTGTGGTGGAAGACGGTGTAGTGGCCGCCCAATTCGCCGTATTCCTTGCCGATGGTGGTGAAGCAGTGGGGGCAACTGGTGACGATGCGCCGCTCGTTGGCCCCGGCGGCGTTGAGCGTCTCGATGTTGGCCTCGGCCATGGCCTGGAAGAGCGGCTCGTTGCCCGCCCGCCGGGCCGAGTCGCCGGTGCAGGTCTCGTCCTCGCCCAGCACGGCGAAGCTGACGTCGGCGGCGTGGAGGATGGTGGCCAGAGCGCGGACGGTCTTCTGCGCATCGGGGTTGAAGGCCCCGGCGCAGCCGACCCACAGCAGATATTCGTAGTCGGGGTTCTCGGCCACGGTGGGCACGGCGAACGGCAGCGGCGCGGCCCATTCCAGGCGGCTGCCCTGGGCCTGCCAGGGGTTGCCCATGCGCTCCATGCCCACGAAGGCGGTCTTCAGCTGCTCCGGGAAGGCGCTCTGCATCATCACCTGGTCGCGGCGAATCTCCATGATGTCGAGCATGGGCACGTTGCCGACGGGGCAGATGTAGATGCAGTGGCCGCAGGCGGTGCAGGCCCAGACGGCGCTCTCGCTGATGGCGTAGTCGAGCAGGGGGGTGCCGTTGGCCGCTCCGGCAGCCAGTTCGGGCATGTTCTGGCGGATGTAGTAGCGCTTGTTGATCTCCAGCGCCGCTGGCGACAGTTCCTTGCCGGTGGTATAGGCCGGGCAGACTTCCTGGCAGCGGTTGCACATGATGCAGGCGAAGGCATCGAGGATGTGCTTCTTGGGCAGGTCGTCGAGGTCATTGGCGCCGAACTGCTCGATGGTCTCATCGTCGAGGTTGAGGGCCTTCATCTGGCCCAGGTAGGTGCGGTCGGGGCTGAGCATGAAGTTGACCGGCCCCATGAAGAGATGGGCGTGCTTAGTGTAGGGGAAGTAGGGCAGGAAGAGGAAGATGAGGCCGATGGCCAGCCACCAGAAGGCGTGGAAGCCGAGGGTGAGGGCCTCGGGCGACAGGCGGCCGAGGAAGGCCCCGGCGATGAAGTTGGCCACGGGCTGCCAGGCGTCCGGCCCGTCGAGGCCGACCTTGAAGGCCGCGCCCATCAGCCGCGAGCCGACATGGAAGAGGATGAACAGGCCGACAATGAGCGAGTCGACGGCGATGCCGCCGTTGCGCACGCGGTCCATCAGCTTGACATTGTCGCGGATTTTGAGGGCCGGGTCATGGGCGGCAAAGCGGCGCAGCAGGAAGTAGACGACGCCGATGAGGACGGCCGCGGCGAAGAGGTCGGCCGCCAGGCGGAAGAGCTGGCCGATGAGGTTGTCGTGGAAGAAAGAGAAGCCGGGCAACAGACCTTCGAGGATGTCGATGAGGTTGACCAGGCCATAGAAGATGAAGCCGAAGGCCACGCCGTAGTGGAACAGCGAGGTGATCTTGCGGTGGCGCAGGATGCGGCCCTGGGTGAGCAGGGCCACCGCGCCGGCGATGAGGCGGCGGGGCAGGTCATTGAGCGCCAACTCGCGCTGGCCGCGGTTGATGACGCGGGCCATCTGGGCGAAAGTGTTGTAGACGGCCGTCAGGCAGATGGCCGCCAGCAACAGGAACATGATCCGTTCGAACATCGATAGCATGACTGTTCCTCTCCTTGCGATCGTCGCCGAAGAATGTGGGGGAAGGACGGGAACGATCGGTGCAGGTTAACCGTGCGGGCCAGGTCAGCGCCAAGGCCGGCGCGATCGGAACGCACGACCCCATTATAATCGATCTCTAACGCACTGCATTATCTATTGTAAACTGCGCGCCACGGGGCGCAGGTGCATTCGGCCTAGTTCTCTTGCCCCTCCAGGAAATCGTTCAGTAACTCAAAGACCGCCGCCGCGCCGCCCGGCCGCGCCGCATAGCGCTTGCCGCTGCTGGCCAGGATCACGCTCACCAGTCGCGCCAGACGAAGCACATCCAGGTGATGGATGACCGTCGGCGGGCGCAGCCGCAGCCGGCGAGCCAGGTCAGCCGGAGCCATCGGCTCGTCCGTCAGATAGCGCAGGATGCGCAGGCGCGTCGGCTCAGACAGCGCCTTGAGGGCCTGATGCAGAGCGTCGGGCACGAAATCGCCCGGCACCAGCGAGACATCGTCCGGCCGCGCGCCGAACAGAAACAGCTTCTTGCCATCGGCCAAGTCCCTGATGAGCACCAGCGGCGTCAGCCAAAACGACGGCGCCAGCACCAGAGGCGCGCCGGCCTGGTCGGGGGCCAGACGCAGGCCCTGCCCCAACTCCTCCAGCAGCTCGGGCTGCGGCAGCCGCCCGGCCAACTGCTGGGCGCGGGTCAGCGCCGCGTCCAGCGCCGGGCGAATGCGCGCCTCCTCCTCCTCGAAGAAAACCTCGTAATAGCACTCCAACGCCGCCAGCAGGCCATCGGCGCAGCCCACGGGGTCCGACCAGGCGTTCAGTAGCTCGGCCGCGTCCTTGCGCACCGCGGCCGCATTGTAGTTGCGCCACTCGCCTTGCTGCATCGGCTCGATAAGGGCGGCCAGGTCATCATCGCGCCAACTGCCGCGGGCCGCCACCTCCTGCAGGATGCACTCAACCTCATACGGCCGGCCGGGGATCAGCGCCGACAGCCGCTCCCTGGGCGTCATGGCGCGCAGAGCGGCCACGACGGGCGCGGCGTCCTTCGGCCCCGTCATGGCATAGACACTGCCCATCGGCCGCAGGACGCCGATCGCGCTCTGCAAGCACTCGCGCGCCGCCCCGGACAGCCGCGAACGCACGCCCGCCGCCCACGAGCCACGCAGGCCATAGCGCTCCGCGTTGTGCAGGACGAACAGGCTGGCGAAGAAGTCATAGGCAGTACCACTGTCCCACTCCAGAGAAGGTCTATCCTTGGTAGTCATGATGTCCTTGCCTCAGACGCCGCTGCCGAGTCGCCGGCCGCCGGCCTGGGCGAGGCAGCGGCATCGAAGTCGGGTAGGAGCGTTTCAACATTGCGAACGGCGGGCACGAGATAGCCAATCAGGCCGACGGCCGCGCCGATGAGGCCACTGGCGACGACCATCAGGCCCATGCCCGCGCCCGGCCCCGTGCCGACGAGCGGGCCGAACGTCGCGGCGACCGCGCCGCCGGCGCTCATGGCTGGTTCAAACACGCGGTCGGCCAGCGGCCCGGCCAGGAGGATGGCGACGGGAAAGCTGAACTGGGCAATCATGCGCCGGGTGGCGAAGACGCGCCCCTGCACAGCCGGCGGCACTTTCGATTGCCAGATAGCCTGATTGGAGCCGTTGATGATCGGAATGAATGCCTGCGACATGAAGCTGCCGGCGGCCCAACCGGGCAGGCTGCGCGCAACACCGACAATGGTCGGCCCCAGCAGCCCCTCGGCCGTCATGCCCAGCAGAACGCCGCGCACCCGCCGCTTCGGCCCACCCCAGGCGCTCATGAGCAGCCCACCCGCCACGCCGCCGAACGCGGCGATCGACTCGACGGTGGCCAGCGTGCCGGCATTGTTGCCCGTGCGTGCCAGAATCATCGGGAAGGCGATGACGCCGCCAAAAGCAGCGATGAAGTTGAGGGCCGTGAACACCGATTGCAGCCCCAGCAGGCTCGGCCGGGCCAGGATATAGCGGAAGCCGTAGACCGAGTCCTGCAACAGGCTGGGCCGCTTGCCGTCGGGAAGAACTTCGGCCTGCGGCTGCGGCATATGCACCACCAACACGGCCAGGATGGCGAAGAGGAACGTCGCCACGTCGATTGACATGATGCCCGCCAGGCCAATCGGCCCCAACAACGCCCCGGCGAACGCGGGCGCGAGGATGCCCGACGCCGCCCCGGCGAACTCCAACATGCCCGAGGCGCGGCCATACTGCTCCTTGTGGATCATCAGCGTGACGGCGGCCGAAAAGGCCGGAAACTGGAAGGCGTTGAACGCGCCAGTGATGGCGTTGCCGACATAGATCTGCCACGGCTCCAGATGCCCCACCAGCAGGATGATGAGCAGCCAGACGATGGTGACCAGGCCGGCGGCCAGGTCGGTGACGATGACGACGAACTTGCGGTTGGACCGATCGACAAGCGCGCCGGCGATTGGACTGAGGAGGATGCTCGGCGCGGTGAAGGCGAAGATGGCGATGGTGAGGGCGGTGGCCTGGCTGGTGCGATCGAAGAGGTAGAACGACAAGGCAAAGTTGGTCATGCCCGTGCCGAGCAAGGATATCAGTTGACCAATCCAGATGACGCCAAACCCCCGCATGCCGGCAAGTCGTGGCGGACTTGTCATCAGGCTGCCTCTTTCAACGTCTGTAGACCCTCATTGACGGCCACGGCAAGGACGATCCGGGAGCGCGGCCGCCGCCAAAACCGTTGCCCCCAGGCACACCAGTCACACGCTGGCTCCCGGCCGCCTGGTTACCCGCGCCTAATTAGACGATGATCTAATTTGTCAATGATAGACAAGAGTCTGCCGGCTGTCAAGCGTTGAGACGGCCGAAGTAAACCTGCGTCCGGTAGGGCATGTTCACCTGCCCGTCGCGCTGGTGGGCGGCGAAGATGGCCGCCAGCCGGGCCACCATCGGCTCATAGCGCGGGTCATCGGGCAAGGGGCTATAGGAGCCGGACAACAGGCCGCCCAGAACGGACTCGTAGTCCAGCGAGCGAGCATGGTCGAAGACGCGCATCTCGAAGCCGTCGGCGAAGAGCGCCGTGATCTTCTCCAGGCGCGCGCCATGGCGCAGGCGCTGATATTGCCCGGCGTATGTGTGCAACAGCGCCTCATAGTCGGCCACGAAGCCGGTATCGCCCCTGTCGCGGCTGTTCCAGATGAGGGCCGCCCCGCCGCCCGGGCGCAAGATGCGCCGGAATTCGGCCCGCGCCGCGTCCGGCTCAAACCAGTGAAACGCCTGCCCGGCGGTGACGAGATCGACCGACGCGCCCGGCAGGCCAGTGGCCTCGGCCGTGGCGTCGACGCTGATGAAGCCGGGCCGGGCGGCCAGCGCCGTCTCGGCCGCGGCGCGCATGGCCGCGTTCGGCTCGACGGCGTAGACCGTGGCCCCACGGGCCAGCAGCAGCGCCGTCAGGATGCCCGTGCCGGAGCCAACGTCGGCGACGACGCGGCCCGCCCCCAGCCCGGCCACCTTACCCAGCCAGTCGAGCGCCGCGTCCGGGTAGGTCGGCCGGTAGCGGGCGTAGTTGCTGGCGCGCGCGGTGAAGCGGCGCGTCGGCTGCTCGTCGAGGGCCACCGGCTGGATGAATTCCAGGCGGTTGCCAAACGGGTCACGGCACTCGAAGCGGTCGTAGCCGGGGATGGGCACGCTCTCCAGGGCGACGACGCCGGCCGTGGCCAACCGCTCGCGCCAGGCGGCCAGGTCATCGACCTGGTAGGCCACATGGGCTTTGGTGCGCCGCCGCTCCACGCCCTCCTCGATGCCGATGTGGAGCTGTTGCCCGCCCGCCTCGACCCAGAAGCCGCCGCGGCCCTGCAAAGAGGCGGGCTTGGCCACCGGGCGCAGGCCCAGCGTGTCCACGTAGAAGGCGCGGGCGGCGGCTTCGTCGGCCGCGGCGACGGTGATTTGCACATGGTGAATCGCGGAAATCATGGGCATCCTCGCTATCGGTTTTCGCAGAGACGATTTCTACTCGCTCACGGCGATAGTGGCCAGCAGCAGGCTATCGCTGCCGGCGACCGGCAGCCGCGCCGCGGGATCGAAGGCGTCATAGAGGCCCAGTCGCAGGACGTATTCGCCCGGCGGCAGGCCCGTGGGCAACAACAGGCCGTGCTGATCGACCACGGCTTCGCCCGCGGCCCAACCGGTTGTCGGCCGCGAACCACCGCCCGGCTCGCCGTCGCGCTGGGCCACCGGCGGCCCGGCGGCCGGCGGCCTGGTGGTCGCCAGTAGGTGCAGGAAGACTTTGTAGCGGCGGGCGGGGGCGACATCGGCCGACCAGACCAGCCGCACGCCAACCACATCGCCCGGCCGCGCCGAGAGTGGCCAGACGGTGTATTCGCGCAGGGCGATCCGCTCGCCGTCCAGCCCGGCGAAGACCGCGTCACTGGGCGCCGGGGCGACCGGCGCGGCCGGCCCCGCCAGCGGCGACACGGCATAGACGACCAGCCGCACGTCGCCAACCCACTCCTCCGACACCTTGAACGTGTTGGCGTCCAGCCAGCGCTCGATGACGCCGGCCGGGTCGCGCTGCTGCTCGCCCCAATAGAGGACGTAGAGCCGCTCGTGGGCCGCGGCGATGCGGGCCAGCTCCGGCTCGACGATGGCCGGGTCGGGTTGGCCGGTGGGCAACGGGTAGACCGGCGCGCCGTGGTCGTGGTAGTAGGTGAAGACCTCCCACTGGTTGGGCGCGACGAGGATGACGCCGGCGTTGCCGGTATCGGCGGCGATGCGGGCGGCCATGCCCCGGTAGTCGGCGCGGGCGTAGGCCGGGTCGGTGTAGAGGTGGCCCAGCGACACGGCGCTGCCGGCCAGCACCAGCGCCGTCAGCAGCGCCGGCAGCCAGAGCCAACGCCGCGGCCGCGCCCAGGCCAGGCCCATGAGCAGGCACACGAACGGCGCGGCGACCAGCAGGAACTTGTAGAAGGCGGGGTCGGTCGCCCCGACCAGGTACATGAGGCCCAGCGGCACGACGATGGAGGCCACGGCCACCAGCGCGCGGCGGCCGGCGAACAACCCCAGCAGGCCCAGCAGGCCCGCCGCGACCAACGCCCACAGCGCCTCGCCTCGGCCGGCGGTCTGGCCCAGCACCAGCCAGCGGCCGCTATCGCCCAGGAACGGCAGCAGCCCCGCCCGCTGGCCCGCTCGGCCGCCCACTTGCCGCAGGAAGATGGGCAGCCAGGGGACGTAGAGGACGACGGCGGCGACGGCCAGCAGTGACCAGACGACCACGGGCGGCCGGCGACCGGCCGCCAACCGCCGCCCAACGAGAAGGACGACAAGGCCGTGGGCCAGGACGACGGCGGGGAAGAAGTAGTGGGTGTATAGGCCGGCGGCCAGCAGCAGGACGTAGGCGACGGCCCACGGCCGGCCCGCGCCGCCCAACCAGTTGAGCAAGACCCAGGTGCTGCCGGCGGCCAACAGGGCCAGCAGGGCGTACATGCGCGTTTCCTGGCTGTAGTAGACGAGGACGGGCGCGACGGCAGCCAGGAGGGCGGGGAAGAAGTCGGTCGGCGATCGGTCTTCCGGCGGTGGTCGGCGGTCGGCCGTCGGCGGCCGCGCCCGCGCCAGCGCAGCGACGACGGCCACGGTGAGCAGCCCGGCGTAGGCGGAGAGGGCGCGCAGGCCGAACTCGGTGTCGCCGGCCAGCGCGCGCCAGCCGCGCAGGAGCAGGTAGTAGAGCGGCGGGTGGATGTCGGCGGCCGTGCCTTCGATGATGGCCGCCAGGGAGCGCTCGCTCAGCCGGGCGCTGTTGCCTTCGTCGTTCCAGAAGGACTGCGCTCCCAGGCGGTGGAGGCGCAGCCCATAGGCCAGCAGCAGCACGCCCACCAGGGCCGCCAGTTGCCAGCGTCGCCCTGTCATGGCTCCGTCGCCGGGGCCAGGGCGCGCAAGACGGCCAGGAAGAGGACGGCCGCGCCGAAGAGGAACAGACCCGGCCGCGCCCGCTGCCAGGCGTAGGCCCAGGCGGCCATCGGCGCGGGCGGCGTGCCGGCGGTGGCGTACGCGGCCACGGCGTGGTAGACCGGCAGCGGCGTGAAGTCCGGCTCCAACATGCGGAAGTAGTACCAGGCCTGGTCGCGCTCCCAGTCGGCCGGGCGCTTGAAGAACCAGTAGGCGTTGACGCCAACCCACGGCCATTCGGCCTGGGCGCGCCGGTAGGCGTCGACGGCGTAGCGGGCCTGCTGGGCCTCGGTGACGCGGCCGAAGGCGGGGGCGATGCCCTCCGGGGCCACGTTCCAGCCCATCTCGCTGATCCAGATGGGCTTGGCGGCGTCGCCGTGGCGCACCATCAGGTCGCGCAGGAAGAGGTTGTGGGGGTAGTTGATGACTGTCGGCCGCAGCCGCTGGTCGGTCGGGCCAGACCACAGGCCATAGCCCTGGGCCGACAGCACGTCGAAGCAGGCCCCCGCGCCGGCGGCATACATGCGTTCCAGGAAGATGAGGTCGTTCATGTTGCCGCCGTCGTTGGCCACTGTCGGCGTCAGCGCCCCGGCCAGGACGACGGCCGCCGGATCGACGGCCTTGATGCGGTCGTAGGCCAGGCAGAGCAGGCGCGTGAAGGCCTCCGGGTCAACGTCCTGTAGGCCCCACTCTTCGTTGCCGTTCGGTTCGTTCCAGACCTGGTAGTAGCGCAGGCGGCCCTGGTAGCGGGCGGCCACGGCGGCGGCGAAGTTGCCGAAGTCGTCGAAGTCGTCGGGTGGGGCGTTGCTGCCCAGCGCGTCGCCAGCGGCCCGGCTCCAGGCGGGGGGATTGCTGAGCCGGGCGATGATGGTGATGCCGCGCGCCTCGGCCAGGTCAACGATCTGGTCGTATTTGGCCCAGGCATCGACGCCGGCCGGGTCGTTGCGCCGGTCGATGAAGTCGCCACGGGCATGGACTTCGATGTCCTCCCAGGGGAACTCCTGGCGGATGGCGCGGAAGCCGGCCGTCTGCGCCAGGTCGAGGATGCGGGCGCGTTTGGCCGGCTCGGCCTCTTGCTGCAGGAAGGTGTTGACGCCGAAAGGGCTGACGGCGGGATAGGTCAGGGGCGCGCCAGCGACGGCCGCCAGCTCCAGCCGGGGCTGGGGGCGGATGGCGGTGTTGAGCCAGTGGACGAGGCCGGCCGCCTGCCCGCGCCAGCCGGCCTCGCCGGTCAGGTCAGCCAGCGACCGGGCATTGGGCCACAGCGCCAGCAGGAGAGCGAGGGCGGCGACGGCAACAAGAGCGCGGCCGAGGCGGTGGGCGGTCATGTGGGGCGTATTATAGTGACAATTGGGGTGGGGGGGAAGAAGGTTCCAGGTTCCAGGGGCCAGGGGCCAGGGGGAAGAGAGGTCTTTTTCTAAAATCTGGTTGCTGCCAGGGGCCGGGTGAGAAGCGTCTCTCGCTGAAATCCGCTTGCTGGCAGGGCCGGAACCAAGTTCCACAGGCCAGCGAAAAACCCTCTTCCCCTGGCCCCTGGAACCTTCTTCCCCGTGTCACCCTGGCTGCCAATAGCTCATAACACGCTCTAGCCCGCCGGCGCTACTGCGTCTGCATAGCAACGCCGCACTTCCTCGCCGATGATGCGCAGCCCCTCGCGGACGACGGCATCGTCCTGGGCATAGTTCATGCGGATGCACTCGTGCCGGTGCCGCCACTCGCCGGGCAGGCCGGGGAAGAAGTAGTGGCCAGGCACGACCAGCACCCTTTTCTCCTTTAGCCGCTCATACAGCTCGGCGGCGGTGATGGGCAGGTCTTTGAACCACAGCCACAGGAAGAACGCGCCCTCCGGTTTGTGGACATGGTAATCGACGCCGTTCAGCGCCTGCGGCAGGTCATCGAGCGCCTGGCGCACCTTGGCGGCGTAGTGGGGCTGGATGACTTCGCGGCTGAGCCGCAGGACTTCGCCGCTGCTGACCAGGTCGAGGGCCATGTATGCGCCGAGGTTGCCCGGCGCGAGCGACAGGATGGCATTGGCCGCGCCGACGGCCGCGGCCACCTCGGGCGTGGCGACGACGATGCCCGTCCGCGCCCCCGGCAAGCCCAGCTTTGACAGGCTCAGGCAGAAGATGATGTGTTCGTCCCACACTGGCCGCACGTCCCGGTAGAGGATGCCGGGGAAGGGCGGGCCGTAGGCATTGTCGATGATCAGCGGGATGTTGTGCTGTTGGGCCAGGGTGTGCAACCGGTCGATTTCCTCGTCCGTCAGGACGTTGCCAGTGGGGTTGGTCGGCCGCGAGACGCAAATGGCTCCCACCTCGTCGGTCACCCGCAGAGCGTCGAAATCCACACGGTACTTGAATTGTCGTTCCGGCAGGTGCTCGATCTCCGGGCGGTAGGAGATGAACAGGTCATCGTCGAGGCCGATGTCGGCGTAGCCGATGTATTCCGGGGTCAGGGGCAACAAGACCTTTCTGTGCCGGCCGTTGTCGAAGCGGCCGGCGAAGAAGTTGAACAGGTAGAAGAAGGCCGTCTGGCTGCCGTTGGTCAGGGCGATGTTGGCCGCGGTGACCGGCCAGCCGCATTCGCGTTGCAACAGCTCGGCCACGGCCACGCGGAAGGCGCGGTCGCCGGCTGGCGGAGCGTAGTTGCCCACCAGCCGCTCGAAGGCGTCGCCCTGGCGCAGGCCGGTTTCCATGCGCTGGCGCAGACAGGCCTCGACCTGGGGGATGCGGCTGGGGTTGCCGCCACCGAGCATGATCATGTCCGGCCGGTCAGCCAGAGCGTTGCCCAGGTCATCCATCAATTGCAAGATGCCGCAGTTACGGACGAACTTTTCACCGAAGGTTGATAGGTGCATGTTAGGTCTCGTTTGGATAGGGGGGCGGAAGAAAGGGGCCAGGTTCCAGGGGAAGAGAGTTCTTCGCTGGGCCGGGTCTCTGGCCCTGGACGGCAAGCGGATTTTGGCAGGAGACAGTTCTTACTGTAGCCCCCTGGCCAGCAACCAGATTTTAGGAAGAGACCTCCCTTCCCCCTGGAACCTGGCCCCTTCTTCTAGTCCCTCCCCCGGGTTGTCATTGACTCTCTATAAGACGATGGTGCAACGCCGTTAGCATCTTGCTCACCTCTTCCGCCAGCAACCAAACCGGCCGAATGACCTCTCTATCGGCTAATTTCAGGCGCCCGGCCAGTATCAAGTATGTTTCAACTTCCGATAGCGAACCCTTGGCCATGCTGATGAAGTGGGCATAGTCCTTGCTTGTTCCTCGCGAGTGCCCCTCGGCCACGTTGGCGACAACAGAGACGGTCGCCCGGCGTAGTTGCGATGTCAGCCCGTACTGCTCGCGTGGTGGAAAGGCTTCGCTGAGTTTGTACACTTCCTCGGTCAGCGTCATGGCTCTCTGCCACACGACCAGGTCACGGTACGATTCTACTTGCGACACAGGGGCCTCCGGAAGGTTCCAGGGATCAACGCGAAGTTTATCTCATCCGGAAGAAAGGTTCCAGGGGGAAGAAGGTTCCAGGTTCCAGGTTCCAGGTTCCAGGGGAAGAGGGTTCTTCGCTGGCCTGTGGAACTTGGTTCAGGCCCTGCCAGCAAGCGGATTTCAGCGAGAGACGCTTCTTCCCCTGGCCCCTGGAACCTGGAACCTTCTTCAGTGCCCGTTGGCCAACACTGGCTCAATCCGCTCCATGGCCCAGTCGACCTGTTCCCGGGTGATGACCAGCGGCGGCGCGAAGCGAACGACTGTGCCGTGGGTGTCCTTGCACAGGATGCCCTGTTCGCGCAGGCTGTCACAGTAGGGGCGGGCCGAGCGCGTCAACTCGACGCCGATGAGCAGGCCCTTGCCGCGCACGTCCTTGATGTGCTCGCTCTCGATGCGCGCCAGGCGGCCCTTGAAGTATGCGCCCACGTCGCGCGAGCGCTCGATGAGGCCTTCGTCCACCAGGACGTGCATGGCCGCGCGGGCGATGGCCGAGGCAAGGGGGTTGCCGCCGAAGGTGCTGCCGTGGTCGCCCGGCTGCAGCAGGCCGAGGATGGACTTGTCAGCGACGACGGCCGACACCGGGTAGAAGCCGCCGCTCAGCGCCTTGCCCAGCGTAACGATGTCGGGGCGGACGCCCTCGTGGTCGGAGCACAGCAGCGCGCCGGTGCGGCCCAGGCCGGTCTGAATCTCGTCGGCAATGAGCAGCACGTTGTGGGCAGCGCAGATCTCGGCCGCGCGCTTCAGATAGCCCGGCGACGGCACGCGCACGCCGCCCTCGCCCTGGATTGGCTCGACGAGAAAGGCGACTGTGTTGGGCGTGATGGCCCGCTCCAGCGCGTCGGCATCGTCGTAGGGGATGGTGACGAAGCCGGGCGTCAGCGGGCCAAAGTCCGCCTTGTACTGCGCTTCGCTGGAGAAGCTAATCAGGGTGGTCGTGCGGCCAGCGAAGTTGCCTTCGCAGACGATGATCTCGGCCTGGTCGTCGGCCACGCCCTTGACGAGGTAGCCCCACTTGCGCGCCACTTTGATGGCCGTCTCGACCGCTTCCGCGCCGCTGTTCATCGGCAGGGCCATTTCATAGCCGGTCAGCTCGCACAGCTCCTTCATGAACGGGCCGAGCTGGTCGTTGAAGAAGGCGCGCGAGGTCAACGTAACCTTGTGCATCTGGGCCGTGGCCGCTTCGAGGATGCGCGGGTGGCAGTGACCCTGGTTGACGGCCGAATAGGCCGAGAGGCAGTCGAGGTATTTCTTGCCCTCGACATCGTAGACCCACGCTCCTTCGCCGCGTGCGATGACCACCTCGATGGGGTGGTAGGTGTGGGCGGCATAGGTCTCGTCCAGGGTGATGTAGTCTTGGCTTTTCATTGATCCAATCTCCTTGCCGGCGCGACAAGCGACAGGCGGCCGATATGCACATACTTTGATAAAAAAAAGCCTGATTCGCGTGGAAATCAGGCTTTGCTCAGACCTACGAAGATACGCAGGAAGGTCGTCTTTTAAAGGGTTAGGCGTATTTCATGACTGCCTACAGTATACATCATTCCCCACCCCTCTGTCGACCCCCAGCCGCCGGGGCACACGGCCTTTCAGTTGTCACCAATTGACTTGAGAGTAGTACAGCCTGTCAGGCTGTCGTCGCCGGCCACAGCCTGACAGGCTGTGCTACGGGCTGGTTGTAATACAGCCTGTCAGGCTGTCGTCGCCGGCCACAGCCTGACAGGCTGTGCTACGGGCTGGTTGTAATACAGCCTGTCAGGCTGTCGTCGCTGGACACAGCCTGACAGGCTGGGCTACGGGCTGGGCGCCTACTGAAAAACCCTGCGCAGGGGCAGCAGGGAGTATTGTCAAGCCAACAAGCGCTCACGCCAAGGCGCGCAGGGGCAGAAGGCGCCAAGAAGCAATAACCGATGCCAGCACTTCTTCTTTGCGTCTTGGCGTGGGCCTTCTTGCGATGTGCCTACGATCACCGGCCGAAGAGAAGGAAGAGCACGCCGAAGGCGATGCAGTAGATGGCGAAGGGGTAGAGCGTGTGCCCCTTGACCCAGTTGAGCAGGAAGGTGATGCACAGGTAGCCGACGACGGCCGCGGTCAGGAAGGCGGCCAGATAATGGGTCGCCGGCAGCGTGCCCTGGGCGCTGAAAATGTCCAGGATCGACAGCAGCCCCGCCCCGGCAATGGCCGGCAGGCCGACGAGGAAGCTGAAACGGGCCGCCGTCGGCCGATCCAGCCCGCGCCCCAGGCCGGCGGCGATGGTCGTGCCGCTGCGCGAGACGCCCGGCAGCAGGGCCAGCACCTGGAACACGCCGATGATGAGCGTATCCAGCCAGGTCAGGCGGTCGAGCGGCTTGGTGCCCCGCCGCAGCCGTTCGCCGGCGATCAGGAAGGCAGCCGTCACCAGCAAGCCCACCGCGGCGATGGTCGGCGAACTGAACTGCTTCTCGAAGAAGTCCAGCGCCAGCAAGCCGGCGATGGCCGCGGGCACGGAGCCGAGGACCATGAAATAGCCCAGGCGGGCGTTGGCATCGTCGAACGGCCGGCGGCGGGCCAGGCCACTCAGCACGGCGCGGATGATCGTCACCAGGTCGCGCCAGAAGTAGGCGATGATGGCCAGCAGTGTGCCGGCGTGGACAAGGCCGATGAGCACCAGGTCGGGTTGAGACAGGCCCAGGATGGCCGGTACCAGAACGAGATGGCCGTCGCTGCTGATGGGCAGAAACTCAGTGACACCCTGAATGATGCCGATGAGTATGGATTCGAGTAAGGACATAGTAATCAGTGGCTGGTGGTTATTGGCTCGTGGTTGGTTGCCCGTCTTCGTTTGGATAATGGCTCAGAAAGTCCATGGCGAACTGTACAAGTTCTCCCTTGCGAATCGCCTTACGGAGATCGTCCATCAGGCGCAGGAGGAAATGGAGGTTGTGGGTCGTCAACAGGATGTGGGCCAGGATTTCGTTGGCCATGACCAGATGGCGCAGGTAGGCGCGGCTGAAGTGGGCACAGGTGGGGCAGTCGCAGGCGGCGTCGATGGGCAGCGGGTCGGCCGTGTATTGCGCGTTGCGCAGGTTGATGCGCCCGCCCAGCACCAACGCCGCGCCGTTGCGGGCGATGCGCGTCGGCAGCACGCAGTCGAAGATGTCTATGCCGCGCAGGACGCCGTTGACGAGGTCTTCCGGCGCGCCGACGCCCATCAGGTAGCGCGGCCGGCCGGCGGGCAGCACCGGGTGGAGCGCCTCCAGCACGGCGTGCATCTCCGCCTTCGTCTCGCCCACGGCCAGGCCGCCGATGGCGTAGCCGGGCAGGTCGAGGCCCATCAGGAAGCGGGCGCTCTCCTCGCGCAGGTCGGGGAACACGCCGCCCTGGACGATGCCGAACAGGGCCTGGTCGGGCCGCGTCTTGGCCGCCAGGCAGCGCTCGGCCCAGGCATGGGTGCGGCCGAGCGACTGCTCGACATAGGCGCGCTCATTGGGCGGCGGGCACTCGTCGAACATCATGATGATGTCCGCGCCCAGGTTCTCCTGGATGGCGATCGACTTCTCCGGCGTGAAGCGATGGCTGGAGCCGTCGAGGTGGGACTTGAAGGTCACGCCGTCGGCGTCGATGCGGCGCGTGTCGCTG
>WBZM01001857.1_pt1 | contig 19452 bp, 24 predicted proteins | sample 5204271 | NCBI WGS metagenome assembly WBZM01 (sample SAMN12344346, study PRJNA552823) | activated sludge metagenome | biome: Activated sludge suspended growth; feature: Nitrification reactor; material: Wastewater; isolation source: activated sludge from nitrification reactor of wastewater...
CGCAACCCGACTGCGGCCCGTTCCCGGCGCCGCAGCCGCCGGCGTTTCTGGCCAGGAGGACGGCATGAGCCTGCACGTGGCCATCTACCTGTTCGACGACGTCGAGGTGCTCGATTTCGCGGGGCCGTACGAGGTCTTTACCACCGCCAGCCGGGTGGCGCGGCGCGGCGAGCCGCAGGCGGCGGCACCTTTCGTCGTCAGCACCGTCGCCCGCGAATTGCGGCCGCTTCGTGCCCGGGCCGGCCTGCTGGTGCAGCCGGATTCACTGCTGGCGCAGTCGGCGCCCATCGACGTGCTGATCGTGCCGGGCGGCGTGGTCGATGCCGAACTCCTGCAACCGGCGCTGTCCGGCTGGATTGCGGCGACGGCCGCGACGGCGCGGATCACCGCCTCGGTATGTACCGGCGCCTTCCTGCTGGCGGCGGCCGGGCTGCTCGACAGCCGGCGGGCGACGACGCACTGGGAGGATATGGCCGACCTGCGCCGGCGCTTCCCGGCGGTGACGGCAGTCGCCGACGTCAGCTGGGTGGACGAAGGTCGCATCGTGACGTCGGGCGGCATTTCGGCCGGCATCGACATGAGCCTGCATCTCGTCGAACGGCTGGCCGGGCGCGATCTGGCCGAGGCGACAGCGCGCCAGATGGAATACCGCTGGGGCGAGCCGGCGAGGTCGTGACGCGGTCTGCTAAAATGGCGTTTTCGCTATTTTGGCCAAACGCCTCGTGACGACCATCACCATCGCCCTTTCCAAGGGCCGCATCTTCGACGAAACCCTGCCGCTGCTGGCCGCCGCCGGCATCGTGCCGGCCGAGAACCCGGAAACCTCGCGCAAGCTGATCATCGAGACCAACCAGCCGAACGTGCGCGTCGTCATCGTCCGCGCCACCGACGTGCCGACCTACGTGCAGTATGGCGCCGCCGACATCGGCGTCGCCGGCAAGGACGTGCTGATCGAGCATGGCGGCGAGGGCCTCTACGCGCCGCTCGACCTGAAGATCGCCAAGTGCCGGATGATGGTCGCCGTCCCCGAGGGCTTCGACTACGCCAGCGCCGTCCGCCAGGGCGCCCGCCTCAAGGTGGCGTCCAAGTACATCAAGACGGCGCGCGAACATTTCGCCAGCAAGGGTGTCCATGTCGATCTGATCAAGCTCTACGGCTCGATGGAGCTGGCGCCGCTGGCCGGGCTGGCCGACGCCATCGTCGACCTGGTGTCGACCGGTGGCACGCTGAAGGCCAACAAGCTGGTTGCCTGCGAGCACATCATGGACATTTCCTCGCGCCTCGTGGTCAACCAGGCCTCGCTGAAGGTCAAGCGCGAAACCCTGCAACCGATCATCGACGCCTTTGCCGGGGCGGTGGAGAAATCGTCATGAGCATTGCAATTCAGCGTCTGTCTACGGTCGACGCCGATTTCCTGTCGAAACTGAAAACCCTGCTCGCCTTCGAGGCGGCAGCCGACGAGAACATCGAGCGCACCGTCGCCGCCATCCTGGCCGACGTGAAGGCGCGCGGCGACGCGGCGGTGATCGAATACACCAACAAGTTTGATCGCCTGACCGCCAAGGCCATGATCGACCTCGAACTGCGTAGGGACGAACTGCAGAAGGCGCTCGCCGGCCTGCCGGCCGACCGCCGCGCCGCGCTCGAAGCCGCCGCCGGCCGCATCCGCGCCTACCACGAGCGGCAGCGGATGGAAGGCTGGTCCTACACCGAAGGCGACGGCACCCTGCTCGGCCAGATGATCACCCCGCTCGACCGCGTCGGCCTCTACGTGCCGGGCGGCAAGGCGGCCTACCCGTCGTCGGTGCTGATGAACGCGATTCCGGCCAAAGTCGCCGGCGTCAAGGAACTGATCATGGTCGTCCCGACACCGGACGGCGAGCGCAACCAGCTGGTGCTGGCGGCGGCCTGCCTGGCCGGCGTCGACCGCGTGTTCACCATCGGCGGTGCCCAGGCCGTCGGCGCCCTGGCCTATGGCACGCAGACGGTGCCGCAGGTGGACAAGATCGTCGGCCCCGGCAACGCCTACGTCGCGACGGCCAAGCGCCGTGTCTTCGGCATCGTCGGCATCGACATGGTCGCCGGCCCTTCCGAAATCCTCGTCGTCTCGGACGGCACCGGCAACCCGGACTGGGTGGCGATGGACCTGTTCTCGCAGGCCGAGCATGACGAGCTGGCGCAGTCGATCCTGATCTGCACCGACGCCGCCTTCATCGAGCGCGTGCAGGCGAGCATAGCGAAGCTGTTGCCGACCATGCCGCGCCGTGAAGTCATCGAAACCTCGCTGACCAACCGCGGCGCCTTCATCCTGGTGCGCGACATGGACGAGGCGGTGGCTATCGCCAATCGCGTCGCGCCCGAGCACCTTGAGCTGGCGCTCGACAACCCGGATCCGTGGGTGGCGAAGATCCACCACGCCGGCGCCATCTTCATCGGTCACTACACCTCGGAGTCGCTCGGCGACTACTGTGCCGGTCCCAACCACGTGCTGCCGACCTCGGGCTCGGCGCGCTTCTCGTCGCCGCTCGGCGTCTACGACTTCCAGAAGCGCACCAGCCTGATCAAGGTCTCGCCGGCCGGCGCGCAGACCCTGGGTCGCATCGCGTCGACGCTGGCGCACGGCGAAGGCCTGCCGGCGCATGCCCGGTCGGCCGAGTTCCGTCTGGAAAATTGAGCGAAAAACGGTGTCGACCGCAGCAACCCCCGAATGCCAAAGCCGCCCGGACCTCCGGGCGCTTTTTTTGGGCTTTTCCGCGGTCGGCCTCTCCGGCTTCGGCGGCGTCCTGCCATTCGCCCGGCGCATGCTGGTCGAGCAGCGCAAGTGGATGACGGCGGACGAGTTCAACACCCAGCTCGGCCTCTGCCAGTTCCTGCCCGGCCCCAATGTCATCAACCTGGCGGTCGTCGTCGGCAAGCGTTACCGCGGCGTCGCCGGCGCCATCATCGCGCCGGTCGGGCTGCTCGCCGGGCCGCTCGCCATCGTGCTGCTGCTGGCGCTCCTCTACGACCGCTACGGCAGCCTGCCGATCGCCCAGTCCATGCTGCGCGGCATCGCCGCCGTCGGCTGCGGCCTGCTGTTCGCGATGGCCTGGCGCATGGGGTCGGCGCTCAAGGGCAAGGCCGTCTTCCTGCCGTTTACCGCGCTGACCGTCGCCGCCATCGCCTGGCTGCGCTGGCCGCTGCCGATCGTCATGGTCGCCGGGCTGTTGCTGTCCGGCGGCGTCGCCTGGTGGCAGCTGGGCCGGAAATGAGCGTCGCCGGCGAACTCTTCCTCGAATTCGCGCTGCTCTCCTTCGTCGCCTTCGGCGGCGCCACTGCGCTGCTGCCGGAGATGCACCGCGTCGTCGTCGACAATCACCACTGGCTCGACGACACCACTTTCACCCATCTCTATGCCATCGCCCAGGCCGCGCCCGGGCCGAACGTGCTGGTCGTCACCCTGATCGGCTGGGAGGTCGCCGGGCTGGCCGGCGCGCTGGCGGCGACGCTGGCGATGTGCCTGCCGATGAGCATCCTGATCTACCTGCTGATCGACCGCTGGGAAAGCTTTTCCGGCAAGCGCTGGCAACAGGCGGTCAGCCTCGGCGTGGCGCCGCTGGCGGTCGGGCTGGTGTTTTCCGGCGCGACGCTGATCGCGACCTCGGCGAGCCTCGGTTGGGCGGCCTGGCTGCTGCTGGCGGCGACCGTCGTCGCCAACCTGCGGACGAAACTGCATCCGCTGTGGTTCATCGCCGTCGGCGCGGTGCTCGGCCTGCTCGGCCTCGTCTGATTTTTGACCGTTTCCGGGCGTCGACCGCAAGCGCCGGTCAGCGCCCGGCGTAGGGGTTTTCCAGGCCGGCGATGACTTCCTGAAAGACGGCGCGGATCTGGTGTTCCTCGCATTCCATCAGCAGCGCATCCTCGAAGGCGTCCTGCGCCATCTGGCGCAGTTCCTCGAGATTCTCGCGCAGCACCTTGATCTTCTCGGTGCAGGCGACGACGCTGCCGTCCGGGCGTTTCCAGATGATTTCCGGTGCGTTCATGCGAGTATTTCGCGCAACGCGTCGCTCAGTGCGCGGCATTCGTCGTCGGTGCCGACGGTGATGCGCAGATGCTGGTCGATGCGTGGCAGCTTGAAGTGGCGGACGATAATGTTTCGATCGCGCAGCGCGCCGGCGAGTTCCGCCGCATCGCGCTGCGGGTGGCGGGCGAAGATGAAGTTGGCGGCCGACGGCAGCACGTCGAAGCCGAGTCCGGCCAGTTCGCCGACCAGGCGTTCGCGGCTGGCGACGACCCGGGCGCAGCAGTCGGCGAAATGCGCCTCGTCCTCCAGCGCGGCGACGGCGCCGACGATGGCCAGGCGGTCGAGCGGATAGGAGTTGAAGCTGTTCTTGACCCGCTCCAGCGCCTCGATCAGGGCCGGGTGGCCGACCGCGAAGCCGACGCGCAGGCCGGCCAGCGCGCGCGACTTGGACAGCGTGTGGATGACCAGCAGGTTGTCGTAGCGAGCGACCAGGCCGATGGCGGTGTCGCCGCCGAAATCGACGTAGGCTTCGTCGACGACGACGACCGAATCCGGATTGGCCGCGAGGATTCGCTCGATGGCGTCGAGCGCCAGCAGGCGGCCGGTCGGCGCGTTCGGGTTGGGGAAAATGATGCCGCCGTTCGCTTGGCCGCAGTAGTCGGCCGGGTCGATGCTGAAATCGGCGGTGAGCGGCACGGTGCGGTAGGCGACGCCGTAGAGTCCGCAATAGACCGGATAGAAGCTGTAGGTGATGTCCGGGAAGAGGATCGGCGCGTCGTGCTTCAACAGCGCCTGGAAGGCGTGCGCCAGCACCTCGTCCGAGCCGTTGCCGACGAAGACCTGCTGTGCCGTGACGCCGTGCCGCCGGGCGACGGCCGCTTTCAGCAGATCGGCATTGGGGTCGGGGTAGAGGCGCAGGCGCGCCGCGTCGTCGCCGAGTTCGCCCCGGATCGCCGCCAGCACCCGGGGCGAGGGCGGGTAGGGGTTCTCGTTGGTGTTGAGCTTGATCAGGTTGGCGATCTTGGGCTGTTCGCCCGGCACGTAGGGGGTGAGGTCGCGGACGACCTGGCTCCAGAAGCGACTCATGGGGTTTGCGCGGAAAGCTGAAACAGGGGCCGAAATGGTATCATGACCCCCCGTTCACAAGCCTTCGCAGCCTTTACCATGCGGCAAGCCGAAATCACTCGCAACACGCTGGAGACGCAGATCACCGTCCGTCTCGATCTCGACGGCACCGGCCAGGGCAAGTTCGCCACCGGCGTGCCTTTCCTCGACCACATGCTCGACCAGATCGCACGCCACGGCCTGATCGACCTCGATGTCCAGGCGACGGGCGACCTGCACATCGACGCGCACCATACCGTCGAGGACATCGGCATCACCGTCGGCCAGGCGCTGGCCAGGGCCTGGGGCGACAAGAATGGGCTGACCCGCTACGGCCACAGCTACGTGCCGCTCGACGAGGCGCTGTCGCGCGTCGTCATCGACCTGTCGGGCCGGCCCGGGCTGGAGTTCAACGTGCCCTTCACGCGGGCGATGATCGGCCAGTTCGACGTCGACCTGGTCCACGAATTCTTCCAGGGCCTGGTCAACCACGCCGGGATGACCCTGCACATCGACAACCTGCGCGGCGTCAATGCCCACCATCAGGTGGAAACCGTCTTCAAGGCCTTCGGCCGCGCCCTGCGCATGGCGGCGACGCCCGATCCGCGTATGGCCGGCGCCATGCCGTCGACCAAGGGGTCGCTGTGAGCGCTGGCAAAACCGTTGCCGTCATCGACTACGGGATGGGCAACCTGCGTTCGGTGTCGAAGGCGCTGGAGCATGTCGCCGGTGGCCGGGACGTGGTCGTCACCGCCGACCCGGCCGTGGTGGCCGCTGCCGAGCGCGTCGTCTTTCCCGGCCAGGGGGCGATGCCCGACTGCATGCGCGAACTCGACGCCCGCGGCCTGCGCCCGGCGGTGTTGGCGGCGGCCCGCGAGAAGCCGTTCCTCGGCATCTGCATCGGCCTGCAGATGCTGTTCGAGCACAGCGAGGAAGGCGATGTCGCCGGCCTCGGCGTGTTCGCCGGCGAGGTCCGGCGTTTTCCCGATGAAAAGATGGTCGACCGCAACGGCCAGCGCCTCAAGGTGCCGCACATGGGCTGGAACCGCCTGCAGCAGAAGCCGCACGCGCTGTGGTCGGGAATCGCCGACGGGGCGCGCTTCTACTTCGTGCACAGCTACTGCGTGCAGCCGGCCGATCCGTCGGTGGTGACCGGCACCGCCGAGTACGGCGTCCCCTTTACCTGTGCGGTGGGGCGGGATAATATCTTTGCCGTTCAATTCCACCCCGAGAAAAGCGCCCAGGACGGCCTGCAGCTTTTGAAAAATTTCGTCGCGTGGCGTCCCTGAGACGCTTCCAGCCGTTACTTCGCATCCGACCCCCATGCTGATTATTCCCGCCATCGATCTCAAGGACGGCCAGTGCGTCCGTTTGAAGCAGGGCCTGATGGAACAGGCCACCGTCTTTTCCGACAGCCCGGCCGCCATGGCCAGCCACTGGCTGGCCCAGGGGGCGCGGCGCCTGCATCTGGTCGACCTCAACGGCGCCTTCGCCGGCAAGCCGAAGAACGAATCGGCGATCAAGGCGATCCTGCGCGAAGTCGGCGATGACATTCCGGTCCAGCTCGGCGGCGGCATCCGCGATCTCGACACCATCGAGCGTTGCCTCGACGACGGCCTGACCTACGTCATCATCGGCACCGCCGCCGTCAAGAACCCCGGCTTCCTGCACGACGCCTGCACCGCCTTTCCCGGCCACATCATCGTCGGGCTCGACGCCAAGGACGGCAAGGTGGCGACCGACGGCTGGTCCAAGCTGACCGGCCACGACGTCGTCGACCTCGGCAAGAAATACGAGGATTATGGCGTCGAGTCGATCATCTATACCGATATCGGCCGCGACGGCATGCTGTCCGGGCTGAATATCGAGGCGACCGTGCGTCTGGCGCAGGCGTTGACCATTCCGGTCATCGCGTCCGGCGGCCTGTCCAGCCTCGACGACATCAAGGCGTTGTGCGCCGTCGAACGCGAAGGCGTCGTCGGCACCATCGCCGGCCGTGCAATCTACGACGGTTCGCTCGATTTCAAGTCAGCGCAGGAAGCCGCCGACGCCGGCAACCTCTGATGCTGGCCAAGCGCATCATTCCCTGCCTCGACGTCACCGCCGGCCGCGTCGTCAAGGGCACCAACTTCGTCGATCTGCGCGATGCCGGCGACCCCATCGAGATCGCCCGCCGCTACGACGAGCAGGGCGCCGACGAGGTGACCTTCCTCGACATCACGGCGTCCAGCGACCAGCGCGACATCATCCTGCATATCGTCGAGGCCTGCGCCGAGCAGGTCTTCATCCCGCTGACCGTCGGCGGCGGCGTGCGCAAGGTCGAGGACGTCCGGCGCCTGCTCAACGCTGGCGCCGACAAGGTGTCGATGAACACGGCGGCGGTGAATGACCCGGATCTGGTGTTCAACGCCTCGAGCAAGGTCGGTTCGCAGTGCATCGTCGTCGCCATCGACGCCAAGCAGACGGCGCCTGGCAAGTGGCACGTGTTCACCCACGGGGGGCGCAACGACACCGGCCTGGATGCGGTCGACTGGGCAAAACGGGTCGAAATGCTTGGCGCCGGGGAAATCCTGCTGACCAGCATGGATCGCGACGGCACCAAGAACGGTTTCGACCTCGCGCTGACCCGCGCCGTGTCCGACGCCGTGCGCATCCCGGTGATCGCCTCGGGCGGCGTCGGCAACCTGCAGCATCTCGCCGACGGCGTCACCGAGGGCCGCGCCGATGCCGTGCTGGCCGCCTCGATCTTCCATTTCGGCGAATACACGGTGCGCCAGGCCAAGGAATACATGGCGGCGCGCGGCATCGAAGTCCGCCTGTAATGGCCGATCTCGACAATGCTCTGCCGTGGCTGGAGGCCCTGATATGGGATGCCGACGGCATGATTCCGGCCATCGCCCAGGACCAGAACGGGCGTGTCGTGATGTTCGCCTTCATGAACCGCGAGTCGCTGCAGGAAACAGTCCGCTGCGGCAACGCGGTATACTGGTCACGTTCGCGTCGGCGTCTGTGGCGCAAGGGTGAGGAATCGGGCCATTTCCAGAAGGTGAAGACGATCCGCACCGACTGCGACGGCGATGTGCTGCTGCTGACGATCGAACAGGTCGGCGGCATTGCCTGTCATACCGGCCGCGAGAGCTGTTTTTTCAACGAGTTGCAGGGGGAACGCTGGGTTCCCGCTGATCCGGTTTTGAAAGACCCTAAGGAAATTTACGCAAAATGAGCACGCACGACATCCTGCACCGTCTGTCCGACACGCTGGCCTCGCGTCGCAATGCCGACCCGGAAACTTCCTACACCGCCCAGTTGTTCGCGAGCGGCCCCGACTCGATCCTCAAGAAGATCGGCGAGGAGTGCGCCGAGCTGATCATGGCCGGCAAGGAAGGCAAGCGCCTGAACATCGTCTGGGAATCGACCGACGTCATCTACCACGTGCTGGTGCTGCTCGCCTTCTACGGCCTGTCGATCGAGGACGTTTCGCAGGAGATGCGCCGCCGCGAGGGCATTTCCGGCATCGACGAGAAAAAGGCCCGGAGCGCCAAGTGAGCGACTGCATCTTCTGCAAGATCGTCGAGGGAAAGATTCCGGCGAAGAAGGTCTATGAAGACGAGGACATCCTCGCCTTCAACGACATCAATCCGGCGCGCCCGGTGCATGTGCTGGTGATTCCGAAAAAGCACATCACCTCGCTGGCGACGACGGCAGCGGAGGATACGCCGGTGCTCGGCAAGATGCTGGCCAGGGCCAACGAAATTGCGGTGGCTCAAGGCAGCCCGGACGGTTTCCGGGTCATCATCAACACCGGTCGGGTCGGCAACCAGGAAGTGCCGCACCTGCACATCCACATCGTGGGCGGGCCGGACCCGGTCGGCCCCATGCTAAAACGCATCTAGGAGACAATCATGGGCAGTTTTTCCGTCTGGCACTGGCTGATCGTACTGGTCATCGTGCTGCTGATCTTCGGCACCAAGAAGTTGCGCAACGTCGGGCAGGATCTCGGCGGTGCGGTCAAGGGCTTCAAGGATGGCATGAAGGACGCCGGCGCGCCCGACCAGAAGGCCGAAACCCCGCCGCCCGAGAAGGTCGGCGGACAGACCATCGATGTCGAAGTGAAGGAAAAGACGAAGAGCTAGTGGCGGGTCGCGTGTCGCTAGTCGTCAGCTTTTAGCTAGAGACTAATGACCGGAAACCGGCAACTACAACTATGTTCGATATCGGCTTTTCCGAACTCATGGTCATCGGCGTCGTCGCCCTGCTCGTCATCGGGCCGGAGAAACTGCCGAAGGTGGCGCGCACGCTGGGGCATCTGCTCGGGCGCGCGCAGCGCTACGTCAATGACGTCAAGTCCGACATAAACCGCGAGATCCAGCTCGACGAACTGAAGAAGCTGCAGTCGCAGGTGACCGACTCGGCCCGTGCCTTGGAGGATTCGGTGCGCAAGGAGTACGAGTCCGCCCGTTCGGTACTTGAATCGCCGGCCCGGGCGGCGGCTGCCGAGCTCGAGGACGCCGCGCAACAGGTCGCGCAGGCGACCCAGATGCCGCCTTCGCCGCCGGCAACCGGCGACAACACGGGCAAACCCGCCGCATGAGCGATCCGCAGGTCGAATCCGCGCCCGAAGAGTCGTTCATCTCGCATCTGGTCGAGCTGCGCGACCGGTTGCTGCGCAGCCTGATCGCGGTCGGCGTCGTGCTCGGGGCGCTGTGCCTCTACCCTGGCCCGGGCGCCATCTACGACATCCTCGCCGCGCCGCTCACCGCCGCGCTGCCGGAAGGCACCAAGATGGTCGCCATCGGCGTCATCACGCCGTTCATGGTGCCGCTCAAGGTCACCGCCATGGTCGCCTTCGTGCTGGCGCTGCCTTATATCCTCTACCAGGCCTGGGCCTTCATCGCGCCCGGCCTCTACGCCCATGAAAAGCGCCTCGGCATCCCGCTGATCGTTTCCAGCACCCTGCTGTTCATGCTCGGCATGGCCTTCTGCTACTTCTTCGTCTTCGGCCAGGTGTTCAGCTTCATCGCCGGTTTCGCGCCGAAGAGCATCACGCCGGCGCCGGACATCGAGGCCTACCTGTCGTTCGTGATGACCATGTTCCTCGCCTTCGGCATCGCCTTCGAGGTGCCGGTGGCCCTGGTCGTGCTGGTCAAGCTCGGGGTGGTCAGCGTCGACAAGCTCAAGGAGTGGCGCTCCTACTTCATCGTCGGCGCCTTCGTCGTGGCCGCCGTGGTGACGCCGCCGGACGTGGTTTCCCAGCTGGCGCTGGCGATTCCGATGTGCCTGCTCTACGAGCTGGGCATCTTTGCCGCCCGTTTCGTCTCCCGGCCGGCGCCGGCGGCGCCTGTTGCGGTCGACCCGGCTACAGAGGCGAAAATGGATGTCGAGATGGACCGCGCGGAAGACGAGTTCCGCAAGCTTTCCGGCAAGTAGTCAGGTCGCCTTCTTTTCCGGTCCCGGCCGGGTGGCCAGCGTCTGCACCGGCATCCCTTCGGCGAACCACCACAACGTCCCGGCCGGCATCACCGTCCACGCCTCGTTGTCGGTCAGCGGCTGGGTGGCGATCACCGCCACGCGATCGTCGGGCCGGGTGACGGCGTTGAAATCGACGGTGACGTCCTGGTCCTTGAGGTGCGCCTGGGCAAACGGCGCCTGGCGGACGATATAGGCGAGCTTGGTCGAGGCGTGGGCGAACAGCCAGTCACCGTTCGAGAGCAGGAAGTTGAACTCGCCGTGGCCGGCGATTTCCAGCGTCAGCGCATGGATGGCGGCAAACAGCGCGTCGGCGGTGGGCGCCGTGCCGCCGAAGCGCCGGCGCAACTGGTCGAGCAGCCAGCAGAAGGCGCGCTCGCTGTCGGTGACGCCGACCGGGACGAAGCTGCCGTCCAGCGTCGGTGCGAAATCGACGAGGTTGCCGTTGTGGGCGAAGATCCAGTAACGTCCCCACAGTTCGCGCATGAACGGGTGGGTGTTTTCCAGCCCGACGACGCCCTGCGTCGCCTTGCGGATGTGGGCGATGACATTTTTCGAATGGATCGGATACTGGCGCACCAGCTCGGCGAGCGGCGAAGTGCACGACGGCTTCGGTTCGAGGAAGACGCGCGTGCCGCGGCCCTCGAAGAAGGCGATGCCCCAGCCGTCGGAATGGACGTCAGTCGCCCCGCCGCGCGCCTGGAAGCCGGTGAACGAGAAGCAGATGTCGGTCGGCACGTTGCAGTTCATGCCCAGCAGCTGGCACATCGCTCACTCCTGTTCCGCACGCATGGCCGGCCGCTTGCCGACCTTGACCTGCAGTTCGACGACGTTCTTGTCGCGGCGCAGGCGGAAAGCCGAGCGTTCCTCGGGCTTGAGCGCGGCGATCAGGTCGAGCATGACCTGCGGGTCGGTGACCGGCTTGCCGCCGACCGTCAGCAGCACGTCGCCGGGTCGGATGCCGGCGGCGTCGGCCGGGCTGCCGCGCACGACGCCGGCGATCAGCGCCCCTTCGTTGTCCGGCAGGCCGAAGGACTCGGCCAGTTCGGGCGTGATTTCCTGGGCTTCGACGCCGATCCAGCCGCGCGTCACGGCACCGTGCTGGATGATCTGCTCCATGATGTTCTTGGCGCTCGACACCGGGATCGCGAAGCCGATGCCGAGCGAGCCGCCGGTGCGCGAGTAGATCGCGGTGTTGATGCCGACCAGGTTGCCGTCGACATCGATCAGGGCGCCGCCCGAGTTGCCCGGGTTGATCGCTGCGTCGGTCTGGATGAAGTTCTCGAAGGTGTTGATCCCGAGGTGCGAGCGGCCGAGCGCCGAAACGATGCCCATGGTCACCGTCTGGCCGACGCCGAAGGGGTTGCCGATCGCCAGCACGACATCGCCGACGCGCAGGTTCTCCATCTGGCCGAAGGTGATCGCCGGCAGCTTGTCGGCCTTGATCTGCAGCACGGCAAGGTCGGATTCCGGATCGCTGCCGATGACCTTGGCCTTGTAGGTGTGGCCGTCGTTGAGCGACACCTGGATATCCTTTGCCGCCTCGACGACGTGGAAATTGGTCAGGATGTAGCCGTTGCTGCTGACCAGCACGCCCGAGCCGAGGCCAAGGTTCTGCTGTGGCGGGCCGTCCGGACGCTCGCCGAAGAAATGGCGGAAGACCGGATCGTCGAGCAGCGGGTGGCGCCGCTTTTTCACTTCCTGCGTCGTGTAGATGTGCACGACGGCCGGTAGCGCGGCGCGCGCCGCCTCGCGATACGAAGCGGTTCCCTTGCGCTCGTCATCCGGGGCAGCGGCGGGCGCCTGCTGTACCGTGACCGACGCCTGGCGGGCGGGCAGCCATTCCGGCTTCAGCGTGCTCAGCACGAACATGACGGCGACCGCAATCGTTACCGTTTGTGCAAAAATCAGCCACAACCTGCGCATGGAAGACCGTCTCGATGAAACGCGAAGAACTGGTGGAATATCTGGATGAGCTGTTGCAGCCCGCAAAGTTCCGGGATTATTGCCCAAACGGCCTGCAAGTGGAAGGACGCGCCGAGGTCGTACGGGTGGTGGCCGGCGTCACCGCCAGCCAGGCGCTGCTCGATGCAGCCGTGGCGCGCGGCGCCGATGCGGTGCTGGTCCACCACGGCTATTTCTGGAAGGGCGAAGATGGCCGCGTCACGGGCATCCGCCGGCAGCGCCTGAAAACCCTGCTCGGCCACGACATCAACCTGTTCGCCTACCACCTGCCGCTCGACGCCCATCCCGAACTGGGCAACAACGCGCAGCTGGCGAGCCGCCTCGGCTGGCAGCCCACGGGGCGTTTCGGCGAGCAGGACATCGCCTGGCTGGGCGAGGTCGGCGCACCGATGACGGCCGGCCGGCTGGCCGAGCAGATCGCCGCCAGCCTGGCCCGTCAGCCGCTGCTGATCGGCGACGCGCAGCGTCCCCTAAGGCGTCTCGGCTGGTGCACCGGCGGGGCGCAGAGCTATTTCGAGCAGGCCATCGCCCTCGGCGTCGACGCCTTCATCTCGGGCGAAATCTCGGAGCAGACCGTCCATCTGGCGCGCGAGAGCGGGGTCGCCTACCTGGCTTGCGGACACCACGCGACCGAGCGCTACGGCGTGGCAGCGCTCGCCGAACACCTCGCCGCCCGTTGCGGCCTGCAGTGCGAGTTCGTGGATGTCGATAATCCCGTGTAGGGCGCGCTCCCGGCAAACGCCGCGGCTTGCCGGGAATCCCCTCTAAGCCTCGCGCCGCAGGCCGTAGCCCGCTTCCAGGACCAGCAGGAGCAGGACGATCTCCTCGATCACCTCGAGCGGGAAGCCGCTGCGCTGGCCGTTGCGCGTGTCGTGCACCAGTTCGTACAGGTAGTCCATGCCGGTTCGGGTGCCCCACGTGGCGGTGATGCGGCTGACGATGTGCGGGTAGTCGGCGAGCGACTTGAGCCCGGAGACCGGTGCCTCAAGATCCTGCCAGGCCGGCACCTGCAGGTTGAATTTCTGGCGCAGCGCCGGCAGTAGCCGGGTGTACTCGCCGCGCATGCCGCCGCGCCGGTAGAGGTCGAGCAGCATCAGCCACGGCCGTGGATTGTCCGAGGCGCTTTCCTCGATATGTTGGGCCAGGGTTTCGGTGGCGCCCTGCAGGCGGCCGAAGGAGAGCATGATTTCGGCGAGCGCGATGGCGCTGTCGTCCTGGTTGAAGTGGGCTTCCGGTCCCCTGACTTCGTCGGGAGCCCGTGAAAAGACGTCGGGTTGCGTGTCGATGGCCGCGGCAGCGGGAAGGCTGGCGGGCGGGGCGACCCGCGGCTCCGGTATGTCCGGGGAGGCCTCGGGCATGCCGGCCGGTTCCGTCTGGTGCGGCGCGCGCGGGATCGGCGGCGGCATCGCTTCGCCGTTGCGGCGCTCGCGCCGGCGGCCGAGGAGATGCGCGAGCCCGCCGGCAATCAGGCCGCCGGCCAGCGCGCTGAGCAGGGCTTCCAGCCAGTTGTTGCCAGAGGCGGCGGGCGGTGGCGGTTCCGCCGGCTTGGCCACCGGGGCGGGCAGGGCGCCGCCGGCGGCCTGGGCGGCCTGCAGCTTCTGCTGGAGCGCCAGCGATTCGGCGGTCAGCGCCAGCGCCTTGTCGAGCGCCTCGATCTGCGTGTTGAGCGACTGGATGGTGGCTTCCACCTTCTGCAGACGCTCGTCGAGTTCGGCCTTGGGGTCCCTGGGCGGCGCCGCCTTTTCGCCGGGCTTGAGTTCGGCCGGCGGCGCGCCGATGAGGACGCGGTCGACGCCGCCGGGCTTCGGCGCCGGCGTGGGCTTGACCACTTTAGGCGGCGGTGGCGGCGCGGGCGGTTCCGCCGGCTCGCTGCGCGGCTTCGCCTGCTGCATGGGCAGCGCGTCGCGCTCGGCGGCGACGCGCTGCTTGACGTCGGGAATGATGACGGGCGTGCCGTCGACGAGCGCCGGACGGCGGCTCAGTTGCGGATTGGCGCGCTTGAGCGCGGCGAGCATCCGGCGCTGCTGCGCCAGGTTGTCCGGAACCAGCGTTTCGGCGATGCCTTCCAGGGTGTCGCCCTCGCTGGCGCGGTATTCCTGGACCGCCGCGCCGCGACTGCGCGTCGGGGCGACCGGGATGTCGACCGGGCTCGCGCCGGCCGGCGCAGGGCTGGCGAGGACGAGGGGCTCGGACGGCATCAGTACGTAATCGCGCTGCAAATCGACACCGCAGCCGGCGCGCAGGCCGATCAGGAAAATCGGTTCGGAGATCGGCTTGCTGCCGGTGAGGTGCAGGCGGTAGCGGTTGCCGTCGCGCACCAGCCTGGTCTTGGCGCTGGAGATGACCGGGAGATCGGAACCGTTGAGCGGGGCCAGCGAAAAGCAGGTGGCTTCCAGATGCTCGTCGGCATCGGCGGCGATCGGCACCTCGGCACGCAACGGCTCGCCGATGCGCGAATGCAGCACGATGTCGCCAAAGCCGATCGACCAGGCCTGGCTTGCCGAAAGCAGGGCGGCGCCCACGGTGCTCAAGCGAAATGTTGTGGCGGTCACAGTTACCTACCCTTGGTCGTTAGCCGGTATTCCATGGGCAAATATTAGCAGCAGGCTGGCGTCGGCATCAGGAACTATTGCACACTAGCGGCCAATTTCACCTGAGCCGAAGGGGTTGTCATGGCGTTCGTCTTTCCCCCGCATTTCCACGCTGCGCTGCCGGTTGCCGGCGGCACGGACTTCTTCCCGGTGCGCCGCGTCTACTGCGTCGGGCGCAACTATGCCGACCACGCGCGCGAGATGGGCGCGCTGGCGCAGGCCGAGGGGCGCGAGCCGCCGTTCTTCTTCATGAAGCCGGGCGACACGGTGGTGAGCGGCGAGGGCGAGATCTCCGTCGCCTATCCGCCGCTGACCCGCAACCTGCATCACGAAATCGAACTGGTCGTCGCGCTTGGCAGCGGCGGCGCGAATGTTGCGGTCGACCAGGCAAAAAGCCTGATTTTCGGCTATGCCGTCGGCCTCGACCTGACGCGCCGCGACATCCAGGCGCTGGCCAAGGAGAAGGGCCACCCGTGGGACATGGGCAAGGGCTTCGACCAGTCGGCGGTGGCCGGCGTCATCCAGCCGGCGGCCAGGGTCGGGCACCCGGCCAGCGGCCGCATCTGGCTGACGGTCAATGGCGAAATCCGGCAGGACGGCGATCTTTCGGCGATGAGCTGGAAGGTGGCGGATATCATTGCCAATCTTTCCACCATGGTGCGCCTGGAGGCCGGCGACCTGATCTACACCGGCACGCCGGCCGGCGTCGGGCCGCTGCTGCCGGGTGACGTGCTGGAGGCGGGCGTCGACGGCGTCGGCACGCTGCGTGCGCGCATCGTCTGAGCTTGGGGCGAGTTTCCGGTAAACAGCATTCCCGCCGGTTGCCGGGTAACTCCCCCTACTTCGGACGCTTGTCGATGACGCGTTTCGCCTTGCCGATCGAGCGTTCGATGCCGCCGATCTCGACGATGTCGATGCGTGCCGAAATGCCGATATAGGACTTGATGTGGTGCTGCAGGTCGTGCGCCACGAACTCCTTCTCGGCGGCGCTGGCGAAGGCGAAGTCGGGCTTCAGTTCGACATCGACCTTAAGCGAGTCGAGATGGCCGTCGCGGCTGACTTCCAGCACGTAGTGCGGCGACAGCTTGGGTTGTTTGAGGATCAGTTCCTCGATCTGCGACGGGAAGACGTTGACGCCGCGGATGATCAGCATGTCGTCGGAGCGTCCGGTGATCTTGCCGATGCGGCGCATCGCGCGGGCGGTCGGCGGCAGCAGGCGGGTCAGGTCGCGCGTGCGGTAGCGGATCACCGGCATCGCCTCCTTGGTCAGCGAGGTGAACACCAGTTCACCCTGGCTGCCTTCGGGCAGCACCTCGCCGGTGTTGGGGTCGATGATCTCGGGGTAGAAGTGGTCTTCCCAGATAACCGGGCCGTCCTTGGTCTCGGCGCATTCGTTGGCGACGCCGGGGCCGATCACTTCCGAGAGGCCGTAGATGTCGATCGCGTCGATGCCGAAGGCGCTCTCGATCTCCTTGCGCATGGCGTCGGTCCACGGTTCGGCGCCGTGGATGCCGATGCGCAGCTTGGTGCTCTTCGGGTCGATGCCCTGGCGACGGAATTCGTCGGCGATGTTGAGCATGTACGACGGGGTGACCATGATGATGTCCGGCTTGAAGTCGCAGATCAGCTGGACCTGCTTCTCGGTCTGTCCGCCGGACATCGGGATCACCGTGCAGCCGAGCTTTTCGGCGCCGTAGTGGGCACCCAGTCCGCCGGTGAATAGCCCGTAGCCGTAGGCGACATGGACGATGTCGCCCGGCCGGCCGCCCGAGGCGTGGATCGAGCGGGCGATGAGGTCGGCCCAGGTGTCGATGTCCTTCTGTGTGTAGCCGACGACGGTCGGCTTGCCAGTGGTGCCGCTCGAGGCGTGGATGCGCACGACCTGCTCGCGCGGCACGGCGAACATGCCGTAGGGGTAGTTGTCGCGCAGGTCCTGCTTGGTCGTGAACGGAAACTTCGCCAGGTCGGCCAGCGACTTGAAGTCGTCCGGATGGACGCCGGCGGCGTCGAATTTGGCCTTGTAGTGCGGCACGTTGGCGTAGACATGGCGCAGCGTCCATTGCAGCCGTTCGGTTTGCAAGGCGGTGATTTCGTCGCGGCTGGCCGACTCGATGGCGTGCAGGCCGGTATGGGTCTTGTTCATTGTTGGCTCCCTCCAGAACTGTAAATTCTGTGGCAGTCGCCGGCGATGCTGGTTGAGGCAGATCAATTTGGCCCGTTTTTGGCGGTCGACCGCAGCCGTCGGGCGGCGCGTGCGACAATCGCGGCCCATGCTTCTCGCCGCCGCCCGGGGCCTGCTGGCCCATGCCCTGCCGATCCTGATCGCCCAGTTGTCGTCCATCGGCATGATGGTGGTCGATACCGCCGTGCTCGGCCATGTCAGCGCCGCCGACCTGGCGGCGGTGGCGATCGGCGGCGGCATCCAGATTTCGGTGGTCTTCGCGCTGGTCGGCATCCTGCAGGCGGTGGCGCCGGTCGTCGCCCAGCTGCACGGGGCGAAGCGCGACGGCGAGGTGGCCGGCGTTCTGCAGCAGGGATTCTGGCTGGCGCTCGCGCTCAGCGTTCCCGGGGTGTGGTTCCTGACGCATCCGCAATGGCTGCTCGGCACGGTGACGATGGACGCCGGGGTGGCGGCCAAGGTCACCGCCTATCTCGGCCTGCTGGCCTGGGGGTTGCCGGCGTCGCTCCTCTACCGCACCTTCTACGCCTTCTGCAACGCGCTGGGCAGGCCGCGGGTGCTGATGGGCATCGGCCTCGCCGCGCTTGCCCTGCACGCTGTCCTCGCCTGGGGTCTGGCGCTCCAGGGCTGGGCCGGCGAGCCGCTCGGGGTGATCGGCTGTGCCTGGTCCAACATCGTCATCGCCTGGCTGGCCTGCCTCACCGGTGCCGTCTGGCTCGCCGGCGGGCCGCTCGGGACGCGCTACCGCCCCTTCGCCGACTGGGCGCCGCCGGACGCCCGGCGCTGGCGCGAACTGCTGCGCCTCGGGCTGCCGATGGGGCTGTCCAACCTGGTCGAGATCACCTCGTTCACGCTGATCAGCCTGTTCATCGCCTCGCTCGGCGCCACCGTCGTCGCCGGCCACCGCATCATCGCCAACATCTCGGCGCTGACCTACATGCTGCCGCTGTCGCTGGCCATCGCCACCATGGCCGCCCTCGGCCAGGCGGTCGGCGGGCGCGACTGGCGGCGGGCGCACGCCGTGGTCAAGGCCGGCCTGCTGCTCGCTGCCCTGTTGTCGACGCTGGTCGGCGCGCTGCTCTGGCTGGCGGCCAGCCCCCTGATCGCCGCCTATACCGACGATCCGGCGGTGCGCGCAGTGGCCGCCAGTCTGATCATCTACGTCGCGCTCTACCAGTTCTTCGACGCGCTGCAGACCGTGGCCGGCCATGCCCTGCGCGCCTACCGCGTCACTTTCGTGCCGATGCTGGTGCAGACCTTCTGCTTCTGGGGCGTCGGCCTGCTCGGCGGCAGCTGGCTCTGCTTCCGCTGGTCGCCGCCGCTCGGCGTCGCCGGCTTCTGGCTGGCCTCGGTGGTCAGCCTGGTGCTCGCCGCGGCCCTGCTGCTGCCGCTGCTGCGCAAGGCGATGCAGGCCATGGAATCGCCTCCGTAATTATGAATTTCCGGCTGCAATAATTTGTCAGGTATGTGGTAACATTTTCGGTTCAAAGTCGGTATAAACCGGGTGGGGTCGGGGGATCATTTGGCTGCCGCTCATTGCTCGCAACTCAACTAAACGCAAGGAAAGCGCATGAAAATTCACGAATATCAGGGCAAGCAAATCCTGAAGAAATTCGGCGTTACGGTTCCGCGCGGGATTCACTGCACGACCGTCGATGACGCAGTCAAGGCAGCTGAAACCCTGGGCGGCAAGGTCTGGGTGGTCAAGGCCCAGATTCACGCTGGTGGCCGTGGCAAGGGCGGCGGCGTCAAGGTCGCTACTTCCCTGGAAAAAGTGCGCGAATACGCCGGGCAGATCCTCGGCATGCAGCTGATCACGCACCAGACCGGCCCGGAAGGCCAGAAGGTCCGTAATCTGCTGATCGAAGAAGGTGCAGACATCCAGCACGAGTACTACGTTGCTGCGCTGACCGACCGCGCCACCCAGTCCGTCGCCATCATGGCGTCGTACGAGGGCGGCATGGACATCGAGGAAGTCGCCCACAAGACCCCGGAAAAGATCGTCAAGGTTTTCGTCAATCCGCTGGTCGGCCTGACCGACGAGCAGGCCCTGACCCTGGCCAAGGGCATGGGCATGAACGAAGCCTCCATCCCGCAGTGCGTCGAGACCCTGAAGAACCTCTACACCTGCTACATGGAAACTG
>WBZM01001858.1_pt1 | contig 19452 bp, 23 predicted proteins | sample 5204271 | NCBI WGS metagenome assembly WBZM01 (sample SAMN12344346, study PRJNA552823) | activated sludge metagenome | biome: Activated sludge suspended growth; feature: Nitrification reactor; material: Wastewater; isolation source: activated sludge from nitrification reactor of wastewater...
CGAGATAGTTATGGTTAATAAGGATCCCGCCGTGGCCTACCCGTGCGGCATCCCGTGCGGCCTTCTGTGTGGCCTCCCGCGTGTCCCACCGCGCGGCGGACCATCCGGCTGCCCATGCGGCATCCCATGCGGCTGCCCATGCGGCCTCCTGTGTGTCCCACCGCGAGACGGACCACCCGGCTGCTCGTGCGCCTCCCCATGTGGCTGCCCATGCGGCATCCCATGCGGCTGCCCATGCGGCCTCCTCTGCGGCTGCCCGTGTGGCATCCCGTGCGGCCTTCTGTGCGGCATTCCATGCGGCCTCCCGTGTGGCCTCGGCTTCCTCTGCGGTGGCGAGGCCGTGCGCATGCAGGCGCGCCACGCGGATCGCCCCCATGCACCCCGGGTTACGGCCGTGCAGGTGGGCGACCGACTCGGCGATGTCCGCAGCAGTGAGGCGCAGCACCCGCTCGGTGATCGAGCCGACTGGCTCCACGAGCCGCGCTCGCCGAGCCACGACCTTGCAGTCGTCGTCGACGACGGGGCCGGTTGTCTCCACCGTCCAGACGACGGCGCCCAACCTGGCCCACCGGATCAAGTCCTGGTCACGGCACAGGTGCAGGCCACGCGCGCACGGCTGGATCGGACCGTCGACGTCGAGCCACTCGCCAGGCTCAGGCCACACGCCGGTGCCGCCATGGATGGCTTCCCGGGCGGGTCCCAGGATTTTCCACAGGGGCCGGGTCACGATGGTGCCCTCCATTCGGCGTTGCTGTCCCGGCCGAGTTCCCGCACGACGGCGCGGGAGTCGTCGGACAGCTCGACGTACCCATCTCGTGCGGCGAGTGCCCCGCGTGTGACGAGCTCACGGATGTGCCACCCGGTGCGGCGTGGCGGCACATCCGGGAACGCGTCGATGAGGTGCTCGACCTGCATCCCGCTGTCGGGTGCGTCACTGATCCGCCAGATGAGGGCGGCGCGTTCCCGGTCGAGCGCGACACGGCGGCCCCGGATCGTTGCGAGCACGAGGTCACGGACCGGGTCGGGTGAGGTGTGCCGGTCGTAGTCGGTCCACGCCTGTTCTATGTGCAGGGGGTCGCATGCGACCGCGACGGCATCGAGGGTGTCGGCCTCACGGGTGGTCCACAGGATACGGCTCGGCGTGTCCGCCCCGGGGTGCGGCCATTCCAGCAGGACGCTGGCATCGGTGTTGTGCCGCCATGTGGTGTCTTCGAGGATGACCATGGCTAGACCTCGATGACCTTGATCTCGGGGCGCGGCGGCCCGGCGCTGATGATGAGCGACGCCGGGGGGATACCGAGGCGGGCGAGGACCCGGAGGTGCTTATCGACGTCCGCGACGCCGGGGTAGCGAGTCACTTCCTCGGTGCGGGGCTCGAGCGGGGTCCCGGCGAGGGCCTCGCGGTGCCCCTCGATGGCCTGGGTGTTCACGGCCCGCCGTCCCGGGACGAGCCTGCATACCACGGCGATGCCCCCGGCGCACACCGGGGGGTCGTCGGGCCCGAGGATCATGCTGAGCAGCCGTGTTGCGCGGGCCCCTCGTTCGCGGGCCTCGCGGCTCACGGCTATGTCCTCGACGAGGGTCGCGACGAGGGCCGCGCGTTCCTCTGGCGTGGTGTAGAGCACTTCCCCGGTGTCGGGGTCGACAGCAATGTCGTCGTCGGTCATGTTCGCGTCTCCGGTGCAGGGGGCCCCCGCTGCGGGGGCCCCGGTTGGGTAGGGGGATACTAACCCGCGTCCCGCATGGTGTCCAGCCCTTCATCCACCCCAGATCAATCTAGGGCTCGTAGATGTTGTCCGGCTCGTCCGGCCAGTAGTCGGTCGGGTCGTACGGCCCGTGGTGCCAGTCCCACGGGGACGTCACGGCGCCCGTGACACGCGCACCGGTGGCATCCAAATAGGAGCCATCGACACAGACGATCGTGCACCCGTCAGCGTGGCGGTCGGTGGAGGGCCAGTCGATCCAGCTTGCGAGCTGGCCGGTGAGCGTGTCCCAGACGACACGCTGCGCGACCGTCTCGTCGTGCGCTGCCTCAATGTCTTGCACAACGTCGCACACGGCAGCGGCGAGGGGCCGCGCGCCGCGCACGTAGAGGGTTGGGAGGATGGTCATGTTCGCGTCTCCGGTGCAGGTGCCTTGGTGGTACCACCATACTAACCTGGGTACCGCATGGTGTCCAGGGTTGGGAGGATGGGTTCGGGCAGGGGGGCACCGCGGTCCCGCCACGCGAGCCACCGGGCGACGCTACGGAACCGGGCATCGGGGCCACGGAGCAGGGGCCAGTCGACACGCTCGCCTGCGGCCTCGCGGCGCGCGGCTTCGGTCCACAGGCCGGACAGGTCGGGCCGTTCCCCGGTGGTGGACTGGATCACCTCGGCGCGGCGGGCTGCGCCTGCCTGGCGGTCGTTCCAGGCGCGCACCGGGCCGGTCTTGATCTCCCGGCGCTCTTCCGGGGTGAGCACGACCCGGCCCGTCGCGGCGTCCTGCACGAGCACCGAGTTGCAGGTCGGGCACACCATCATCGGGGGCCAACTGGTCAGGACCAGGCCGGCCCCGCACGCCGGGCAGGCCTCACCGATGATCGGCCACCACGACGGCAGGTCCGGCGTGTCCTGGGCCCGGGCGCGGTGCTCCCGCTGCTCACTCCGTAGGCGGGCCTCGACGGCGGCGAGGACGACGGACGGGGAGGGCACGCGCTGCCGCCCGGTGCGTACGACGTCCGCGAGTCCGGCCATGACCGCGCTGCGGGGTGCGCCCGCGAGGTGGAGCGCCGAGACGTACCCGGGGGCGATGGTGGCCCACTGCTCATCGGGCCACCACTCCGCGAGGCGGGTCACGACCTCCTCGGGGGTCCAGTCATCCACCGCGCGCCGCTTCCTGCATCGCCCGGATCGCGGCGAGAGCCCCGGCGACGCCGCGGACGACGACGGGGGTGGACATGTCCCGCCAGCGCTCCGCGGTGTCACGGTTACGGAGCAGCGTCGGGATCGTGCAGAACTGCTCCCGGTGCGGCCACGGGTCGCGGGGCCATGCTGTGACCGCCGCGATGAGTTCCTCCTCGGTCATGCCCTCGTGCAGTCGCGACTCGATCTTCGCCCGCGAGGGGGCGTTCGGGGCCTTCCGTTGCCTGCCGCGCCTGGGCTCTGGGAGCGTCTCGACCCACGCATCCCACACCCGCTGAACAGCACTAGTTCCTTTGTCTAGTTCCTCTTTGTCTAGTTCCTGCCCCTGTTTTGCGGCACCCCCCTGCCCCCGTTTTGCGGCACCCCTGCCCCTGTTTTGCGGCACCCCCTGGTCGGGGTTGTCGAGCGGCAGCCGGTACGTGCTCGTCGTCCCGGCCTGCTTCCCGCTGTCGCGCTGCACGACCCCGGCGGTGACGAGCCGCCCGATGATGCGGTCGAGGGTATCGAGGCCGCACCCGACCATCTCCGCGAGGCGGGCCCGGCCGGGCCAGCAGTCACCCGCGGGCCCGGCGTGGGCGGCGAGCGCGGCGTACACCGCGACGGCGCGCCCGTCCCCGTGGAGGCGGTCGAGCACCCACACGGGGATCGCGACGAACCGTTCCTGATGGACGGTGGTGGTCACAGCTCCACCCCGATCTCACGGGCGGCGGCCTCACGGCCCTCGGGGTACGCCAGCACCTCGGGTGTGCCACCCACGGCAGCGAGGACACCCGCGGCGTCAGCGGCGTCCGTGCCGAGCGCCACCGCGACCGCCTCGATGAACGCCGTCGCGTGCTCCGGCCCGATCCCGTCGTCTCCGGCGCTCGTAGGGCTGTTCCCGGCGTCCGTAGCCTCCGGGGGTAGCCCAGCATCCCCCTCCGTGTCTGGGGCCGTGGCGGCCTGCTGCGCGTCCCGCACGCATTGCTTCACGGCTTCCCACACCCCGGGGTCGAGGAGGCTCATCGAGTCCCGGGCCCCGGCGGTGAGCAGCACCGCCGTTGGGCGCTTCACTCCGGCAGCCCCGAGGGCCTTGATCGTGGCGTCCCACCGTCGCTTGCCAGTCGCGGCTGTCTCACGCGACCCGGTGTTCTCATCGCGCCGCAGCGCGGCTGGGTCGTGGTTGTCGGGGTCGTCCCCGGCGCTGAGGTGGAGCAGCATCAGCATGAGGTTCTTCCGGCACCCCGTCATCGCTTTGTTCAGCCCCTTGTCGCTCATGTCGTGCGCCAGCCCCTCCATCGGTACCACGAGCGGGTCGGTGGTGCCGTCGCTGATGCTCCACTCGACGCGGGCACGGTACGCCATGATCGGTGTGCCGTTCTTCGTGCGGCCCCCGGTGTCGGTCTCCGTGATGCTGAGGGCGCTTGGGATGACGGCGACGCCGTGGCGGGCGAGGGCCTGCCGGAACGGGTCGGCGTAGTCCTCAACGCGGGCGAACCGCCAGCCCTGGTCGTGCTTCCCGGCCTTCTCGATGCGGCTGATCTCGCCGCCGATCGCGCTGATCTTCTGCCACAGCGTGAGCGTGGTGCTCGTCGTGTCGGCCATGCTGGTATCCTCCTGTCTCGCGGGAGGCCTGGCGGGGTCTGAGGTTCGCGTCTCCACCCTGCCGCCTCCCGCGTTCGCGTCTCCGGTAAGGGTCCTGCCGTGCTGATTCTACCGCTTGCGCTTCCCCCGCTTGGTGATGACGGGGGCGGGGCGTGCCACCTCGGGGGGCCGGACGCCGGTGAAGTTCGTTCGCCATGCGCCGCACCCCTGGCACCGCTCCACGCGGTACGGCACGTCCCCGAAAGGCGTCTCCGTGCGTTCCGTGAAGCGGTGCGCGTGGGGGGTGTTCACCGGGCCGCCACCAGTTCGCGGGCCTCGGGGCTGACCTGCGGCAACCCCAGGATCGCGTTGAGGGCGTGCGCCGCGACCCAGTCGGTGCCGAGCACGAGGGCATTGAAGCGGTTCTCATCCGCGGATGCCACGGCCGTGTCACGCCGTGTCTGGTGGTGGCTCGTCCACTCCGTGACCGCCTGGAGGTAACCCCAGGCGGTGCCGTGCTTGTCGCCGACGGCGGGGGACCCGACGTAGAGGTCCTGCACGGCCTGGCGGCGGTTCCCCTGGATCGCGGCGCTCCGCTCGCTGTCCGGGCGGACGGGGAACGTCCCGTCGAGGAGGTGCTGCACGTCGGCGTCGGTGACCCGCGTGTCGGCGAGCCACTCCGCGAGGCGTGCCTGCCGTGCGGCGTGGAGCTCCGCGAGCCCCACGGCCGCCCGGGCCTGCCTGACGCGGTCCTGGGCGCTGATCGTGTGGCGGATCGCGTGGCGCTGCCCGACGCTCAGCCCGGCCTGCACGGTGTTGCTGCACACCCACCGGATGCTCGTGCGGCACACCGTCAACGCCAAGCTGCCGTCGTAGGAGTTCACGACCCCGAGGTACCGCTCGCGGCGCTCCGCCTCGTCACCGGGGATGAAGTAGTCGTCGGGCAGACGGAGCATGAGGAACGCCTGACGCCCGTCGCGGATCGTTCCGGCGCTCGCGACTTCCGCGTCGGAGACGTCGAGAATGGCCTCCGCGATGCTGAACGCCTCGCGGGGCTGGACCAGCGTGTACCCGCGGGCACCGACGGTGCCGACGTACTTCTCGTCGCTCACCGGGGTCGCCTGCCGGATGTTCGCGACGACGTCGGGCAGGACGTCGGGCTGGCCGTTGCCCATGCGGGCGTAGATGGGCTCCTGCCTGATCTCGGCGACGAGTTCGGGCACCTCCGTGTACGCCTCCTCGACCGTGAGGACGTCATGGACGCTGGCGAGGCCGTGCCAGGCGGGCTTACCCTCACCGACTGCCATCGCCGCGGTTCCGTCTCGCCGGAGTTCGAGGTCTGCGGGCATTTCGCGTCTCCTTGGTTTGGCCGGGGGGCCCGTTGCCCCCCTGGCCCTGCCAGTATAACGCGGGACCCCGCGTTTGGGAACCCCCCTAAATACCCGTGTTCACTCCATCGGGTCGTCGGCGGTGACCTCTGCGCCACCCGGGGGTGCATCCGCGGCTGGGGAGGCGGACGAGAACACCCGGGATGCCTCGACCTCAGCGACGGCCTTGACGCGGGCGACGGCCTGGTCACTGCGGTTCTTCCCCGTCGCGAGCGTCGCGAGCGTCGTGATCGCCCCACCGACTGCGAGGACCGTGAGCCTCTGCCCGGGTGTGAGACCGAGGCCATCGAGCCCGGCCGTGATGATCGAGACCGCGGCGGCGAGGGCCGCGAGGCCGTACCCTGACCACGTCTGCCACCCGCGGGGAACATCGGTCTGCATGCTGTCTCCGTTCATCGGTGCCCACCGAGGTAGCGGGCCGTGAGGTTGCGAGCGACGTTCGTGACGGCCTCGGGGCCGCGCCACACCTCGCCCTTCCAGCTGATCGCCGCCCGCGCGGCAGGCGCGAGGCCGTGCTGCGCGACCCACCGTAGCGGCCCGCCGCACTCCGACCACCCCGCCCACGTCCGGCCGCCGCGCCCCGCGGCCTGCTCCGCCGGGCTCTGAATGAACAGCCGGAGGCTCCCGCTGTTCGGGAGCGTACTCGTCGTGTCCGGTGCAGCCGCGGGCCGTGGGGCATCCACGAGGGTCCGCATCGTGGCGTCCCCGGGGCAGCTCGTGCTCGTGCCCTGCCGGTGGCCATTGAGGTCCGTCAGGCCGAGCCAGTCCGCGAGCATCCACACTGCGGCGCGGGCCTCCGGGCTCGGGGCGATCGTGTCGTAGGTCCCCATGATGCAGACGGACGGCTCGTCGTTATGGCCGGGGCAGTGCGCGGCCCACACCTGCACCCCGCGGCCCTCGTACACACGGCCGCTCGGGGCCACGAGGAACGCATACCCGATATCAGCCCACCCGCGTTGCGGGCCCATGTGGAACGCCTGGATACCCCGTACGGTGGCGGCCTCCACGGCCTGCGTGGTGCCAGGCTGCGGCCCGTCGCTGTGATGCACCCACAGCGTGCGGCCCGTCCATGCGCACCACGCCCGGTTGCGCGGTGGCTGCGCGCCCCACTCTGCGCGGCTGACGATGTTCACTGGCCCTCCGTGGTGTCGGCGGCGTCGCAGCCGCGGTCGGCGAAGTCCTCCCGGGCACTCGCGAGTGCCCCTTCCTGCCCGGCGGCCCGGTGGAACACCTCCGCGAGTCGCGGGTGTCCGGCTGTGGTGAGGTACCGGGCCACCGCCAGGTCCAGCTCGGCCTGCGCAGCAGCGGTGCGGGCCCCGATGCTGTCGCGGTGCTGCATCCTCTCACAGTACCGCTCGAACGCCGCGTCCCCCTGGTGGATGAGGGCGTAGCCTCCGCCCACCACGGTACCCGCTATCAGCACGGCGAGGCTCCAGAACACCCGGTCGGTGCGGCGGCGGGCCTGGGCCCGCACCTCGGTGACGTCGTTCTTCGTGGCGGGCTGGTCACTCATCGCGCGACCCACGCGACGAGGATGGTGAGCCCGAGCGCGATGGTCATCCCGGGCGTGGTGATCACCCACCACCAGAAGGCCGCCCGGCGCGCTCCGCGATGGTCCTGAGCGCGAACACCGCCGTCGGGGCGCCCGCCATCAGCGCGACGCTCCAGAACTGGCCCGCGAGGGCCTCCGGTCCCCGCGTCCACACCGGGTGCAGGAACGTCCACGCGCCGATACCGAGTTGGGCGACGGCCGCTACCCGCGGCCACCACCGATCGAACGCCGTGCCCCACGCCGCGTCGCCTGTCCCACGCGACTGTCTGCGTCGCCGTCCGTCGGTCATGCATCCCCCATCCCCCAGTGCTGTCGCCGTCGTGACGTGCAGGTCCCGGCCCCCAGGGTATCGGCAGTCCGACGGGTCACCGTGACCTCGCGGCGAGCCGCGCCTGTAGCGCCTGGAACGTCCGGGACTCGCTATCAACGGTGAGCACTACCCGGCCAGAGTCAACGTCGACGTCGACCTGGCGCACCGGGAGCAGCCCGGCGGGGATGTAACCACTCGTGGTCATCGCTGGCGCCTCGCCACCGGCGGCCCCGATGCCGTCCTCGATGAGGACCCAATGCCCGGGTTTGATGAGGGCGCTCGCTACGGCATCAGGGCCGTTCGTCGGGACCATCTTCACCCCGAGGGTGATGGTCCCCTGTGCCCGGGGGCGGGCCCGATCCCGGAGGATTGCCTCTGCTGCCGAGATGGCCGTGTCGCGGGTGGCCTCCCCGAGGTCGACTATGTCGGAGGCGTCATCGGCGCGGAGCGCGCTCCGCGTCGATGCATTCATGGTGACCATGCCCGCTGTGCCGTTCTCCCGGTACATGACCGACACTGTGGTGATCATGTCCGCGATGCTCCACCGCACGGCGGCCTGGTCGCCGCGTCCTGCGCCGGTCAGAAGGTACGAGGCGGGCCGGTTGTCGTCCTGCACCGATGCGCTCACGGCGGTGGTGATCACCCCCATCGGGGCCCACCGCAGCTCGCCGTTGTCGAACACGCCCCATTCCCACCCGGCGGGGGCGTTCAGGGTCTCGAGTGCCCCCTCTAGCGTCGTGGGCTGGTCGAACGCGAGGTTCGGCCACAGCGTCCCCGATGGCGGTAGCCCGCTACCAGGCGTGACGTACTGGTTTCTGATGCCCTGGGTGCTTCGGCTCACCCACGGGGGGGCGTACCGCGCGAGGAGGCTGCGCCACACGTCTGTGCTGGATGGTGGCGCCGGTAGGGGTCCGCCTCCGGCGGCGTCCATGCACACGATCCTCATGTCGGTCAGGCCGCAGTACCCGTCCGAGGCGGGGCTGGATGCCCCGGTGACCTGCTGCACGAACGACAGGTACGCGCGGGGTGGGCTGAGGGTCACGTCGAACGTGGTGGGCCCCGCGGCCCATGTGCGGGTCGCGACGATGGTGGTCGCGACTGCCCCGTTGTCCCCGACGGTGTCGCTCGCCCCGAGGTACCCCCGGTTGCTGCTCACCCCGCTCGCAGCCCACGACCCCTTGACGCGGTACACGCGGGACCCCGGCGGGGGGACGTACACCATGTGACGCCCGTCCGTCGCCGCGAGGGCCGTCCCGGCGGCCTGCACGTAGTACGCCCCGACGGTGTTCGTGCCGGGCGCGAACGTCGGGGACTGGAAACTCATCGCCTCACTGCGGGGGTTCGTGCCGTTCAGCGTGGCGGCATCAACCCACCGGCCGTACCCAGTCTCGCACGGCACCGCGGTGAACCGGGTTCGGCGCAGCCCGGCGACCCTTCCGACCGCGGCGACCTGCACGTCCTCAGTGTCGTTCATCCCTCGCGGGGGGTCAATCAGGATGCCGTCCCACGCGAGCGTCCCGAGGTGCCAGACCCTCACCGCGGCACCATAGACGAGGACGTCCCGCAGGTCTGTGTACCGCCGCGCGAGGCGCATCGACATGTCGGTGTAGCCCCCCGGCAGGCGGCTCGTGTACCGCACCTGTGATGCCGCCGAGGTGACGTCTAGGCCGACGCCTTCCGGGGTGGTGATGGTGACCCGGAAGGCCCGTTCGTGGGTGCGCCGCAGGAACTGCGTCCGGCTGTCGCCGTAGTCCGCCACGTCAGCGCACGAAAGTGTATGAGTCCCGGGCGTGCAGCCCGAGGATCGCCCGGTCGAGTCGGTCCTGCCCCCACCCGTTGTAGGTCTCCTTGACCACGAGGGCCTTTAGGTACACGGGGGTGGCGGATGTGACTACCGCCGGGGCGTCTCCCGCGACGGGGGCCTTGTATACCGACTCAGAGGTGTTGAGCCAGTCCATCGGGAGGCTTGTGTCGACGATGACGCCCTGCGCGTCGCCGTCCCGGGTGTCTGTCCAGACACCGAGGGCCGCGCCAAGCAACCCGGACTGGGGGATCATCACGTCGAAGTACCCGAAGCGCTTCGGTATGAGGGCTACGGCGCTGACCCCGATGGGGTGGCTCGCGGCGGCCGTGTACCCGCTCGCTACCCCGCTCCATATACTGATCGACTCGTTCCCGACGGTGAAGTCCCCGAGGTCGTACCACACCCAGGCAGACGGTGCGTACGGCAGCATGGTCGCGACGGGGCCGATGACCCCACCGACACCCGCGACGAGAGCGGCATGGCTGCTTGCCGCCCCCGCGGTGGCCTGCCGGTTCCGGGCTGCGGCGAACACCCGTACGGGGCCGAGGTCGAATGCCCCGATCGCCATGGCGGGGTACACATTGACGTACTTCTTTCCGCTTAGGCTGCTTGTATCGATCTCCCCGGTCGTCGCGAGTGGCACCGCGGGCAGGGCGGCGTACCCGATACCTGGGGCGGTGAGGTCAGACGCGACCATCGTGGGCTGCACCGCCCACGATGCCGCGAACATCATCGTGATGCCCGACGCTCCGATCATCGGGGTGGTCGCGTCAGCAGCGAACCCACCGACGACGCGAATCGTCACGGCCGCCGTGGCGCCGCTGTAGGTCTGGCTCGCGGACACGGCGGCGGCGGCGATACCCCAGCGCGGGGGGGCGTCACCTCCGACGCTCGGCATGCGTGCTACCAGCGGGTTGCTCGGGGCCATGCCCCACCCCCAGGCGAGGCTCGCCCACCCCGGGCCCGTCGCTGAGACGACACTGCCGAATGACACGGGGAGACGCCCCGCGCCGAACGGCTCGCACACGAGGGCGAGTAGCCTCCTGGCGTAGAACGTCTGTGCCTCACGCCGCGCGTCGTACCCGGTGCTGATGACCCGTCCGAACCGGATGCGCCACCACGTCGGGCCCGCGGCCCCCTCTGGCTGCCATTGCAGCACCGGGTCGTCAGCGGAGAGGACTGCCTCGATGCTCTGCTGCAACGAGTGCAGGGCCGGGCGTGACGCGGCGGCGAGTAGCAGGTTGATCGTGAACGGACGGTTCGTCAGGGCCACCGCGGAGAGGCGGGGCCCGGCGGGGCCGCCCTGGCTCCACACGGGGGTCCGTGGGTCGTCACCGGGGGTGATGCCCCCGGCCCCGACGTCGACCCACTGGCTGAGGTTCACGCCCTGCCCCGACTGGGCACCAGCCGGGCTGGGGTGGATGCGTACGGTGTCCATCAGGCGTACCCCCGCTGTAGGGCCATGTCCGTCGCGTCATCGAGGTAGACCCGGATGAAGTCACGCAGCCACGCTAGGGCGCCGTCCTCGACGACGACGGTCACGTTACCGGCGCGGCCCGCGCGGTAGGTCGCCGCGTCGCCACGGTTGAGCACGGCCTCTCCGGCGTGGAGCATCGCGGGCCCGGTCGCCGGGATGTGGCTCGACCCCGACTCGTACCCGGGCATGCCCGGCGGGATGCGGTAGTGCGTCCAGTTGCTGTCACCGAACGCGGGGCCGAAGCTGTACCAGTCGCCGAGGAGGCGGATGCCCATGTGGGCTTTCTTGCCCCCGGCGCTGAGGTCGCCGCGGAGACCCCAGAGGGCGGGCACGACCCCCAGCTCGTACGTGTTGGGGCTGCTACCGGCGCTCATCGCCCCCCCGGTCGTGACCGGGGCGCCGAGGGTCGAGCCCGCGCGTTTCGCGGCGTGCGACGCGAAGCCGCTGCAGTCGTAGCCTTTCGGAAGCGTGAAGTCCCATCCGCCGTGGCCGCCGCCGTAGTTGTAGTGCCCGGTGCTGACCGCGCGCTTCGCCCAGTCCGCGGCGTCCCCGACGGGGCTGCCCCACTCGTCCTTGTGCTGGAAGATGCCGCGGATGTACCCGATGGCGGCGTCACGGACACCCAGGGCGAGCGCGCGGGCGACACCGGCTGCGCTGTCCGGGAAGTCGGGCAGGTCGGGCAGCAGCCCGATGAGGTGCCCCACTCCGGCGCGGGCGAGGTCTCCGGCCTCGTTCCACGCGGCTGCGGCGCCCTGCTTCGCGCCGCTGAGGGCGGCGCTCGCTCCCTGACCGACCTGGTCGCCGAAGTCCTTCGCCCGGTCGACGACCCAGCCGCCGAGACCGAACATTGGGATACCGGCGGCCTGGGCGGCGGCGATCGCCTCTGAGCGGCTCATCCCCCCGGGTTCACCGAGGTCACCCTCGACGCCGAGGAGGCGGGCAGCCTGTACCAGCATCGCCCGGCCCCGGTCGCGGTGCTTCGCCGACACAGGGATCACTGCCTCAGTTCCGTCCTCACCGACGAGTGCCATCGTCGGGCCCCGCACGATGCCGCCCTCAGCGAGGCGCGGGATATCCACGAACGGCAGCTTGTTGATCACCCCGATGATCCGGTTGAGGAACCCGACGAACGCGTTGCGTACGGTGTCGGTGACGGCGGCTGCACCCTGCCGCATACCACCGGCGATGCTCTCCGCTATGTCCTTCCCCTTTTCGAGGATCGCGGCGAGCCGATCGGTGATCGGGGCGATCACCCGGGCCCGGACCCACTCGACCATGTCGGTCGCGACACTCCGGAAGCCCTGCCAGACGCGTTCCGCCATGTTCTTGCCGTTCTCGAAGATCGCGGTGAGGCGACTAACAATGGGCTGGAGGATGCGGTTACCGATCCACCCGACCATGTCGGTCACGACCGACGTGAAGCCCTGCCACACGTTCGACGCGGCGCTCAGCCCCTTGCTGGCAAGCTCACTGAACTTCCCGGTGAGCGGCTGGATGATCCGGTTGTTCACCCACCCCGCGACGTCGGTCACGACCGACGTGAAGCCATGCCAGATGTTCGCGGCAATGCTGCGCCCCTTGTCCGCGGCGGTAGCGACGAACCCCACGATCGGGGCGACGACGTTACGGGCGAGCCACCCCGCGATATCCAGGGGTGCGGTAAGGGCCGCGCTGATCGCCGTCCATGCGGCCTTCGCGGCGTTCGTGACGGGCCCGATGATGGCCTGTACCGCCGCGATGACACCGGCCATGACCTGCACGAACGCGGTCAGCACACCATGCACAACCGTGATCGCCGTGTTCAGCACCGTCGCGACGACGGTGAACACCGCGTCGATCACCGCGCTGATCTGATCCCAGTGGGCGACGACGAAGTCAACGACGGCCATGAGCATCGTCAGTAGAGTGTCGAGCGTCGGCCGGAGCTTCTGGAACAGCGCTACGGCCGCGCCCGCGACGGCACCGAACACCGCGGTGATCTGCGGCCAGTGCTGCACCACCCAGTCGGACACGGCCTGCGCGCCCGCGGTGATCGCAGGCATCGCGCTGTTGAACGCGCGTAGCACACCGTTCACCGCGGGGATGAGCGCCTGTCCGAGGCTCGCGGAGAGGTTCGCGAACTCGGCCTTCGCGATGCGGGCCTGGTTCGCGTTCGACCCACTCGTCCGGGTGAAGTCACCCTGGGCATCCGTGGTCTGCTTCAGCGTGAGGGCGTAGATCGCCTGGGTCTTGGCCGCAGCTGTGAGCTCACCCTTCCCCGTATACAGCCCCATCGTCATTGCCTGCTGCTTGATCGTCGCGTCGTTGAGGAACACCCCGTACTTGCGGAGCGGCTCGGTCTCACCGGCGAGGCCGCTGCGCATGTCCTCCAGCACCTGGCTCGGGTCGGCGTTGTTGAACGACGCGAGATCGGCGGCGAGTTGCACCATGCCTTTCGACATGTCCGCGGCCTTGCCGCGGGCGAAGCCCATCGGGATCAGCATGTTCCCGAACGTACCGGCGGCGGTCAGTGCCTCCGTGCGGCTCATTCCCATCGCGGTCGCGCTGCTCTTGCTCCAGTCGAGCACGTCCTTAGCGTTCGCCTTGAACACGGTGCCGACCTTGCTGACCTGCTCGTTCTGGTCGACGGCGGCGTTGTGGGCGGCCTTGGCGAAGTCGATGACCTTGTCGGTGGCGTACCCCGCGGCGATCACCCCCGCGAGCTTCTTCAAGCTGGTCCCCATACGCCCGGCGCTGTCGTGCGTCTGCTTCTCGGTGTCACCGATGCTCTTGCCGAGGCCATCGACCTCGCGCTGCGCCTGGTCGGTGTCCGCCGTTATCTCGATGACCTGCCGGATCGTGCTCGCCATCCCTACCCCCTCACGCCGTGCTGGCGGAAGAACTCGTCTGCTGCCGCCTGCCGCACCCTACGGTGTTCCGCCTCGGCCTCCGCGCGTTCCGCTTCCCGTCGGGTCCGTGCGAGTTCCGCGACCCACGTCTGCAGCTCCAGCCACCCCATCAGCCGCCAGTCGCGGGGCCCCCATCCGTACTCGCGGCTGAGCTCCGAGACGATCTGGATGAACGGCACCGCGGTTACCTGCTGCTGCTCGCCCCGCGCTGCGATGGCCGCTTCGATGGCCCGGTCGTCCGTCGGGTCGTCCGGGTAGGGGGGGCGGCATCGGCCTCCTCATCCCCACCGTTGAAGCGCGTGAGGAGCACCCCGACGATCTGCATCATCTGGCGGGGCCCGAGCGCTGGTTCCGCATCGGGGGTGCGGATGCGGAGCACGTCATGGATGATCCCGATGATGGCCTCTAGACCATCCATGACCGCATCGTTGTCGCCGCTGCCCTGTAGCTCCGCGAGCGCCTGGTTGGCCTTGAACAGCCGGAGGACGACCTCGACCGGTAGGTCACCGGGCACGGGGTACTCCGTGCCGTCGACGCGGAGCACGAAGTCGTCGGGGACGAGGGCGTCAATGTCGACGATGCTGGTCACAGCAGGCCGCTCGCGATGGCCGTCGCGACCATGTTCCGCACCTCCGCGTAGAACACGTGGGTGCCCTGCCGCAACCCCACCCCGGCGAGGTCCTCATACACCGTCTTTCCGTCCGGCTCGAACGTGTTGCGCGTCAGGGGCCGCCACGCGACGTTCGGGACGACGAGGCGGAGGGACCGTGCGCTCGCCCCGGTGAGGCCGTTGCTGAACACGGCGTCGAACACGCCGGTCGCGACAGTCGGGTCGATGATGCTGCCGGTCATGCCCCCCTGGTACATGATCCCGGCGTGCATCGTTGCGCTCGTGTAGCGGTGGGTCATCTCGAGGCTGACGGTGCGGTTGAGGTCGGTGATCGCCTTCCGGCCGTACCCGACGCCGTACACGCTGTCGTCCTGCTCCCGGCTCCAGGTGAGGCTGAACTTCGTGACCTCATCTTCCGCGACCTGCGGGCCCTCCACCCCGAACGCGATGCTCCCGAGGTTGAAGTAGAACGGCTCGCCGGTCTCGACGGTCACGACGCGGGCGGATGCCGCGTTCAGCTTCCGGGGGCTGTCTCCCCCCGTGACCTTCGCGGTGAGCTTGATGGGCTTCCCGTGTTCCCCCTCGATGGTGAGCTCCCCGATCTTGCTGTCGATGAGCTGCTCGATGATCGACTGGGCGGGGGCCGCGACCTCCGCGGTGAGGAGGCGCGCCTGGATCGCGGGTGTGAGGGTGTGGACGTACCCAACACCGGCGCTGCCCGCTACTGTGCCCGCTCCGAGTGCCCACCCGAGCCACCGGGCGGACACCTCCGGCCGGGCATACGCCGCGAGCTGGGTGTTCGCGACGTGGTGCTCGACGTAGGCGAGGCCGTTGTCCTGCCCGTCGCCGCCCTCACGCTCGAACGTGACGGCCCGGTCGTGGTCGACGCCGGTGGTGCCATCGATCCACTTCGCGAACACGTACGCCGCGGTGCTCGCCGGGGCCGCGCCGACGGCGGCCTGCGGTGCGAGGGCGATGTAGTCCCCCGCGTCGTTGCTGCTGAAAGCGGTCGCGCCCATCAGTCGGTCTCCTCCGTGTCGTCGGCGCTATCCGCCGCGCTGGTCGTCTGCTGCCGTTCCCACCTGCCGTCGGCGTCGGGTGCGCCGAGCGGGACCCGCACCTGGTCGCCGGGATGGACGACGCGCCCCACGAGCGGCATGTAGCACGCCTGGCCGCGCCACACCGCTTCCTCGGTGAACCCCTGGTCGTCGTTCATGGCCGTACGTCCTCCTCGGTGAGCACTGCGGTGAACATCATCTCGGTGTACGACTGGGCGGGCCCATCGACAGGTTGCCCCGGGATGAACAACGGGCCCGGTGTGCTCCGTGCCCACCGCAGGGTATGCGCGGGGTACGGCGGGGCACCGGACAGCATGGCCTCCATCACGGCCGTCTCGTACCGCATGAGGGCGCGGGCGAGGTGGGCGTCCGTGTCGCGGCGGTCCTCGATCGCGATGAACAGCTCTTGGTAGCGGGTGACCCACCGGGATGTCTGTTCCTCCGGGGTGGCCTGCCCGGCGTAGATGCTCAGCACTGGGAACGCCTGCTCGTACACCGTGAGCCTGTCCCGTAGCGTCGGCATGGCGAGCACGACGTCACGGTAGCCCCGCGCGGCGTTCGCCTGCCGCGCGAGCGCCGCGGGTAGGTCAGACGCGAGGCGGTCCATCACGCTGTCGATGAACGTCTCGATGCCCCTCATAGCGACTTCCTGCCGAGGTCGACGAGGTGCTGGTGCGCGACGCGGGCGAGGTAGTCGGCATCGCCACCGGTGAAGCGGAGCACGGGGCGTGCGGGCATCCGGCTCGTGCCGTGCTGGTGATATACGCTGTACGGCACCTCGGTGCCCCACGTCATGCGTCCCGGTGTGGCCTTGAAGATGTTGCCCTGGGCCCCGGTGCTGAAACTCCGGCGGAGGCGCCCGGTGGCTTCGAGGATGCCCTTCCCGGGGAACCGGGCGGCTTTCTCCGTGCGGTACCTGGGGGACAGTGGGTGCCACCGGGCGCCGCTCGATGAGCCCTCCGACTCGAACGCTCGTTCCTGCACGGCGTGCAGTGCCTCCGCCATCTCGTCCCAGAGGCTCGACATGTCCCCGAGGCGGTCCGCGAACCGCGTGAGCTTACGGGCGATGACCTCTCCGCCGGGGGTGGTCTGTACCCGCAGGTCGAATCCGGCCATCAGGCGCTCCCCATGTCCCGCGTGAACCACGGTGGGCGCGCCGCGGGGCGCCACCGGGTGGTGCTGCCGGGGCCGCTGCCGTCGACGCCCCCGGTGCCACCGGCGTCGGGGAACCGCACCGCCCCGGTGGCGAGGGCGCTCAGCACACGCGCCCACTGCCGTTCGAGCCAGTCGATCCGGGGGTTGCGTTCCACGACCCCGGTAGCGGCGTTCTCTGCGCGCATCGCCGCGCCGTACGCCGCGGCCTGCGCGAGCCACGCCCACGCGACGGGGCTCTGTGCCTCCGCCACGGGGGTGCTGACCCCGACGTCGGTGAGGACCACGTCGAGTTCGGCGCTGGCCTGGCGGCAGAACAGCAGCACCTGATCGATACTCGGCTCGGTGTCGGCGCTGTACCGCCGCTGTGGTAGTAGGGCCTGCACCTCTGGCACGCCGCAGTAGGGGGGCATCAGACGGCCGCCGCGATCACGACGAGGAACGGCTCATCCGTCGGTGCCGTCTCACGTCCGGCCGTGCCGTAATCGAGGGTGAGTTGCGCGCGGTACGCCCCGGGGCTCGCGGTGTGCGCGGTGCCGAGCGCGACGTGGAGCATCCCGGCTGTGGCGTCCGTGACGCTCGCGGCGGCCTGGAGCAGGGGGTACGACGCGGCGCCCTGGAGGCGCATCGCCCACCAGGCAGTCGCGACGGACCCGAGGTGGAGGTCGCTGCCCCCGGCGGTCGGGCTGACCCGCACAGCATGGACGGTGACGCCCTTGGCGTCCCCCTGGACGAGGTCTATGCGGGTGATCTCAGGCATCGGTGTCACCTGTGGTGTCGGCCCGGACGGCTAGGGACGTGAACCCGGCGGTGGTGCTCTGCCGCATCGTAGCCATGTCCACGACACTGAGGCGCAGCCCGGCGGTGGTGCAGGCCGCGGCGAACCGGGCCGCGGCATCGAGGGACGGGTAGTGGGCGGTGACGAGGACGCGCACCGCGGACGGTGCGATCACGGCCCACGTGACCTCCACCGCCCCGCCCTCGGCCCCGGTGGCGTGATCCGCTGTGGCGCATACCGCGGTGAGCCCAACCACGGCTTCCCACGCCCCCGCGGTGTCGCCGCGGCTGAGGGTGTGCCCGAGGGCGCTCGCCTCCATCACGGCGGCCTGGTCCGCCCCGATGGCCGCGACGCCAGCCGCGGCCGCGTCGAGCGCGACGGCAACATCCTGCGCCGTCACTACCAGCCCCCGGGGGCCCTCAGCGCCAGCCGCGGTATCAGAGCGACCCGGTGCCCCGCTAAGGGCACGGCCGTCGGTTCCGCCCCCAGCGTCCGGTCGGCTGGCGTTCCCCGCGACGCTGGGTGTGTCCTGGGCCATGCCTTGGTCGAGGCCACCGCGGGTCGTGTCCGTGCTGAGCATCCCCGCGTCGGTTGGGGCCGCGGCCTCCGTCGCCGCGAGGGCCGCCGCGAGGGCCGCCGCGTCAGCCGCGGCTGCCTGGTCAGTCGGTGCGCTGCTGACCCCGAGTCCGGCATCGGCGGTGCTGGTGGCACCGTCTGGTGCTAGGGGCTGCCCGAGCAAGGCACCGAGGTCAGCGATGCTGGGCGCGCTGTCCGTGGTGCCAGGGTTGGCGGCGAGGAGGGCGGTGTCAGCCCACGCCCCGAGGTCTGATGCGGTGCTGCTCGTCGCGGCGATCGATACCCCGGGGGATGCCACGCCCGTCGCGGTGCCACCATCCGTGGCGTCGGGCCTAGCCGCGGGCCCGGCCGACGCGGTGGCTACGGCCGCGTCGGTGCCGTCTGCTGCCGCCTCGGGGCTGGCCTGTTCCCCCGGTGTGCCCGCATCCCCGGCTGCGGGGCCCGGCTGGGGGCTGGCGGTGTCGGTGGTGCTCCCCGCGTCAGCGGCCCCTGCGCCCGCCGTGGCCGTGGCGGCGTCGCCCGTGGTGGCGGTGTCACCACCGCCGGGGGCCGCCCCGAGAGCGCGCGAATCGAGGGCGGTGCCCGTGTCCGGCCGGGCCGGTTGCCCCGTGACGCCGCGCCCCTCGGTGGCGGTGGCGGCATCGGCGCGGCCCGTGCTGGTGGTAGCGGCCCGCGCCTCACCCAGCGCCCCGGTGTCGACGGACACCCCGGCGGCCCCGAGGGTGCGGCCGTCTGATGCCCCACCCGTGTCCCCCGGGCCCCCGGCCCGGATGCCCCCCTGGGTGTCCGTCCCGGCCCCGGGGTCGGTGCCCGGTGCCGCCATGATGAACGCGGGGCCCTCACCTGTCGTCGCGGTGTCGGTGCCACCGATGAGCGTCACGAGGCTCCGCACCTCGATCCGGTCGAGGCGGAACGTCGAGTCGTTCGTCTCGAACCCGACCCGGCCGGTGGAGTACGTCGAGTCCGTTGCGGTCGACCCGATCTGCGCCCATGTCCCGGAGCTCGATGCCCGCCAGTGGAGGCTTAGGCTCGTGCCGTCCTTGCGGATGCAGACCTGGGCCCCCGCGGTGAGTGCAGCGGGGGTGCCCGTCGCGAGGGTCGCCGAGGGGTACGTGCCGTTCGTGATCCGTTCCAGCGCGACGGTGTCGTTGCTGGCCTGCCCGTCCTTGACGCGGATGGCGTACGCGTCGTTAGTGGTCGTCCCCACATCCGCGACCATGATCTCTAGGTACGCGGTGTTCCCGTTGATCGGGGGGGTGATCGTGAACACGTAGTCGCCGTCGGTGAAGTCCGACTTGTCGGCGGTGTACCCGCTACCCCACCCCGGCGTCGTCGCACGGTACGCCATGCCCCCGATCGTGCCCATCTGGCTGTCCCCGGACACGATGGGGGCAGC
>WBZM01001859.1_pt1 | contig 19445 bp, 17 predicted proteins | sample 5204271 | NCBI WGS metagenome assembly WBZM01 (sample SAMN12344346, study PRJNA552823) | activated sludge metagenome | biome: Activated sludge suspended growth; feature: Nitrification reactor; material: Wastewater; isolation source: activated sludge from nitrification reactor of wastewater...
GCTCTGCCCCGCGCCCGTCGAGCATGCGGATGGGCTCGAACGCCACGTGCTCGAACCCCTGCAGCCCGAGTCGGTCGGCGGCGGCCTCGTTGAAACATCGGCCGCAGAGCCGCTGGTAGCCGGCCTCCATCGACCCGTAGTTCACGACGTCGTGGTCGGCAGCCGGCTGACGACAGGCATCGCAGGTGATGGGCGGCATGGCTAGCAGGGTGTGTGAAGGCGAGACGACTGTAGGCTACGACCGCGGCGCCGCGAACCGATCGGCCACCTGCTTGGCGCGCCGTGCATCGTCGGTGTGCAGGTACATCGAGGTCGTGGCCAGCGAGGCGTGCCGCAGGTTGTCGCGCACCGTTGTCAGCTCGGCGCCACCTTGGAGGAGGTGCGTGGCATGCGTGTGCCTCGTCCAGTGCGGCGTGGCCTGCCGCAACTTCTCGGCGAGGGCCGGGGTGCCTTCCTCCACGACGTCGGCTGCAGTGTTGAAGAACCGCTTCATCACCCGCCACAGGCGCCACGAGGAGATTCCACTGCCACCTTCTCCAAGGCTGCCAACCAGCGGGGTCGATGGACGCCACTTCGAGGGCGTCACGGGCAGCCCCCGTTGAACGAGGTAGCGATCGAGGGCGGCGCGGGCCAGCGGCGGCAGCACGACATTGCCGGCCTTGTGGCCCTTGCCGACGACCCGGATCCACGCGACGCCGTGCGGGTCCGAGTCGATCGCGCCCAGTTGTGCGCCCACGAGTTCGCTGATTCGAAGGCCCGTGGCGTAGGCGAAGTCCAGCATGAAGCGCAGCCGCTGCGCGGCCGGCTCGCTCCAGCCGTAGGACCACTCCAGGCCGTCGGCGACGACCCGGACGAGCTTCCACTCGTGCTCGGTGAAGGCGTGAGACGTGTCGAGCTGCGCCGGCCGGCCGCCTCGCACCTTGACGCCGGCGAATGGGTTGGCCAGCACGTAGCGCTGCTCGATGAGCCAGCGGTACAGGGCGTTGAGCACCGACAGCGCGTAGGCTGCTGAGCGCGCCGAGAGGTCGCCGGCAAAGGGACGCCATGCCGGCGACGACCTCGGCTGCGGTGCGCCGACCCAGCGCACGCGTGGAACTGGATGACGCAGGAACGCGCGGTAGGCGATGGCGTCCTCGGTGGTCAGTGACGACAGCGCCCGCCCGCGCTCGACGATCGCCCACAGGATCAGCCGTTCGGCCTCCTTGCGGTAGGCACGCTGGGTCGCCGCCGACTCGTGCAGCGACAGCCAGGCGTTCACGGCCTGGTAGTCGTTGCTGGCGTCGAGTGCGCAACTGGCCCGCGGGGCACGGAAGGTGCCCCGCGAGCCATCGACGTCTTCGGGGACGACCAGTCGCTCCCAGGGAACCAGTTCTTGGGCCTGTGCCACCGTCACCAGCGCACGAGCGCGTTCAGTCAGCGCGGGATGCTGGGCGAAGAAGGCCTCGATGTGGCGGGCGCCCGCCGGCCCGAGTCCCTCGATGCCGGCCCACCACCGCCGCCGCCTCGGTACGCGGAGGGTCAAGTCAGCCAGCGTGCGGATGCCCGCAGCGCGCAGCACGCCCACGAGCCGCACGGGTAGCCATCGCTCGACGGCGTCGCCGATGAGCGGCTGCGGAGATGGCATCCCGCGCAGTGTCTCGATGGCGGCGGCGGCAGCCTTGGCGAGTTTCCGGTCGAACGGACTGGACGCTACGAGCACGGCGGCCATGTCCGCCTGTGCACGGCTCGTCGCGAAGACCACGAGCTGGCGCTTGATCCGCCCGATAACCGAGCGCGCCGATGCGCCGGCGGCATGGCGATCGGGCAGATAGCGGTCCACGGCGGCGCGACTGGGCACCCCTTGAAGCCAGGCGCGGTACGCGGCCAGCGCAGCCTCGTCCGGCCAGGATGGGTCTTTGTGCGAGGCCGACGCCGATGACGGCTCGATTTCCATGCATGCCAGCTTAGATCGGCAGCATGTCTACCAAGCTAATGTTGTTTATCTTGGTAGCACTGCCGAAGAGCACGTCTGCCAGCGAACTCTCACCGCGGTGAGAGTCTCGGCTTCCCGGGGGCAAGCGCAGCCCAAATTGAGGCTCCAGTAAGCTGCCGCTCGCGGAGACCAGCCATCGGCCAGGAGCGGCCATTCGTACAGAGCGGCTTCTAGGTAGCACACAAGGGGCCCTTTCTCTGCGGGAGACGAACACACCTCTTTGGTCGACGCCGTGATGTTGCGGTGCCCGACGGTTCTTGCGTTAGCTATCGGTGTGCCGAGCAAGTGGCGTGGTCGCGTCCGGCCAATGCCGCCTCAAGCCACGAGCCGCCCGAACGCCCAGTGCCAGCCGCAGGCCGTCATCAATCCCAACGGAATGCCCACGCCGATCATCAGGGACACCAGCCGCGGCGCGAGGTTGGCCTGCGCGGCGACGATTCCCGCCCCGATCATCGGCGGCATGGCCGCCTCTATGACGCTCACCTGAGTCGTCGTGTCGGGCGCCGCCCCGGCCAGCCAAAGCGCTGCTACCACCAGCGCCGGCGCCATCACAAGCTTGTACGACAGGCCTAGCACCAGCGCTCGTGCGTGCTCGCTCAACGCGTCCATCTTGAGCTGCATGCCCACCGAAAGCAGAGCCAGCGGCGCGAGCGTGTCGCCGATGCGTGCCAGCGCTTGGTCGAGCGCGGGCGCAAGGGGCAGTGGCCGCAGCGCCAGCGCCAGCATGAGCGCGATCACCGGCGGAAAGGTAATGATGCGACGCGCCATCTCCCGAACGCCGACGCGGGGCCCAGTCGCGTACCAGGCCGCGGCCGACACGCCCAGCGTGGACAGGGCAAGGTAGGAGCCGAGTTGGTCGATCAGCAGGCCGAGCGCGAGACCTTCGCGTCCCTGTAGTGTCTCGATCATCGGCAAACCGACGAAGCTCGTGTTACCGAATCCACCCACCAGCGTGAGCGCGCCCACCTGGGCCCGCGTCAGCCCGAGCGCACGGCCGGTGATCCAGAACAGGATCGCACCGATCGCAAACAGCGCCCAGGGCATCAGCACCGGCAGCAAGTGCTCGGCGTCGAACGCGAAGCCGTGCAGCGTGCGTAGCGTGACCGCCGGCAGTGCGAGGTGGACGATCACCGCGTTGAGCGCCTGGTGCGCGTTGTCACTCACACGGCCGGCGCGCGCCAGCAGTATTCCTGCCACGAGGCAGATCAACAGCATTGCGAGGTTCGACATGTCCGTCGCGGTTGCGTGTGACGCGCGTGGTGTGGACGGATGCCGCTCAGAAGGTGGCGATCGGCTCGTCGGGTAGGTCCTCGCGCCCGAATAGGGCGCTGCCTGCGTCCGGCACGCTCGGGTCGCGGCCGCCGGCAGTCTCGGGGACCTGGGCCGCCACCGACGCAACGCGCTTCGGCACACTCGCGTCGACCAGGCGTCCCAGCGCCATGGTCGCTAAGGCACCAGCGGTGGCCGACAGCGCCGCCGCTAGCAACAACAGGCGCAACGGCGCGCTCGACCCGCGGGTCTCGCCGCGAGTTGGATGGCCGGACGAGAGGGGCGTGGGAGTGGAGGACATGCGGATCTCCAGAGTTCGACGGCGTGGATTCCAGGCACGACAGGCGTGGGCGGGGCCGACGGTCGCAGCCCAGCTGACCGACTTGAGCAGGCTCAGGGTCTAGCGGCCTGCCACGACGGGTGGTGGGCAGCAGGCGAGCCGTTGCCACCGCTGAAGGCGTTCGGCGTCGACCCGGAACGCGACCGGATACAGCGCGCGGCCCAGCCGGGCCATCTGCCAGGCGATGCGCGCCGCGTCGCACCGGCCCTCGTCGGCCAGCGCGGCCAAAGCGGTGAAGGCGAGCTCGTAGTGCCCGACCTCGTACTCGGCGAGTGCCTGATCGAAGCGCGCGTCGCCGGCTCGGACGGCACCGGCCACGCCGATCAAGGTCGCGGCCAAGGCAATGACGGGTTTGCTCAAGATGGCTCTCCAGCGCGAAGGGTGATCAAGCGCCATAGGCCACGGTTGCGGCCTCGGTCTGGATGAGGGCAGAGGCGCGCTGCGTTTCCGCGTTGGGCAACGCCAGCGCGCTCAGGGTCGCGACCAGCATCGTGGCCGCCCAGAGGAGGACTGGCACGAAGACGTAGCGTTCGGAAACCAACTCGAACTCCTGCTCGCTGGGCGGATCACGGTCCATTTGGCTCATATTTGGCTCCTGGGTTGGCACCGACATCCCGTCGGCCTGGGATGCGGAGGGCGGGACCGCTTCCTCGCAATCTCGTCCTGTCGTGGTACGGCTTGGCACGATGGGTGACCTCGATTCGGTGGATCGGCTCCTCTGCTTGCTGGGCATGATTCGGCCGCAAGGGCCTTGCCGTCTTTAGACGTCCATAAGCGTTCAAAAAGTGCGCGCGTGGCCGTTACCGCGGGCGCCCGGTCGTCGCTACAGTGCTGTCATGAACTCGCCGGTCTACTCGACCGCGGCGCTTCGACTCGGCGACTTTGAGATCGACCGGGCTAGTCGCATGCTGCGCAAACATGGGCAACCGGTGCCGCTGGGCGCCAGGGCGCTTGACCTGCTGTGGGCGCTCGTTGCCGCACGCGGTGAGTTGTTGACCAAGGACGAGTTGCTGCGGCTGGCGTGGCCCGGACTGGTGGTCGAGGAAGCCAACGTTCAGGTTCAGGTCTCCGCGCTGCGCAAGGTGTTGGGATCCGACGCCATCGCGACAGTGCCCAGCCTCGGCTACCGCTTGGCTTTGCCAGTGACAGAAGCAGGCGTCAGGCCCTCTCGCCACAACCTCGCGACCGAGCGCACGCCGTTCATTGGGCGCGCGGCCGCGCTGGCGGATGCTCAATCCCGGCTCGCCCGTGGGGTGCTGCTCACGCTGATCGGCATCGGCGGCACTGGCAAGACCCGCCTGGCACGGCGGCTAGCCGAGCTGGAGCTGGATCGGTTCGAGGACGGCGTGTGGTGGGTCGACCTCGCACCGCTCGATCGATCTGAGCAACTGGTTCCGGCGGTGGCTCAGGCCGTCGACTGCCCGCCGAGTGGTGCGGCGGCCCCCATTGAGGCGCTGGCACGGGCGCTGCAGCCGAAGCACATTCTGTTAGTTCTGGACAACTGCGAGCACCTCGTGGATGCGGTCTGCGCCATGCTCGAAACGCTCCTCAGCGCTGCGCCCGGCCTGCGCGTGCTGGCCACGTCCCGCGAGGCACTGTGCATGCCGGGCGAGTTGCTCCTGCCGGTCAAGCCCCTCGATACACCGCCCCGCGACGCAACACCCGAGCAAGTTTGGGCTTGCGATGCCGCCCAGCTGTTTCTTCAGGCTGCGGAGTACGCTTGCCCGAGTCTGACTTTCGAGGACGAGGCCGCGCCGCAAGTGGCCGAGATGTGTCGGCGACTCGACGGCATCCCTCTGGCGTTGGAACTTGCGGCGGCCCAGCTGAGGGTGATTGGTCTGCAGCAACTGGAGCAAACGCTGCAGCAGCACTTCCACCTGGCGCTGGGGGCCCCGCGTTCGTTGCCGCGACAACTGACCCTGCAAGCCGTGATCCGCTGGAGCGTCGACCGCGTTGGCGTTCCTGAACGTCGCGTACTGTCAGCGTTAGCAGTCTGTGCGGGAGGCTGCGACCTTGATGCCGTGCATGCGATTCTGGACTCCAAGGAGCCGCGCGAGGCGTTGATCCCCGGTCTCGCACACCTTTGCGAGTGTTCTCTGATCGTCGTGCGGCATGCCGATGGCATTGGGCGCTACCAGCTTCTGGAGACGGTGCGCCAGTACGTACTGGAGGCTCTTGCTGGCGAGTTCGACACAGCTGCTCTGCGGAGTCGGCACAGCAGCCACTTCCGGCTGGTGGCGCAGGCGTTGGTTCGGGAACTGGCTGGCTCGGGGCGGTCGTCAGCACTGGCTCGACTCGACCTGGAACGCGAGAACCTGTTCCGGGCCGCGGACTGGGCTTTATCGATGCGCCAATGGACGCAGGGTGCGAGCCTTGTGGGAGCGTTGATGCCCTACTGGACGGCGCGTTCGCTGTTAATGCAGGGGTTGGACTTGGCACAGGCGGTCCTGGATATCGCCACGCCGGACGAGGACCGGCCTCTTGCCGCGGCGCTGTGCCTCGACGCTGCGAGCTTGGCTGGACGCATGGGGCGTTTGGGCCAGGCGCGTGCCCTGGCAACTCGAGCGCTGGACCTAGCAACGCAGGCTGGCAAGCTCGACGATGAGATCCAGGCACAGATGCTCTGTGCCTATTGCGACGTGGCCGATGGTCGGGGTGCCGCCGCGGTGTCGAGCCTGGAATGGATATTGGCGCGTAGCCGGCGTGCGGGCCTGAAGGTGCAGGAATGCGACGCCCTCAGCGCGCTCGGTCAAGCACGGCTACAGGCTGGCGACTTCGACGCGGCGTACGTGGAGACTGAGCAAGCCGCGCGGCTTTATGCGGAGCTGGGCAACGCGACGGGCGCGGCCATCGAAACCCTTCGCCTTGCCGAGTTGGCCGTGCGGCAAGGCGACGCAGCGAAGGCGCGGCGGTTGATGAGAGAGGTCGCTCAGCGGCGGCCGCGGATTGAGCACCACGCCGTTGCGTGCCACGCGCTGTTCGTGTCGGCCAGCTTGGCGGCATTGGAGGAACAGTGGTCTCGTTGTCTGCAGGCCCACCTCGCAGCACTTCGGCACATGGCGATTGGTGACCTTGGCGACGATCCGGTGCGAGCCTTGATTCGCGAAGGTGAATTGGGGCGTGCCCGCCGAGCGCTCGACGCGGCCACCCGCGAGGCGGTGGAAAGTGCTGCAGGTAGTTCCTTGGCCACCGATCTTGCATGGGCCTTCGAAGGCATCACGCAAGATTGACCACATGTCTAGAACCGGTGCGGGGCCTCGGCCGTCGCCACTACATGCACTTGGCCTATGCGTGGACACCGCTGCCATCGCCCTCGGCGTGGTCGGCTCGCCTGGCCCTTTGCTGTGGTCGACAATTGGTTACTGCCTATTCGCGCCACATGTGTCTAGGGACGTGCTGGCGTCAACGCGTGAGCCTGGAAGCGGAGCGACCGCTTTCAGGAGGTCAAATCTGCTGGGGGGAAGACCGCTACGGGTCGATTCGAGTCGACCGCCCCTGCGATCTGCTTGCCGTAGACCGGTCGTCGGCCGATACCCATGCGCCGCGTCGTAGCGAGCGGCGGGGTCAGTTCGAGCCGAACTCGCCGCCCAGGATCGCGATGAGGTCTTGGCGCTCACCCAGCAGCCGCACCACGTCCAGATGGTCTTCGCGCTCGAAGTAGCACCACACCAGCGGAAACTTCCCCACCCGCCAGGTCCGCAGCCCTGGTATGCCCAGCAACTTCCCCAGCCGCGGCGAGCCCATGCCCGGATCGAGTTCAACCTGGTCGAGCGCTTCGTTCGTTGCCTTGGCCACCTTCACCGCCAGGCGAGTGCCACCCTCCTTGCGGTAGTACCGGACTTCGCCTTGCTGGTCGCGCAGCGCCTGCGGGCGCAGAACCGCCGGCTTCAATCGATCTCGCCGCGAGCGATCGCCAGCAGTTCCTTCTCGTCGGCCTTGGTGCGACGTCGACCGGGCCCGGAGGCCAGGCCCTCTTCGATGAGATCGCGCAGCCGCTTCTTGGCCTGCTCTTCCTGGTCACGCCGCACCAGGTCGCGGATGTACTCGCTCGTGTTGCCGTAGTTGCCTGCGGCGACCCGGTTGTCGATGTACTCCCGCATCGACTCGGGCAGGGCGAAGCTCATGGTCTGGCGGCTCATGCGGGAATCTTGGGCTGTTTGACAACGGTTGTCAACACTCCAAGGCGACTCTCCGTCCTGCGGGCCTGCGATCGCTGACGCCGCTCACGATGCCGCCCGAGTCGCCTGGCTCGGCGCCCGCTGAATCAGCGCCGCAGCGAACTTCTCGACACCGAATCTCATCGTGCCGCGGAAGTTGATGTGCGAGAAGTGCGCCGGCCCGATGCGGCGAAGCCAGTCGTCTTCCACTTCGATCTTGTCGCGCCTGAGCCGCTCGACCACCTCATGCATCCGGGCGGTGTTCCAGGCCAGCACGATGGCCGTCCACCTTTCGCTGCCCGATGCCATGCCCGCGTTCGCCCTTCGCTTCGTCGGCCAGGAGGCCTTGCCGCCGCGCCTGAGCGATTTCGACCTGGAGCAGTTCTTCCCGCTGCTCTCGGACGACGTGGCGGCCATTCAGGCGCAGTTCCGCAGCGACCATCGCCTGCCGGCGGCGCTGATGCTGCTTTTCATGCGCGTGGCCGGCCGACCACTGGACGGCTTCAACGTACTGCCTCGCGGCCTCCTGCGCAAGACTGCCGAGGCGCTGGCGGTCTCTCCGCCGTCTATTGCCAGCCTGCGCTCGATCTACAAGCGCCGGCAGACGCTTTCGAAGCACCAGCTCTGGGCCAAGACCTACCTCGGCCTGCGCGAACTTGCGCCTGACGACGAAGCCGCGCTGACAGCCACGCTGTTGGCTCAGGCCGCGGACGCCTCCCACTCCGACGACCTCGTTCAATCGGCCTGCCAGTGGCTGTTCACGCGTCGCATCCTCATCCCCGGCGCGCGTCGACTGCAGGACTGGGCCAGAGCAGCATATGCGGCGGTTGAGGCCCAGATCCTCAGCGAGGTCACCGCAGCCGTGCCGCCTTCCGCCGCCAGCAAGGTGATCGACTCTGCCTACAGCGCCCGACCGAATGGAGACGGCACGCACCTGGAGTGGCTGAAGACGCCGTCGAAGCGCCACGGCCCCAGCACCCTTGCCGAGACCCTCGACAAGGTCCGCTACTTGAAAGAGCTTGGCGCCCACGACTGGAACCTGGGTGCCGTGTCGCTGGCCAAGCAGCAGGCCTACGCCCGACAAGTCCAGGCCCGGCGCCCCGTGAAGACGAGAGAGATCAAGCCGTCACGCCAGCTGATCGAGTTGGTCTGCTTCCTGCGGGTAACCCTGTTGGAGCTGACCGACGTGGCGCTGCTGCTATCCAGCCGGCGCAGCCAGCAACTGTTCCGCGAGGCAGCGGACAAGGCCCAGTCGAACCGTGTGCGGGGCACGACCAGCCTCGTCCAACAAGCTGCCAAGGCGCGAGCTGTTCTGCACGACGAGTCCAAGACCTGGCAGGCCCGCGTCATCGAGGCCAGGGAGCTCCTCGCTGGACTTGCCGAGACCGCAGGCGGCAGCTTCGTTTCGCAGGTGCGCAAGGCCCTGGCCGAAGACAGCCAGCGCGTCCACGCCTGCCTCGCGGCACTGAAGGATCTGGACTTCGGTGGGCGGGAAGGGGATCCGGGATTCGAGCAGTGGAAGGCGTGGGCAGAACTGCAGCGCCATGGGGCGACCGAGATCAAGGAAGACGCTCCCATCCCGGACGTGGGTGCAGCCTGGCATGGCCTGGTGCGTGACCTCGATCCCCGCTCGGGATTCCGGGCCTACGAGGCGTGCACGATGATGTCGCTGCGCAAGAGCTTGCGTCGCGGCAGCATCTGGCTGGACCACTCGTTGAACCTCCTGAACCGGGACTTCACTGCCGGTGCGCCCAACAGGAAGTGGCTCACCGACATCACGGAGTTCCAGATCCCGGCCGGCAAGGTCTACCTGTCGCCGATGATCGATTGCTTCGACGGGATGGTGGTCAGCTGGTCGATCGGCACGCGACCAGACGCCGAGCTCGTCAACACGATGCTCGACGCCGCGATCGACACGGTCATTGCCGGCAGCCAGCCGGATCGGCGCTCTTTCAATTGTGTTTCTCTGGGCAGCCCTGAGCATCCTTCTTTGGGCCTGGCTGGTTCAACCAAAGCGAGCTGGCTGTGAGCAACGAGCAACCTCTTGGAACACGACGCCTAGGCGGGAGGCTCGAAGGCGCGCGGTTGGGTCCAATCGGCCATTGCGTGCGCGACCTCGCTAAAGCCTTCGACCGCGCACCGGGCTCGCTTCAGCCGTAGAGGGGTCTGCGGCTGCGCCAGCTAGATGTCGCCGGAAACCGTGACCCGGTTGCGACCACTCCGCTTTGATGCATAGAGCGCCTCATCGGCGCGACTGATCCACGAGTCCATTGACTGCCCGCGGTCGAACATCGCAATGCCGACAGAGACGCTGATGCCGCCGACCGTCTGCCCGTCGACCCGCCGGATTCGGCCTTCGGAGATCTTCAATCGAAAATCATTGGCCGTGGCCTGCGCGTGTCCCAACGACGTAGCAGGCATCAGGATCGCAAACTCTTCCCCGCCATAGCGACAGGCCACCCCGTCCGGACCGATGCTGCCCTTGATAGCCTGGGCAACTGCCCGGAGCACCCGGTCACCGAGTACATGGCCGTGCGTGTCATTGATACGCTTGAAGTGATCAATGTCAACCATGAGCAGGGCGGCCCCGGTCAGTCCGCCGGTGTCCGACATAAGCATGTCGTCCATCGCTTTCTCCAGCCCGCGGCGGTTCAGCAACCGTGTCAAGGGGTCGAGCAGCACCTCGCTGCGAAGCACGGTTACCTTGGAGGTGATGTCCAGCAAGTCGCGTTTACTCTCGTCCAAGCGGCGGCGCAGGTCGGCGTTGGACACCTGCATGCGCCGCGTCTCGGCGACAAGCGACTCAATGAGTTCCTTGAGACCTTCAACGTCGGGTTCAGTCGACAACCGGTGGTTGCCGTGCTCCAGCGCCTGCCCAAAGCGCGCAGCATCTACATCGGACGAGTCGGCGGAGGTGCTCAGAGCCCCCAATGCCTTGAGAAGTCGCGATTGAAGTTCATCGGTCAGCGCAAGTTCGCGGTCGACGACGTACTTCCTGAACAGGGCAGTTGTTTCGTCAGGGGTGAGCGGGTCAGGGTTCGCGATTCGGGCATCGAGCACTCGGCGCAGCGCATCGTTGGCCCCCTGAACGTATTCGTACCAGACCGTGTAGCTCGGTGGCTGGCATCCGGAGCCATGACGCGCCAGCAAGGGGAGCGCCAGGCGGAGCATCTCGCTACTCTCTTCTTTGGACTGCGGGTACATTTCTTTCAGCTCGACAATCCGCCAACACTATCGGGTCGACTTCGATCCTCGTTCTCGCAAGGAATAGGTGGGGATCTCACTACCCAACATTCGGTCCTGCCCGCCGCCTTTGGGCCAGCGACCGAACAAGCCCGCTGTCCACGAGCCGACAGCGCCGATTGCCTCAAGGGCCGCAGCCACCGCGAGTCCTGCCCGCGCGGTCAGCGATCGATTGCAGTCGACCTGTTGCGGCGGGCGCACCACGCTTGCGTCCAGAACGACCGCATGCCTTGGATCATCCACTTCAAGGTCCTGCCAAAAGCGGATTTGCGGGTACCGATGAGATGGGCGGTCATGTCGGGCACCGGCTCCTCCCGAAGCTTGTCGACCTCGGATCGGAAGACGACCGGGCCAGCAACTCGCGCTATTGATCCGCATCAAGTCGTTCATCAGGCACAACACATATCAACAATTGTAGGAGCCACGGGGTGTGCGAGCTCGCGCTGCCGCGGGACCCACTGGTCGACGACCGACGAGACGATCGCCTCGACCGGAGGTGCCAGCCGCCAGGGTTCGCCGCGGCGGCCTCCCGCGTCCGGTACCAGCGCAGACGTTCTCGGGTCCGCCAGAAATCGAGCACGAAGGCGATAGACCGTGGTCCAGTGGACACCCAGCAGTTGGCCCGCGCGCTCGGCCTGCTCGCGCCTCATGGGACCTCGGCCTAACGGCCTCAGCACGCGAGCGATCTGGACTTCACGTTCGCCGATCTCACGGGGCGACTGCATCCGTTCACCTCACAAACCCGCCAGTAGCATGCTTCATGGACACGCCAGATGCAATAGCGGGGTTCGTGGACTCGGTGTCGTGTGTTGTGGTCAGCTCGCAACAGACATCGAGAGGGGTTCAGAACCCGAATTTCCTTGATGAATCAATACCTTAGCCGCAAGTCTCGCTAGCACGGTTCATGGACATGGCTAGCAGGGTTCGCGGATCTCAACAGCTTCAACCCACACGGAGACACGAATGAGCCTCGTCCTGGCCGCCAAGGTCACCCACATTCCCCGGATGGTGCTGTCAGAGTTGCCTGGTCCGCTGCACGGCTGCCGCCAGGACGCGATCGACGGCCTGCGGCTGATCGGTGACCGCATCGTGCAAGCCGGCGCCGACACGGTGGTGATCCTGGACACCCATTGGCTCAGCAATGCCGCGTACCACGTCAACGCTCACGACACCTTCCAGGGCGTGTTCCAGAGCACCGAGTTCCCGACGCAGATCGAGTCGCTGGAATTCGACCATGCCGGCAATCCCGAACTGGCCGTCGCTCTGGCGGAAGCAGCCTCGGAGCGTGGGGTCACGACCATCGCGCACCGCAGCCGCCTGTTGCCGCTCGAGTACGGCACCCTGGTGCCGATGCACTTCATGAACCTGCGCCGCAAGGTGAAGGTCGTGTCCGTATGGGATGGTGTGCCTACTCGACGATCGACGAAAGCCGACGTGTCGGCGCTGCGTTTCGCGAGGCCATCGATGCCTATCCTGGCAAGGTGGCGATCATTGCCAGCGGCTCGCTCTCACACCGCATCGGTATCGAGCGGGCACGCCAGCGCGGTGACGGCGCTGGCCCGGTTCGGCTCTGCCGCAAGAGGTGACCCGATCTACGACGCCGGCGTGCAGCTGGGCAAACTGCTGCGCACGGCGTTCCTGGCCGACGTTACGAGCCCACAACGACCACATGCATGTAGCGCGGCCCGTGTGCCCCCAGCACCAGGCTGCCTTCGATGTCGGTGGTGCCGCTCGCCCCGGTGATCAGGTTCACATTGCGCGGCATCGGCTGGCCCGCAGCTGCCGCTGCATAGTCCTCCAGATAGGCCAGGATGTCGGCAGCGCGCACCGCAACGATGTGATGCAGCGGCAGAAAGTTTGCCAGCACGGGGGAGTCGGCGCCGGAATGGAACACCAGCGATCCGGTCTCCGCGATGCCCCACTTCGCCATGCCCACCGCAGCAGTTTCGTCCGGCGCGACGCGGGCATGAACCTCGAAGGCCGACCAGTCGAGCGCGCGCAGCAGCGCGTGCGGCTGCAGCGCGACCACGGCCGGCAGCCTGCGATGCTCCAGGTACGCGGCCACCGCGGCAGGCACCGCAGCCAGCGACGCGACCTGTTCTGCCGAGGCAGCAACCTTCGGCGAAGTGACCCGCGCGATGAAGGCGTCCACCAGCGCTGGGGCGAGCAGCGCGGGGCGCGTCGACGGCAGGTCCGCCAGCAGCGCCGCGGCGGCGCCCTGCACGGTGACCGGATCGATGCTGCGCCGCCCGAGCGCAGCGCGCACGCGGCCCAGGATGTCGTCGCGCGCCGTCACTTGCGCCTCCCCTCGCCGCTGGCGTAGCGGGCCATGAAGGTGCGGCCCTCGGGCGCCGGAAAGTCGCGGTGCTCCGTCCACGCGCCGAGCCCGGGCATGCTGCGTATCCAGCCGCCGCGGCTGAACAGCCCCAGAACACGCACCTGCACCGCCGTGCCCAGCCGGTACAGCCATGGGCGCGAGGCTACGAACGTGAAGATGCCCATCCCGAAGCGCATCGCCGCCGGTTCCAGCCCTTCGCGCCACGAGCGGTCGCGCCAGCCGCGCAGCAGCGTCGGCAGCGGAATGTCGACCGGGCAGACCTCCTGGCATTTGCCGTTGAGCGTGCACGCATGCGGCAGATCGCGGGACTTCTCCAGGCCGTCGAAGACCGGCGTGAGCACGGCCCCCATCGGCCCGGGATAGGTGCCGCCATAGGCATGCCCGCCCATCTGCCGGAACACCACGCAGTGGTTCATGCACGCGCCGCAGCGCAGGCAGCGCAGCATGTCGCGCAAGCCAGCCTCGGCGAGCATCTTCGTGCGGCCGTTGTCGACCAGCACGATGTGGAACTCCTCGGGGCCGTCCAGATCGCCTGGCTTCTTCGGCCCGCAATGGAAGGTGGTGTACTGCGTGACATCGGCTCCGGTGGCCGAGCGGACCAGCAGGCGCAGCAGCGCAAACGCGTGCGGCAGGCTCGGCACCAGCTTCTCGATGCCGGCCGTCACGATGTGCACACGCGGCGGCGAGGTCGTCAGCTCGGCGTTGCCCTCGTTGGTCACGGTGCAGGTCGCGCCGGTATCGGCGATCAGGAAGTTGGCGCCCGAGATCGACACGTCGGCGCTAAGGAACTTGTCGCGCAGCTCGCGCCGCGCACTGTCGACCATCGCCTCGATCGTCTCCTCGCGGTGCGGGACGCGGTGCGACTGCTTGAACATCTCCGACACCTGCTCGCGCGTGCGATGCATCGACGGCCAGACGATGTGCGACGGCCGATCGCCCCCAAGTTGCACGATGTGCTCGGCCAGATCGGTTTCGACGCGCTCGATGCCGGCCGCGTCCAGTGCATGCGGCAGGCCGATCTCCTCGCCGAGCATCGACTTCACGCGCGTCACCCGCTTCGCGTTGGCCTTGCGGCACAGGTCGACGACGATGCGCGAGGCCTCGTCGGCCGTCGACGCCCAGTGCACCTGGGCGCCGGAGGCGATGGCGTTGCGTTCGAATTCGAGCAGGTAGTGGTCGAAGTGCTCGATGACGTGGTCCTTGATCCGCTTGCCGCGTTCGCGCGCGGCATCGAACTGCGGAAAAGCCGCCAACGCGGCGCTGCGCTTGCGCTCGGCCGTGCCGGTGGTGCGGTCGATGGCGAGCTTGAGCTTCGGATCGCTCAGCGCGACGTCCGCACGCGCGCGGAAGGACAGGATGGAGGTGTGCATCGTCTCGCTCATTCCTTCTCGCCGATCGCAGGCGCATCGGCCATACCGGCCAGCACCTCGGCGGCGTGGTAGACGCGCACCGGCGAACCGTTGCGCTGCAGCTTGCCGGCCATGTTCACGAGGCAGCCCAGGTCGCCGCCGAGCAGCAGGCGGGCGCCGCTGCGCTCGATCGCGGCGGCCTTCTCCGACACCACGGCATTGGAGATCGCCGGGTACTTGACGCAGAACGTGCCGCCGAAGCCGCAGCACACGTCGTTGCCTTCGAGGGGTTTCATCTCCAGGCCGCCGACATTGCCGAGCAGCGCGCGCGGCTGTTCGTAGACACCCAGTTCACGCAGGCCGGAGCAGCTGTCGTGGTAGGTGGCGGTGGTCGCGAGTGTCACGCCGCTCGGCTTGAAGTGCATGACATCGGCGAGAAAGCTCATCAACTCGAACGTGCGCTCACCGAGCCGGCGCGCGCGCTCGGCCCAGGCCGCATCGTCGGCCAGCGCCTCGGGGTAATGTGCGCGTGTCATGCCGACGCAGGAGCCCGAAGGCGCGACCACGTAGTCGTAGGGCTCGAAGATCTCGATGAAGCGGCGCGCCAGCTTGGCCGCATCGCGGGTGTCACCACTGTTGAAGGCCGGCTGCCCGCAGCAGGTCTGCTGCGCCGGCACCTCGACCTGGCAGCCGGCGTCTTGCAGCAGCTTGAGTGTCGCGAAGCCGACGCTGGGGCGGATCGCGTCGGCCAGGCAGGTGACGAAGAGCGCCACCCGGGGGGGCGTCGACGGCTTGAGCGGACCGCGGGAATCAGCCATGGGAATTCTTTCGGTTCGGGCAGCGCATCACGGCAGTTTCACACCGAGCAGCGGATCGCCCCAATTCACCACATGCATCGCCACCATGGCCAGCGCTCCGACGAGCGCAACATAGTAGATCGTCGGGATGATCGTGCGGCGCAGGATCTGGCCCTCGCGCCCCATCACGCCGACCGTCGCCGAGGCGGCCACCACGTTGTGGATCGCGATCATGTTGCCCGCTGCCGCGCCGATGGATTGCGCCGCGACCATCGTCGCCCCGCTCACGCCGAGGGCTTGAGCCACGCTGTACTGGTACTGGCTGAGCATCAGGTTCGAGACGGTGTTGGAGCCGGCCAGGAAGGCGCCGAGCGCACCCACCGTCGGCGCGAACACCGGATAGACGTCACCCACCGATGCAGCGACCCAGCGGGCCATCGAGATCGGCATGCTGGCGAGCTCGTTGGCGTTGACGCCCGACTGGATCATGATGCGCACCATCGGCACGGTGAACAGCAGCACGAAGCCGGCACCGAGCAGGGTGCCGCCGGACTCGCGCGTGGCCTTCACGAAGTCGGACATGTGCATGCGGTGCAGCAGGATCGTGAGCAGGCAGACGAAGACCAGAATGCCGCCGGGCAGGTACAGCGGCTGGAAGTTGCCACTGATGCCGGCCTCGCCGAGGATGTCCTTCACGCCGACACTCATCGACAGCAGCCAGGCCTTGAAGTCGGGCATGGTGCGGCTGAGCACCAGGATCAGCGCCAGCAGCAGGTAGGGCACCCAGGCGAGGACGATCGGGATCTGCTTGGTGGCATGGTCGACCTTCATCTCGATGTTGCCCATCCACTCCTCCGGCCACTCCTTCGGGTCGGCGAAGTCCCAGGTCTTCTTCGGCACGAGAAAGCCGGCGCGCGCGGCCAGCGTCGCCAGCGCCAGGCCCAGCAGACCGCCGAGCAGCGAGGGGAACTCGGGCCCGAGGAAGCGGCCGGCCAGGCCATAAGGGATGGTGAACGCAAACGCCGCGAACAGCGCGAACGGCAGCGCCGGCAGCGCCTCCGACCACGAGCGGTTGCGGCCGAAGAAGCGGGTCATGAAGAACACCAGAAACGCCGGGATCAGCGTGCCGGCGATGGCGTGGCCGAGTGCCACCCGCTCCACGATCAGGTTGAAGAAATCGGGCCAGCCCTGACCTTGAGCCACCAGCGCCTGTGTCATCGACTCGCGCTGCAGCCCGCCCTGCACACCGACGAGCAGCGGCGTGCCGACCGCGCCGAAGGACACCGGCGTGGACTGGATGATCATGCCGAACATCACCGCCGACAGCGCCGGAAAGCCCACCGCCACCATCAGCGGCCCGGCCACCGCGGCCGGCGTGCCGAAGCCCGATGCGCCCTCGATGAAGCAGCCGAACAACCAGGCGATCAGGATCACCTGGATGCGCCGGTCCGGGGTGATGCGCGCAAAGCCGCTGCGGATGCTGGCAATGCCGCCCGAGTGCTTGAGCGTGTTGAGCAGCAGCAGCGCGCCGAAGATGATCCACAGCACCTGCACCGTGATGATGATGCCTTCGAGCGTGGCCGCCAGCACGCGGTTGAAGCTCACGCCCCAGGCCGTCAGCGCGATCAGCGCAGTGACCACATAGACCAGCGGCATCGCCTTCTTGGCTGACCAGCCGAGGCCGACCAGCAGCACGCCGGAGAGGGCGATCGGGGTGAATGCCAACAGTGCTTGAAGTCCGAGTTCCATGGTGTCTCCTTGAATACCTTCGATACGAGGTTTGGCCGGCTCAGGCGATCAGCGCAGCCAGCACCTCTTCGAGCGTCTTCTTCGCGTCGCCGAACAGCATGCGGTTGTTGTCCTTGTAGAAGAGCGGGTTGTCGACGCCGGCGTAGCCCGAGGCCATGCTGCGCTTCATCACGATCGAGGTCTTGGCCTTCCAAACTTCGAGCACCGGCATGCCGGCGATCGGGCTGGCTGGGTCTTCCTGCGCCGAGGGGTTCACGATGTCGTTGGCGCCGATGACCATCGACACGTCGGTGCCGGGGAAGTCCTCGTTGATCTCGTCCATCTCGAGCACGATGTCGTAGGGCACCTTGGCCTCGGCGAGCAGCACGTTCATGTGGCCCGGCATGCGGCCTGCGACCGGATGAATGCCGAAGCGCACGTTGACACCCTTGTCGCGCAGAATCTTCGTGATCTCGCACACCATGTGTTGGGCCTGCGCCACCGCCATGCCGTAGCCGGGCACGATGACGACGTTCTTGGCCTCGCGCAGCAGCTCAGCAGTCTCCACGGCGCTGACTGGCACCACCTCGCCGGCCGGTTGCGCGCCACCGTCAGCAGGAGCCGGCGCACCGCCACCGGTGCCGAAGCCGCCGGCGATGACGCTGATGAAGTTGCGGTTCATCGCGCGGCACATGATGTAGCTCAGGATGGCGCCAGAGGAACCCACCAGGGCGCCGACGACGATCAGCAGATCGTTGCCGAGCATGAAGCCGGTCGCTGCCGCGGCCCAGCCCGAGTAGCTGTTGAGCATCGACACCACCACCGGCATGTCGGCGCCGCCGATCGCCATCACCATGTGGATGCCGAACAGCAGCGCGATCACCGTCATGACGATCAGCGGGGTCATGCCGGCCTGGATGTCGTGCGCGCGCAGGAACTCGCGCCCGAACCAGACGACCACCACCAGCCCGGCCAAATTGAGCCAGTGACGCCCGGGCAGCAGCAGCGGCTTGCCGCCGATCTTGCCGGACAGCTTGCCGAAAGCGACGATCGATCCCGAGAACGTGACCGCGCCGATCAGGATGCCGACGTAGATCTCGACCTCGTGGATCGCCGTCTCGGCCGGTGTCGGGAACACGGTGGACGTATCGACGTAGCTCGCGAAGCCGACCAGGCAGGCGGCCAGTCCGACGAGGCTGTGCATCAATGCCACCAGTTCGGGCATCTGCGTCATCTGCACCTTCTTGGCGGCGAAGAGGCCGATGGCGCCGCCGACGACGAGGGCGCCGACGATCCACGCGTACCCGGCCGGCGTGACGCGCGGGCCGAGCACGGTGGCCAGCACCGCGAGGGCCATGCCGACGATGCCGAATACGTTGCCGCGGCGCGCGGTCTCCGGATTCGACAGCCCGCCCAGGCTGAGGATGAAGAGGATGATGGCGCCGATGTAGGAGACGGTGGCCAGGCCTGCGGTCATGTTCGCTCCTGCTTCTTGTTGTTCACTTGCGGAACATTGCCAGCATGCGCCGCGTGACCGCGAAGCCGCCGAACATGTTGACGGCCGTCAGCACCAGCGCCACGACGGCCAGGCCGAGGATCAGCTGCGACGGCCGATCGGCTCCGGCACCACCTGCCAGCGGCGGCGCCACCTGCACCAGCGCGCCGATGGCGATGATCGACGAGATGGCGTTGGTCACGCTCATCAGCGGCGTGTGCAGCGACGGCGTGACGTTCCACACCACCATGTAGCCGATGAAGCAGGCCAGCACGAACACGGTGAAGTGCGCGAGGAACGAGGCCGGCGCGTAGAGGCCCACGAGCGCGAAGGCCAGCGCACCCGCGCCGAACACCGTCAATAGCGACCGCGCCGACATCGGCTCGCTGGCACCGTGGCCGTGGCCCTTCTTGGCGGACGGCGCGACGATGGACGCCGCTGCGGGTTTGGCCGGTGCCGCGGCCGGCAGTTTGGGCGGCGGAGGCGGCCATGTGATGGCACCTTCCTTGATGACCGTCAGGCCGCGGATCGCGTCGTCTTCCATGTTGACGTCGATGACGCCGTCCTTGGTCTTGCACAGCTCCTCGGTCAGACGCAGGAGGTTGTTCGAGTACAGCGTGGAAGACTGCTTGGCCAGACGGCTGGCGAGGTCGGTGTAGCCGATGATCGTCACGCCGTGTTTCACCACCGACTGGCCGGGCACCGTGAGTTCGCAGTTGCCGCCCTGCTCGGCCGCCATGTCGACGATCACGCTGCC
>WBZM01001862.1_pt1 | contig 19423 bp, 16 predicted proteins | sample 5204271 | NCBI WGS metagenome assembly WBZM01 (sample SAMN12344346, study PRJNA552823) | activated sludge metagenome | biome: Activated sludge suspended growth; feature: Nitrification reactor; material: Wastewater; isolation source: activated sludge from nitrification reactor of wastewater...
GGGGCAGGCCGGGGCCGTGGAACCGTCGGGTGCGACCCGGTAGACCGCGACGTTGCTCAGCACGTAGACGCAGCCCTTCGCGTCCTCCCCGAAGGAGCGGAGGTTGCCTCCGTCACCCGGGATGCTGAATCCGGCCGGCTGCGGATCGCCACCGCCGGCATCGAGGTCGAGGGTCCGGAGCGCCTGGTCGCAAAGGTCTCCGTAGAGGTAGCGGCCGGTCAGCCCTCCAAGCGTCTCGTCCCGGACGACATAACCGCCGATCACCGCGCAACCACCGCCCTGGCCGTCGACGCCGTTGTCGTGGTTGTAGGCATAGATCGGCGCGACGAAGGAGGGGGTGAGCCCGGTGCAGAAGCCCTCGCAGGTCGGCCAGCCCAGGTTGGCGCCCTTCAGGTCGCCGACGTCGACCTCCTCCCAGGTTCCGTTGCCGACATCACCGATCACCAGCCGGCCGTCGGGTGTGAACGAGGCCCGGTAGGGGTTGCGGAGGCCGAGCGCGTAGATCTCCTTTTTTGCTCCGGCCTGTGAGGTGAAGGGATTGTCGGTCGGTACGGAGTAGGTGGCCGGCCCGGCCCCGTCGGGATCGGCCGGGTTGATCCGCATGATCTTGCCGTAGTAGTTGGCCAGGGCCTGGGCGTTCGAGCTGGTGGCGTTGTCACCGATCGAGAAGTAGAGGTCGTCGTCCGGGCCGAAGGCCATCCAGCCGCCGTTGTGGTTGCCGGCCGAGTGCGGGATGCTGAACACGAGCCGGGCCGAGGCGGGGTCGGCCTGGTCCGGATCACCGGCCGAGACCTTGTACTCGACGATCCTGATGTCGCCCGTGTTGCCGCCGAAGCCATCCGCCCCGTGGGCGACGTAGAAGGCGTAGAAGAGACCGCTGGATGCGTAATCGGGGGCGAAGGCGATCGAGAGCAGCCCCCGTTCACTGGCCAGGTCGACGTTGCCGATCGTGAGGAACGGCTCGGTCACCGGCACCCCGTCCTTGATGATCCGGATCCGGGCCTGGTGGGTGCCCGCATCGCCACGCTCGGCCAGGAAGACCCGCGAGTCACCGGGAGGCGCGGTCACGAAACTCGGATCGGAGCCGAGATATCCCTCGGGTGTGACCCGGACCAGGCTCGCCCCGAAGGCCGAACCGCTGAGCCCCAGCCAGCAAACCAGCACAACCCCCGCCGCAGTGATCCACTTCATGGTTACGAAACTACCGCGAAACGGGCCGGGTCAAACGGATCTGTCCGCTACCCGATCCTCCGGAGCCGTCCTCGCCGGTCATCGAGACCTTCACCCAGGCGGTGACGCGGCTCCCGTTGCCGGCCGCCTTCTTCATCGTGGCGACCCGAGCCGACGGCAGCCGGAAAAAGAGGCTGCTGCGGGTTCCGGCAATCAGGTTCCGGGTTCCGGCCTTCAGGTTGAAGACCGTCTGGTTCCTCCTGAACCGGTTCCGGCTGATCCGGACCTTCGCGGTGGCCGAGGCGGCGCAGGCAATCGAGCACTTCGCGGCGACCGTGATGCGTTTGCCGATCACCTGGCGGTGGGGAATGAACGAGTTGTAGGTCGCGGCCGGCACCGCGTCGGCGGGGCCCGGGCAGCCGGACCCTGTGGCGGTGTCACTGACCACCCGGAAGACTGCCAGGCTGGTCAGCGCGTAAACGCAACCGGCGGAATCCTCACCGAAGGAACGGAGCGTTCCGCCGCCGGCGGGGATCCTGAAACCGGCCGGCTTCGGGTCGGCCCCGGCCGCGTCGAGGTCGAGTGTGCGGAGGTTCGGATTGCAGAGATCGCCGTAGAGGTATCGCCCGGCAAGCGAGCCCATGCCGGGGTCCTGGAGCACGTAGCCGCCGATCACCGCACAGTTGCCCGCGTCATGCGCATAGGAGTGGATCGGATCGGTGAGAAGCGGGTTGGGGGAAGTGCAGAATCCTTCGCAGGTCGGCCAGCCGAGGTTGGCACCCTTCAAGTTGCCGGCGTTGATTTCCTCCCAGGTGGCGTTGCCCACGTCACCGACCACCAGCCTCCCGTCGGGAGCAAAAGAGGCGCGGAACGGGTTGCGAAGTCCGTAGGCGTAGATCTCCGGCCTGGTACCGGCCTCCGCGACGAACGGGTTGTCGGCGGGAACTGTGTGGTTGGCCGGCCCGTTCCCGTCCGGGTCGGCCGGGTCGATCCGCATGATCTTGCCGAAGTAGTTGTCCTTGAGCTGGGCGTTCGGGCCGTATCCGTCGTCGCCGATCGTGAAGTAGAGGTGGCCGTCCGGGCCGAAGGCCATCCAGCTTCCCTGGTGGTAGGTCGTGTAGTGGGGGGTGCTGAACACGAGCCGGGCCGAGGCCGGGTCTGCCTTGTCCGGGTCACCCGCCGAGACCTGGTACTCGACGATCCTGATGTCACCGCCATCGCCGCCGAAGGTGTCGCCCGACTGGTTGACCACGTAGAAGACGTAGAAGAGACCGCTGGTCGCGTAGTCGGGGGCGAAGGCCAGTGACATCAGGCCGCGCTCGTTTTCGAGGCCGACGTTGTCCACGATCAGAAAGGGCTCGGCCAGGGGCTGGCCGTTCTCGATGATCCGCACCTTCCCCTGATGGGTCGAGCTGTCACCCCGCTCGACCACGAAAAGCCTCGAATCACCGGGGGGTGAAGTCAGAAATACCGGGTCGGACCCGAAATACTCCTCCGGAGTGATCCGCTTCAGCCCGGCCCCGAATGACGCATCGGCCATTCCGAGCAGGCAAGCCAAAGCCACCCCTGCGACAACGATCCACTTCATGCCACAGAAACTACATCGAGGCCGTCGGGTTGTGATTTGTGTGAACCGGTTTCGTCCGAAAGGTCCCCTTCGCCTGTTGCTGCCCGTGTTTCTCGGGGTCGCCTGCCTGCCGTTCTTCGCCTCAATGGCTTCGGCCGGACTGGTCAGAACCGACTCCTGGGGCGGGGGTCTCGTCGATCCCGGGTTCGTGGTCCAGTCGGTCGCCTATGACAGCCAGGGTCGCGCCTACATCGGGGAATCCGGCAAGGCGAGGGTGATTCGCCTGGCCGCCGACGGTTCGGTCGACCTCAACTGGAGCGTCGGGCAACTGCCTGGCGAAGACGAGAAGAAGGCCAACCCGGTCGACATCGCGATCGACGACGAAGACAACGTCTACGTCCTCGACCAGATCGAACAGATGGTCAGGAAGTACACGGCAGACGGCTCCCTGCTGGATCAGTGGAGCGCCGCCGTTCCCTGCTGCCTTGACGTCGAGGGCATCACCGTGGAAGCCGGTTCGGTCTTCGTGATCAGCGGCTACGACGTTTACCGCTACACGCCGTCCGGGGTCCTGCTGGACAGCTGGAGGGGGTTTGACTCGTACCCGGAATGGGAGCAGCCGCAGATCCGGGGCGATGGTGAAGGCCACCTGCTGATCGGCAGCGGCAGGTTTCTCGACGAATTCAAGGCGAACAAGTCGATCTACAAGTTTGAACCCGACGGCACGATGATCTCGCAGTGGACCACCCCCGCCCAGGGCTGGGTCTACTACTCACAGGACGAGTGGGGCATCTACGAGAACCTGGCTGACATCGACGGTTTCGACGCGGTGGTGCCGATGCCCGACGGAAACCCGTGGACCGCCGCCGGAGGCCGGATTGCCAGATACGGATCATCCGGCGAGTTCGGCGACTTCCTTGACTTTGACCGCAAGCGCTTCCCGAACGCACTGGCACTGGCCCCGGACGGCGGGCTGCTCTATTCCTGGGCGGAGATTCCGAACTACCCCGAGGTGTCGGGTTCCGGCGTGGCCAAACTCGACCCGGATCTGGACACGACCCGGGTCTGGAACGAGTCCGATTTTCCCAAGTACGCGAGCAACACCTGGGACGGCAAGTTCGGCCACGCCCTCGGCCTTACGGTCCGGACCGACGGAGTGGTTGGCGGGTATGACACCAACATGGACCGGGCCCAGCTATTCGACTCGGACGGGACTTTCATCAAGCGGATCGAAGGACCGCAGCCCGGCATCGATTCAGATGAGACCCCGGAACTCCTCCTGCCGGAGGCGGGAGGCGCAGAGTTCTTCGACCCGGGCTCGGGCAGGCTGAGCCGCTACGACGCCGACGGTGATCTGGTTGACACCATCACCCTGGAGACGACCGGCAACTTCGAGGACATCGCGCTGGATCCGGAAGGCGGCTACATCGTTTTGACCACGGTCACCGACCGGGTCGGCCGTGTCACCTTCTTCGACCAGCAGGGTGAAGAGACCTCGGCCTTCGAGTCGGCCCGTTCGCTGGCCAGCTACGACGGTTCCAGCCTGCATGTCGAACCGGGAGCCGGCGGTATCTATGTCCAGGGTACGGGCTACGTCGAAAAGTACTCGCGGGCCGGCAAGCGCCTCGCGACCGGAGTCGTGCGGGGCAAGGGATGCGACTCGGCCTACAACTACGACGGCCTCGCCACCGACCTGGCGGGGAACGTCTATCTCGTCAGCGAGGGCAGCCAGGCGCCGATGGTGATCAAGTTCAATCGCTCCCTGAAACGGCTTTGGGAGGAGAAGGTGCCCAAGGTCAGGTGGTACACGGGGTTTTCCGGGGACCTGGACATCGGCCCGGATGGCTCGATCTTCATGGAGTCAGACAAGGGAATCATGCGCTACGACCAGTCAAAGGCAAGCGCCCGGCCGACCCATGAGGCCTGTCCGAAGCCTTTCCATCTGCTGCGGATCGCCAGGACTCCGGGGCGCAGATGGGCGATCGCCGCGGTTCATGTCCCGAGCTCTGGCCTTCTGACCGTCAGCGGCCGCAAGGTCAGGACCGCGAAACGCCGGGTCGGGGATTACGGCGACTACGGCCTGGCGATCCGCCCGAAGGCCCGCTTCACCCGGGCGGCCCGGCCGGGCTTTCGGCGCTTTCCGGTCACGATCACCTACAAGGGCCGGCACTCCGGGAAGATCCACACCGCAGTGAAGCTTCGGGTCGGCCGCTAGCTCCCGGTCGAGAAGAGCTGGTGAACAGCCCGCCGGCCTGCTTCGAGTCCGGTCCGCACGACTTTCATGTCCGATTCAAGCCGTGAAGGCACGGCGGAATCTGCCGGTGGCCGGATTTGCAGGATGCTCGGGCTGAGTTCGGGTTCACGGTGGTGGCGGTCAAGCAGGGCCTCGTCGGCTCCTTCGCGCTCGCCCCGGGTCATGTATCCGTCGCGGATCGCCGGGCTGATCCGCCCGAGCATCCGGGCGGTGAGGCTCCCGCCGATCCCGGAAGGAGCAGCGGCGACATCACCTTCCCTGCGCGAGCGCAGCACCAGCAGGTGGGTGGCGCCGTCATCGATCGCCGCCTGAAAGGGGATTGCGGCGCTGAGCCCGGCGTCCAGGTAACGGCGGCCGTTCAGGGTGACGGGCGGGCCGCCGATCAGCGGCAGGGCCGAGGTTGCCCGCAGCGAAAGGATCAACGATTCCCGGTCGGTGATCTGGCCGTGGAGGTCAACCGCCTGCCCGGTTTCGATGTCGGTGGCCAGGGGATGGAATTCGGTCCCGCAGTCGAGCGCCGCCTGGAACAGGCCGGGGGAGATCCGTTCGTAGTGGTTCTCGATCACGTTCTGCATGTCAACGATCGGTCGCGACCCGAAGATCCGCCGCTTGTCCATCACGACCTTCCCGAGGTCCGCGTCGGTCCAGGTCGGCACCCCGTCCTTCGCCCGTCCGCTCATCAGCCAGAGGCCGTTCAGCGCTCCAGCCGATGAGCCGTAGATCGCGTCGAACCGGTCGTCGAGGCCAAGCTCATGGAGGGCCAGGCCCATCCCCCCGGAAACCGCCCCGCGCATCCCCCCGCCTTCGATCACCAGCACGACCCGGTCCCCTGCCGCGGGTTCCGCGATCGCCCTCAGCACGGGATGCATTTCGACGGTGCCTGCCACGGATCCCGAAATGGCTTTCCTCAGGGCAGCGGGAGGCTGCGGCCCAGGCCCGCAAGTCCGGCCGGGCCGGGTACGGCGAGAGCCGAGGCCGAAGCGCTGCTGTCTGAACCGGAGAGTTCGACTTTCAGGGACAGGTACAACACCGAGGTGAAGATCAGGATCCGGTTGCGGAACGCAACTTTTCCGACCGGCCCCTTCTGTTCGTTCTTGAAGATGAAGTCCTTCTTCTGGTCGAGGCAGCGCCGCGAAAGGAGCTCCTCGAGGATCAGGGTCGTCTCGTACACATGCGGCATGTAGATCGGATTCACGCGCCGGGTGTAGTCCCTTCCCGCCTTGAACATCTGGTTGTCCACCCGGTTTCGAACCCGAATCAACATCCGGATGCGCCTGGCCGGGCCGCCGTTTCGCCTGAGCTTCTCGATCCGGTTGGTGAGCCGGTCATCGCGGCGGTCAAGCTTCCTGAACCGTTTCCGGAAATGGTGGAACGCCGCCATCAGCTTCTTCGTCTTCGGATCCCAGAACCCGGCGGCGTCCTTCGCCGCATTGACACAATCCTCCGAGAAGGGTTTCGGCTTCATCGGCGTCACCATCGGTTCAACCGCCGTAATGCAGCCGGTCGCGTACAACGCCTCGGCGAATTCAAGATCGGCCTGTTCCTTCGCCGGATCCGAGTCGTCCTTCTTCACCTTTTCCGCATAGAGGTTGAACTGCTTCTTGAACTCCTTCGAGCACTCCGCCGTGGGCGGAATCTCCGCCGCCCCGGCATTCGGAACGGTCAAGAACAGCATCGAAAAAGCGAGCAGCATCCCTGCCAGTAATTTCCCCATGGCGGGAATTATGCCCAAGGCGGGAGGTTCCTGTCGGTCGTTCACCGGACCCGTGGCGGGTCGGTTCCTTCGTAGTGGAGCTAGCCGGAGTCGAACCGGCGACCTCTTGGGTGCGATCCAAGCGCTCTGCCAACTGAGCTATAGCCCCGCGGGGAAACAAGGATACGGAAGCTCGGCGTGCAAAGTAGGGAAAGCTCATGCACGACGTCCGCGAAAACCGCATAATCTTAAGCCTTACCGTTAGCTACTGAGAGACCAATGGGAATTCTCGACGAGGCAATCCGGGAACACCTCGAGCTGAAGCGACAGCACGGGGCCGACGAATCCGAACTTCAGGGACTCGAAGACGAGGCCTTCGGCGAGGCCGAACGGCCCGACGCCGTAAGTCCCTCCCCCGGGTCGGAGGACCAGACCCAGGTCATCAGCCCTGGTTCCAGCGTCACCTCTCCGGCCGGTGAAGGCGACCAGCTCGACAAGGTCTTCGAAGCAACCCGCCAGCGGGAAGCCGACGCCGAGGCTGCGGTCGCCAGGGAAGCAGCCAAGGCCAAGGGCGAAAGCACGGAAACCCCGGCACCGGTTGATCCGGAAGCGACTTTCGCCGAGCACCCGGTTCCGGAACCGCCGGCGCCGGCCGAGGCGGCTGGCGAAGCGGCGACGGTTGAATCACCCGAGGCGAAACCGACCGAACCCGAAGCGGCGGTCGAGCCGCCGGCTCCCGCCCAGGAGGGCGATGCCGGGGACATGCTCGAGGCCGAACGCCACCACCTTGCCAGCCATCCGACCGAGCATTACGACGTCGATGCCGCGATCGCCGAGGAGGACGAGATCGACGTGCTCAGCGAGAGTTCACTCTCGGATGAACTCGACCGGGCCCTGGAAAGCGGCGAAACCGCCGTGGCCGGGGGCGAGACCGTCGAGTACGACATGTCATCGGAACCGGACTCGGGCGAGTTCGAGTTCGATGAACCCGACTCGGCCGAAATGGAATCAGCCGAACATGAAGCGGAGCCGGAATCGGCCGGGCAGGAAGCGGTCGAAGGGGATTCGGCCGAGCTGCTCTACCAGGATGGCGCCACCGAGGATCAGCCGGTCGATCAGGACGAGCCGGAAACCGGTGAAGAAGACGCCGAGGGTTCGAGCGAGTTCTACGATCAGAACGATGTGCTCGAGGGCACCCCGGACTTTCTCGAAGAAACGCCCGAGCACGACCAGCTCTGGTTCGAGCAGAAGGAACCGAAGGACTTCGACTTCGGCGACTGAGCTGGTTCTGCCGGTCGCCGTCGAACCAGTCAGCTTATGGCCGCCGTCCAGCGGCCTGACGCTTTGCGAACATCGATCGGCAGGCCGAAACCGGCAGACACTGATTCAGAGGTGAGTGCCTCGTCGATCGGGCCCTGGGCGACGATCCGGCCGTGATCGATCAGCAGTGCGTGGGTGGCGGTCGGCGGGATCTCTTCCAGGTGGTGGGTGATGGTGACCGTGGTCAGGCCGGGGTCTCCTTCAGCCATCGAGACCAGCGCGGAAACGAGCTGCTCGCGCGAGGGCAGATCCATGCCGGCAGCCGGCTCGTCGAGGAGCAGCAGCTCAGGGCTCGGCATTAGCGCCCGGGCGAGCAGGATCCGCTGCCGCTCCCCCTGCGAGCACTCGCCGAAGGCCCGGGTGGCGAGGTCGCTCAAACCGACGACGGCCATCAATTCCCGGGCCCGGTCGCGGTGGGAAGCGTCCAGGCGCTGGTGCTGGAGAGCGATGCTGTTGAAAGCTCCGGACTCGATCGTCTCGAGGACCGGGCGGCGGGAGGGGATCGCCCGCGAGGTGCGGGCGTCAACCAGTCCGATGGCTTCCCTCAGCGCCCGCATGTCGGTGTTGCCCAGCCGCTTGCCGAGCACTTCGACCGTACCTTCGGAAGGGTGGGAATCGGCGGCGGCCAGGTGGAGGAGGGTCGTCTTGCCGGCGCCGTTCGGGCCGAGCATCACCCAGTGCTGGCCGCGGTCCACGCGCCACTCGATTTCCTCCAGCAGCATCACCCGCTGTCGAAGTGCGGTTGACCAGCGAAAGACGTTCACCCCCCTGGCCCGGACCACGGATTCGCCCGTTGCCCGGTTGTCCCGGTGATCGAGGGTTGAGGCAAGGTCGTCGATCGCCACCGGCTCAGGCTATCTGCGGCAGGGTCCGGCCGCCCCCGAACCCGTACAATCGCCGTCCACTCTGGGGCCATAGCTCAGTTGGCAGAGCGCCTGCTTTGCAAGCAGGAGGTCGCCGGTTCGATCCCGGCTGGCTCCACTCGCGTGACCGGTAACGGGTTGCGGAAGGTCGGCGTGATTGGCGCGCTGTCGCGTGGGTACCTGATCTCTCATGGTCGACCGGATCGCGGATCCCTGGGGGAAAAGGACTCCCTACGGAAGGGGGGAGGCGTGGCCGCGCCGGGTGGACACCTTTCTCGAGGACCGGATCGACCCGGAAGAAGTGGACGAATGGGTGCAGACCGCCTCGATCCTTCACTCGAATGGTGACGGGCTCGATATCGCGGTCGAGGGCGGGCGAATCGTCGGAGTCCGCGGACGCGAGGACGACCGGGTCAACCACGGCCGGGTCGATCCGAAAGACCTGTACGGCTGGCAGGCCAACAACAGTCCCGACCGGCTGACACGGCCGCTGATCCGCCGGGACGGTGAACTCGTCGAATGCGACTGGGACACCGCCATGGAAGCCCTGGTCGCCCGCTCGACCGAGTTGCTGGAATCCGGACCCGCCGGCTGGGGCCACTTCGGGTTCTACACGTCCGGCCAGCTCTTCCTTGAGGCCTATTACACGCTCGGCGTGATCGGCAAGGCCGGTATCGGCACTCCGCACATGGACGGCAACACCCGCCTGTGCACCGCCACCGCAGCGGCCTCGCTCAAGGCGAGCTTCGGCGCCGACGGGCAGCCCGGTTCCTACACGGACGTCGACCACTGCGACGCCATAGCCCTCTACGGACACAACGTGGCCGAGACCCAGACCGTTCTCTGGATGCGAATGCTGGACCGCCGGGCCGGGCCGGACCCGCCTCGGATGCTGGCCGTGGACCCGCGACCGACCCCCGTTGCCCGCGAGGCGGACATCCACCTGGCGGTGAGGAGCGGTACCAACCTGGCCCTGACCAACGGCCTGGCCCGCGGGCTGATCAAACGGGGATGGATCGACCGGGATTACATCGCCGGGCACACGCTGGGCTTCGACCGTCTCGAAGCGACAGTGGAGCCTTACGACCCGAAGACGGTGGCCGGCATCTGCGGAATCGAAGCCCGCGATGTCGAGGCGGCGACCGAACTGATCGGCACTTCCGAGCGACTGCTCTCCACTGTCCTTCAGGGCTTCTACCAGTCGAACCAGGCGACCGCGGCCGCCTGCGGGGTCAACAACATCCACCTGATGCGCGGGATGCTCGGCCGGCCGGGATGTGGCCTCTACCAGATGAACGGACAGCCGACCGCGCAGAACACGCGCGAGACCGGCGCCGACGGCGACCTGCCCGCCCTGCGCAACTGGGAAAACAAGGAACACATCCAGGAACTGGCCGACCTCTGGAACGTGGACCCGCTGAAGATCCCGCACTGGGCGGCACCGACCCACGCGATGAAGATCTTTCGCTACGCGGAGCAGGGCTCGATCAAGCTGCTCTGGGTCAGCGCCACCAATCCCGCGGTTTCCCTGCCCGACCTGAACCGGGTGCGCCGGACCCTTGCGAAGGAGGATCTGTTCCTGGTGGTCCAGGACATCTTCCGGAGCGAAACCGCCGAGTTCGCCGATCTGGTCCTGCCCGCCGCTACCTGGGGCGAGAAGACCGGCACCTTCACCAGCGTCGACCGGACCGTCCACCTGTCCGAGAAGGCGGTCGAACCGCCGGGCGAGGCGAGGTCGGACCTCGAGATCTTCCTCGAATACGCACGGCGGATGGACTTCCGGGACAAGGACGGCGATCCGCTGATCAAGTGGACCGACCCGGAAGGCGCCTTCGAAGCCTGGAAGGACTGTTCGCGCGGACGGCCCTGCGACTACTCGGGAATGAGCTACGAAAGGCTGCGCGAGGGTCCGATCCAGTGGCCCTGCAACGAAGCCAACCCGGACGGCACCGAACGCCTCTACACCGACCACACCTTTTCGACCCGGCCCGATTACTCGGAAACCTTCGGCCACGACCTTGCGACCGGTGCCAGCCTGAGTGAAGAGGAGTTCCGGGCGAAGGAGCCGGACGGACGCGCCTTCCTTCACGCCGTCCCCTACGAGCCTTCGCCCGAAGTCACCACTCCGGAGCACCCGTACCTGCTCACCACCGGTCGAACCGTCTACCACTTCCACACCCGGACCAAGACCGGGCGCGCACCGCAACTGAACGACGCCGCGCCTGATGTCTGGGTCGAGCTTCACCCCGAAGATGCGGCGGAACTCGAGATTGAAGAAGGCGACCTGGTCCGCATCGCCTCGCCGCGGGGCGCGATCGACGCGCCGGCCCGGCTCAACGGGATCCGCCGGGGTTCGGTCTTTTTGCCGTTCCATTACGGAAGCTGGGACCGCGAAGACGAGGAGGGCCGGGCCGCCAACAACCTCACCGTCACCGCCTGGGACCCCGTTTCCAAACAGCCGATCTTCAAGGTCGCCGCGGTCAGCCTTCAGCGGGTCGGTGCCGCCAACGGGACCCCGTCCCCGGCGCCGACCACTACCGCCTCGGCTCCGGTCGCCGAGAGGGTGCCGGCGACGGTCGGCGGGCCTTCGGCCGAATCGTTTTGCGAGGAGCTCCCGTGAACCTCGGCCACTACCTCTCCCTGATCAGCCGGTCGCAGCATGAGCTCGCCGAGGCGTTTCGCGAAGTCGCCGCCGGTCACGCCGCCGACGCGGCGGTGTTTCACATCTCGGGTCAGCTCGCCGCCCAATGCGACCGGCACGTGGGCGAGCTGAAGCCGTTCGTCGAACGCTACGGCGTCGAAGGCGAAGAACCGGACCGCCTGCACAGCGACCTGTTCCAGGGAACCCGCGAGGGTCCCCTCGGCATGCTTCGCGACCTTCACGATCTCTACCTGATGGCGGCGGAAGTCGACATGTCATGGACCGTGATCGCACAGGCCGCGCAGGGTGTTCGCGACCGGGACCTGCTCGCCGTGACCAGCCAGTGCGAGAAGGAGACCGCGACCCAGATGAAATGGATCCGGGCGCAGATGAAGGAAACCGCCCCGCAGACCCTGGTCGTGGCGAGCGGTTAGAGGCCGGTCCTGCGGCTAGGATCCGCGCCGATGAGCGGACCGGAACCTGAAGCGCTTCAGCAATGGGCAAACAGCAGAGGGCTGGCGTGGCAGCCGGAGGACACGCTGCCGCCGGTCACCGAGCGGCTGCGGGCCGGGGTCGGGGTCGGGGAGCACCGTGCCTCCTGGCGGACGGTCTCGGACCGGGGCATGACCACGATCACCGGTTCCAACAGCAAGAAGCCGGAACGGCAGACGGTTGGCGTCTGCGAGGGCACTCTTCCCGGCGGTTTGAACGGGGTGATCGGCCACCACTTCCATCAGATCGACCAGGGCTCCGGCCAGGAGGACCGCTACTTGGCGATCACCGACACCGTCGTCTTTGCCGAGCTCCCGGCCGGGGCGCGGCCCGTCTTTCATCTCGAAGGCAGCAAGGGAGGCGGAGAGGTCAAGGGCGCCTTCGCGGTCGGGAACTCCGGCGAACCCGCGAGCCCGCTCGACGGTGTGGTTCCGGCGCCATCCGGCACGATCGAAGCCGGCGGCCTTCGCTGGGTCAGCTTCCCGGCCGAGGAAGACGAGCGCATCCGCGGTGCCGTTTCCGCCGCGACCCGTTCGCTCGATGGCATCCCGTGGGAGAGGGCGGTAGTCGAGTACGAAAGCGGCCGGCTCGCGGTCTGGGTCAGGGACCGGCCCCTCACCGACGCAGCCTCGCTCGACGCCCTCTGCAGCTTCGCCTCCGCCGTGGCGGACGGCCTCAACGAGGCAGCCGGGTCGGCCCCGCCGCTTGACCTCCGGGCACCCCTCGCGATGCCGGAGCCGGGCGCGCGGGAAAAGTGGGTTTCCGCCGGCGCCGACCTGGTCGTTTGGGAGGAGCCACCGGTCAGCATCATCGCCGCCCAGGAGCGCTACAAGAAAGATGTCAGGCCGCAGGCGACCAGGACCGGGTGGAAGGTCTACGGGATCGTTGGAGTCAGCCTTTTCATCTTCAGCCTGCTCGTCGCCGGCGCGAGTCTGGCGATCAGCTGGGCGGTCGACGAGCTGGCGGTCGGGATCGTCGTGGCGGTCGCCTCGGTTGTGCTGGGGATCTTCGGAGCGACCCGGATCGGCCTCGAAACCGGCCAGGAGGCGCTCGATGATCGCCTCAAGTCGAGCGCCATACCGTGGGGGATCGAAGCCTTCGCCCGGGGCTACGCGAAACACGCCGGGCTGACCCGCGAAGACCACGAGGAGCTTCGCCGCCGGCTTGCGGTTCCGTTTCGCGGCCGCTGCCAGATCGCCTGGCAGGGCGAGCTCGCACCGGGACGGACCGGCCACCTCTCGATCTGGATCGACGCGACGGGCACACCGGAGCCGCCGCGCTTCTTCCTGCTCGCGGTGGCCGGCAACAACGGGGCCGGGGCTCCGGCGGGATATGAGTCAAGTGAAGTCGACGGCCTGCGCCTGACCTGGCAGGAAGTCACCTCGGTCCAGCGGGCCGATCACCGCCTCGACCAGCTTCGCGCCGTCGCCTGAGGGCTGGCCGGCCCGACTCCCGATCGAGGGTCATAAGCTCCGGGTTGTCAGCGGTCGAGGAGAGGAGCCGGAGTGAGTCGGATTTTCGGAAAGGTCGCCCAGAACGGGTATGTCGTCAAGGACATCAGGTCCGAGATGGATCACTGGGTCGGGCTCGGCGTCGGCCCCTGGTTTTACATGGGCCGGGTCGAGATGGACTGGTTTCGCCATCGCGGCGAAGATTCGGAACCGCCCGAGGTGAGCATCGCCCTGGCCAACTCGGGTGACCTGCAGATCGAGCTGATCCAGCAGCGAAACGACGCCCCTTCTATGTACAGGGAATTCATCGACGCCGGCCACGAGGGTCTCCAGCACATGTCCTACTGGAGCGAGGATTACCAGTCCCTCTACGACAAGGTCCTCGGGTTGGGCTTCGAGATCGGGCACGAGGGCTGCATCGGCGGCGAGCAGGGCCGCTTCGCCTACCTGGACACACAGACGACCCCGGGGACCGTGATCGAGATCTCGGATGTGAGCGGAGCCAAGGGGATGTTCTTCGAGCATGTCCGCTCCGAGGCCGAGAACTGGGATGGCTCGGACCCGATCCGCGAGCTGATCCCCGACCCCTGAAACCCCGAACACCCCGAGAAAGGCCGACCATGCCCCGCATTCCCTACCCGACCGAGGACGAGCTCGAACCCGAAGCGCGTGAACGGATGGCGAACCTGCCGCCGCTCAACCTGATCCGCATGTTCGCCAACGCCCCGACCGCACTCGGGCCGCTGACCGATCTCGGTCAGGCGATCCTGCTCCAGTCCGAACTCGACCCGCGGCTCCGGGAAGTGGCGATTCTGGCGGTGGCCCGCGCCTGCGACTCCGAGTACGAGCGCCTTCAGCACGAGAACATCTGCCGCGCGATCGGCATGAACGAGGAGGAGATCCGCGCGGCCGCCGACCAGAACCCGGAGGCACTGGACGAGGAAGCGCGGTTGATCTGGACCTTCGCCGACCAGATCGCCACCAGTGTGCGGGCCGACGAGGAACTGACCGCCCGGGTGCTCGAGAAGCTCGGCCGGCGCCAGACCACAGAGCTGGTGATCGCCTGCGCCTTTTACTCGGCGATGGGCCGGATCATCGAAACCACCGGCGTCGAACTCGAAGAGACCCTCCCCACCGAAAACATCGACCCGGACGAATACACCGGGGACTGAGCACGAGCAAAGAGAACTGCCGGGTTCATGCAGTCAGGGAGTAGACGACCCGTTCGGCCAGCAGGTTGGGGGCGCGCCTGGCGAGGCCTCCGGTGCGGCGACCGGTCGCGTCGATCAGGATCCGCCGGTCGATTTTCAGGTCGAGCTCGCCGGTCAGCTGCTCGAAGTCGCGGATCGTGCAGAGGTGGATGTTCGGCGTGTCGTACCACTGGTAGGGGAGGGCGTCGGTAACCGGCATCCGTCCCCGCAGGGCGAGCGTGGCGCGCATTTTCCAGTGGGCGAAGTTCGGCAGCGAGACGACCAGCCGGGGCGCGACCCGTTTCATTTCGGTCAGCACCCGGTCGGGCCGCCGCACCGCCTGCAGGGTCAGTGAAAGCACTGCGACATCGAAGTCGCCGGCGCCGAACCGGGGCAGCTCTTCCTCGAGGTCACCCTGGGTGACCGGCACCCCGCGGCCGATGCAGGCGTGGAAGTCATCGAGCTCCCGTTCGACGCCGAGACCGCGGCAGTTCCACTCGCTGATCAGGTTCTCGAGCAGGGCGCCGTCACCGCAGCCGAGGTCGAGCACCCGCTGGCCGGAGCCGACCAGCCCGGCGACGATGTCGAGGTCCGGTCTCAACCTTCCCGGCTCCCGGAAGTGGCGCCGGGGACCGGGATTCCCCGCTGCGAGGCGAGCCGGTCCAGGTACCCGGCAACGGTCCGGTGGTACTCGGGCGGGTCGGCGAAGAGGAACGAGTCGTGGCCGTGCGGGGAGGAGATCTCCTGGAAGGTGACCGGAGCTCCGGCGCCGCGCAGCCCGGAAGCCAGCACCCGGGCGTGCTCGGTCGAGAAGCGCCAGTCGGAATCGAAGGAGATCACGAGGAAGGAAGTCTCGCCCTGGCTGATCTGGTTCTGGACCAGGACCGGGTCTTCGAAGGGGTCGAAGTAGTCCATGGTCCGGCCCATGTACAGGTAAGTGTTCGCGTCGAAGCGCTCGACGAAGGACTGGCCCTGGTAGTGAAGGTAGCTCTCGACCTGGAAGTCGACGTCGAAGCCGTAACGCGGCACCTCGGCATCTTGGATCCGCCGGCCGAACTTCTCCCGCATCGACTCCTCCGAGAGGTAGGTGATGTGGCCGATCATCCGGGCCAGGGCAAGGCCGGGGTCGGGCCGGCGTTCGCGTTCGTAGTAATCGCCGCCGGCGAAGTCCGGATCGCGCATGATCGCCTCCCGCGCGACCGCGGAGAAGGCGATGTTCTGGGCCGAAAGCCGGGCCGAGGCGGCGATGATCGCGGCGCCGTCCACTTCATCGGGATGGTCGATCGCCCACTGCAGGGCCTGCATGCCACCGAGCGAGCCGCCGATCGCCGCGAGGAGATGATCGATCCCGAGTTCCCTCAGCAGGGCCCGGTGGACCTCGACCAGATCACGCACCTGGACCAGCGGGAAGCGCAGGCCGTACGGCTTGCCGGTGGCAGGGTCGATGGACGAGGGGCCGGTCGTGCCCTTGCAGCCGCCCAGCACGTTCGCGCTGATCACGAAGAAACGGTCAGTGTCCAGCGGCCGGCCGGGACCGACGATGTTGTCCCACCAGCCGGGCCGGGAAGGATCGTCACCCTCGTGGAGCCCCGCCGCGTGGGCGTCGCCGGAAAGTGCGTGGCAGATGAAGACCGCGTTCGAGCGGTCGGGGTTGAGCTCGCCGTAGGTCTCGTAAGCGACCTCGACTTCCGGCAGGATCGCCCCGGAGGCGAGGGTCAGCGGGCGGTCGCCGGAAAAGACGACCGCCCGCTGCGTCTCGACAATGCCGATGCCGCTGGAAGCGTCCGGCAACTAGCTTGCCTTGGCCAGGGCCTGGTCGATGTCGGCGAGGATGTCCCCGATCGTCTCGATCCCGACCGAGAGCCGCACCGTGTCCGCGGTCACGCCGGAATCCTCGAGCTCTTCGTCATTCAGCTGCGAGTGGGTCGTGGTCGCCGGGTGGATCGCCAGTGACTTGGCGTCACCGATGTTGGCCAGGTGCGAGAACAGCTCCAGCGAGTCGATGAACTTGCGACCGGCATCGCGGCCGCCCTTGATCCCGAAGGTGACCAGGGCGCCGTAGCCACCGGTCAGCACCTTGCTCGCCGTTTCGTGGTGGCTGAAGCCGGGCAGGCCCGGGTAGTTCACCCAGAGCACGTTCTCGCTGTCACTCAGGTGCTCGGCCACCGCGAGGGCGTTCGCGCTGTGGCGCTCCATCCTCAGCGGCAGGGTCTCGACGCCCTGGAGCAGGAGGAAGGCGTTGAACGGGGAGAGCGCGGCGCCGGTGTTGCGGAGCAGCACGGTCCGGACCCGGCCGATGTAGGCCGCCGGGCCGAGCGCGTCCGCCCAGACCACGCCGTGGTAGGAGGGGTCGGGCTGGGTCAGGCCGGGAAAGCGATCGGCGTTGGCGACCCAGTCGAAGTTGCCGGAGTCCACGATCACGCCGCCGATCGTGGTTCCGTGACCACCGATGAACTTGGTCGCGGAGTGGACCGCGATGTCGGCCCCCAGCTCGAAGACCCTGGTCAGAACCGGCGTCGCGACGGTGTTGTCGACCACCAGCGGCAGGCCCTGGGCGTGGGCAGCGTTGGCCCAGGCCTCGACATCCATCACGTTCAGCCGGGGATTGCCGATCGTCTCGCCGAAGACCAGCCGGGTCTTGTCGTCAACGTGCTTCTCCAGCTCCTCGGGCTTGTCCGGATCGACGAACCTGACCTCGATCCCGTACTGGGGGAGCGTGTGGGCGAAGAGGTTGTAGGTGCCGCCGTAGAGGGTCGAAAGGGCGACGATGTTGTCGCCGGTCCGGCAGACGTTCAGGACCGAGTAGGTGACTGCGGCCTGGCCGGAGGCCAGAGCGAGGGCGGCGACACCGCCTTCGAGCGCGGCCATCCGCTCCTCGAGCACGTTCCAGGTCGGATTCATGATCCGCGTGTAGATGTTGCCCGGCTCGGCCAGGGCGAAAAGGTCCTGCGCGTGCTGGGCGTCATTGAATTCGTAGGAGACCGTCTGGTAGATCGGCACGGCCCGCGCGTTGGTGGTCGGATCGGCCACCTGGCCGGCGTGGAGTGCGTTGGTCTCGGGTCCGTACTGCTTCTCTTCGTCGCTCATTTTTCTCCTGTGGGTGTCATGTGAAGCGGCCCCGAATTATCGTGGTTCTTCTACGGAAGCCGATTTGATTTCTTCCAGCCAGCGGAAGGTGGCCTTCAGGTCCTCCTGGGTCAGGCCGTGGCCGGCGTCTGGATCGAAGATGAATTGGACCTTCGCGCCGTGGGCCTCGAGCTGGCGGGCGAGCTCCTCGCTTTCCCCGGCGGGCACGAACTGGTCGTGGCCGCCGGAAGCGACCAGAACGGGTGCCCCCCGCAGGTCAAGGTCCTCCGGTGGCGGGTAGGGGAGCATCGGTCTGAGGAGAGCCGCGGCCCCCAGGGTGCCGGGCCGCCGGAAGAGCAGGCTGGCGGCGATGTTGGCGCCGTTGGAAAGCCCGAGGCCGATCAGCCCGGCCGGATCGAAGCCGTAATCCCCGGCGGCCGTGGTCACCCAGTCGGCCAGCTCGTCGGTTCGCACCAGCAGGTCGGGGATGTCGAGCTCCCCGACTGCCAGCCGCCGGAAGAAGCGGGGCATTCCGTTCTCGAGAACCTTGCCGCGCGGGCTGAGGATGCCTGCCCCCGGGGCGAGCTGGCGACCAAGCGAAACGAGGTCGTTCTCGTCACCGCCGGTACCGTGAAGCAGCAGGAGGGTCCGGGCCGGGTCGCCAGGTTCGAAGACGTGAGTGAAGCCCTCGGACATGGATCCACTCTAAATGAGTGTCTGGCCCGGCCGAAACCCGGGCCGAAAACGCGTGTTTGATGGTCACCAGTCCATTCCAGTCCACAGGGAGATCAAGATGATCAAGGGAGTTCTCGCGGTTTCACTGGCCTCGCTTCTCGTCCTCGCCGGCGTTGCCCGCGCCGATCAGGGCACCGAATGGATTCCGCCGCTGGACGCGGTCGCCAGGGACAAGGGCGAGATGGCCTTTGACGGCTGCCGGCCCAAGCCGGAGCGGATCGATCCGGTGATGTGCGTGTACGGGGATCCGGATTCCGACAAGACGATCGCCCTGTTCGGTGATTCACATGCGATGGAGTGGGGTCCGCCGCTGATTCGCCTGGCCCAGCGACGCGGCTGGCGGCTGGTCACCTTCCTGCGGGCTGGATGCGTTATCGCCGACGTCAAGTTCCAGAACAACTGCGACGAGTGGCGGGAACTCGCCTTTCAGGAGATCGCCGAACAGCGACCCAACCGGGTCATCGTCTCGACCTCGATCGGTCGCCGCTACACGCTCTCGGTACGCGGCGAGACCCTCTCCCGGACCGAAAGCGAAAAGATCCTGCGCCGGGGAATGGCCCGCACCCTGAAGCGTCTGGCGAGCATCCGCAGCCTGACTCCGCACGGAACGAAGGTGAAGCTGATCCGCGACCAGATAACCGCTCCCTTCCTTCCTCCGCGTTGTCTGGCCGATCATCCCGACCACCCCCGTCTCTGCCGGTTCCCCCGCAAACGCAAGTTCGGGCCCGGGTTTGACGTGGTCGGCGCGAGCAAGGCCGGGCAGCTGCCGGCAATCGATCCGCTCGAGGCGCTCTGCGGGCCCCGCTGGTGCTACTCCTCGCGCGGCAACATCGTGATCTACCGGGATTCGGACCACCTGACCGCAACCTTCACCCGGACCCTGACCGACTGGCTGGGAGAGCGGATCGGCTTTTAGAAGTAACTTGGCCGGATGATCCGCTCCTCCAAAGGGCGTCTGGCCGCCGCCCTCGCCGGGACGGC
>WBZM01001863.1_pt1 | contig 19421 bp, 23 predicted proteins | sample 5204271 | NCBI WGS metagenome assembly WBZM01 (sample SAMN12344346, study PRJNA552823) | activated sludge metagenome | biome: Activated sludge suspended growth; feature: Nitrification reactor; material: Wastewater; isolation source: activated sludge from nitrification reactor of wastewater...
CCGTGTTCGTGGCGCGCGGGCCGGACGACCGGCTCTACCTCTACCGCGAGTACCACGCCGGGGATGCAACGGCGGCCGACCACGCCGCGGCGCTGTTGGAGGGCGAACCGGGCGAACTGGAGGCTTTCGGTGGCGCGGCGAGCGAGCAACAGTGGCGCGACGAATTCACGGCCGCGGGGTTGCGCGTCCGCAAGCCGCTGGTTGGCGATATCGAGGTCGGCATTAACCGCGTTTACAGCCTCTTCGCTCAGGGGCGATTGACAGTGTTTGACAGTTGCGGCGGGCTGCTCGATGAGCTGGCGACCTACAGCCGCGTGACGGACGAGAACGGCGAGGCGACCGAGGCGATTGCGGGCAAGAGCCGCTACCACCGGCTCGACGCCTTGCGTTACGTCGCCAGCTATCTCGTTGGTGAAGGAGAACCGGAATCGGCCGTTGTGCCGCCGGTTGACGAGCTGGCGGGCCTGAGATGGTAGGATGAGCTATACCGACGTGCGCGGGCCTGACGGCCGCAAGCTGTTTCGCTTCGACCCCGAGCGGATGGTCGTCGAGATCGTTGTGAAGGGGCAGGTGTACGTGGTTGACCTGACGACGTATCTGGCGCTGGCGCAAGGGGCGACGGTCATCGAGGTCGATCCGCTGGCCGGGCTGACCACGGCCGGCAACCTGCGCTTCTAGGGGGATTGACGGCCACATGCGGGCCGTTTATACTAGGCACAACTGCATATTGTGTGAGCGCCCCGAGCGCCTTACCCGTCTGTGAGCACCTAGAGTGCCGCGGGGTAAGGCGCTTTTGGTTTGTAACGGAATGTAATGGGAGTTTGGGAACGGTTGACGTACTGGATTCGCGGCGGCGGTCGTCAGGAAGCGGCGGCCGTCGCTGCTGCGCCGGTCAACGATAGTGGCGCGGGCTGGCAGACGCTCGGGGCGACGGTGGGGGCCAACGACCGTGACTGGGCCGAGATGCAGGGCGCGTACTCCGACGCGCTGGAGGCCTGGCGCAAGCACCCGCAAGCGCGGCGCATCATCGATATCACGACCGACCACGTCTTGGGCGACGGCCTGCGGCCGACCGCGCCGGGCGTAATGGGCCGGTTCATTGAGCAGTTCTGGTCGCACCGGCAGAACCGCATGGACATGCGCCTGCCGACGCTGGTGGACGAGCTCAGCCGCGCGGGCGACCTCTTCGTCGTCCTCTTCCGCAACCCGGCCGACGGGATGAGCTACATCCGGGTTGTGCCCAAGTCGCAGATTCTGCGCATCGACGTTGCCGACAACGACTGGGAACAGGAAATGGCGTACCACGAGAAGCGCGGGCCGGGCGAGGAGCCGCGCGTGTGGCTGGCTCCTGAGCATCCCGGCGCGGCCGACTCCGACGCGGTCATGCGGCACTACGCGATCAACCGGCCGGTCGGCGCGCTCTACGGCGACGGCGACCTTGCGCCGATCATCCCCTGGCTGCTGCGCTACTCGAAGATGCTCGAAGACCGCGTCCGCCTCAACTGGGCGGCGCGGGTCTTCTACTGGTTTGTGAAAGTGCCGCGCGCGGCCGTCGCCGCGACGCGGGCGAAGTATCAGGCTTCTACTCCTCAGCCGGGGGCGATCATCGTTCATGACGAATCCGAGGAGTGGGACATGAAGACGCCCAACCTCGGCGCGGCCGACGCGGCCAACGACCTTCAGGCGTTGCGCATCATGATCGCCGTGGGCGCGGGGCAGCCGCCGCACTGGCACGGCGACAGTATGGACGTGAACCTTGCCACGGCAACGGCTATGGAGCGGACGGCCGTGCGGCATCTGGCGCGGCGGCAGGCCGAAGTGGCGGACATGGTTATCGACCTATGCTACACGGCTTACGTGCGGGCCTACGGGCTGGGCATGACCCGGCGCGCGCCAAGCCGTGAGGCCATTGCCATCGACTTGCCGGATTTGAGTCGCGACGACAACGCCATGCTGGCGCAGGCGGCCGGGCAACTGGCGACGGCGTTCAACGGGCTGGCGCAGGCCATGAGCACGCCGTCGGCGACGCTGAGGGAGCGCGTCTTGCGCCTCTTCTTCCAGTTCATGGGCGAAGGCATCGGCGACCGCGAGGCGACAGCGATTCTGGACGAAATCGAGGAGGCGAAGGCCAACGCGCCAACGCCGCCCATAGGGCCCGCGGCCGAGGAGCCGCCGGACGAAGAGGACGCGGCCGAGCCGGTCGCGGCCGGGTGGATTAGGTCAAATGGGCGCATCCACTAGCGGCAACGTCATTCGGGTCGAGGGCGGGCGATTGTTCGTCAACGGCGTCGAGATACCGGGCGCGCGGCTGATTGCCAGTGACGGCCGGCGGGCGGTCGTGAGCATTCCGGTGAGCCAACTGGCGACGAAAGAAGCACCGGCCGCGGCCGAGCCGTCGATCAGACGCTACGAGATTTAATTATGGCAACTACCAGTATCAAGATTCCGGGCTTACAGACGGTATCGGTAACGGACTCCAGCATGTGGGGCAACGCCCATACCCTGACCATCCCGGCGCGGCGCTCGGGGCCGGTTGTGGCCCAGCGGCAGCGATTCAACGTCTACGCGCCGCTGGCGCGGGTAGATCGCGAGGGGCACGTCATCTACGGGGCCAGCGCCATGCAAGCGGTCGAGGCGTTGGGGCATCGGCTCATCATCGACCACACAACGCTGAGCCAGTTCGCCGCCCTCGCCAACGCCAAGGTCAAGGGGCTCAAGAGCCGCTTCACGCATCCGGGCCTGTCGGCCGACGGGCTGGGCAAGCACCTGGGCCGGATGCGCAACTTCCGCGTCGAAGGCGACAAGGTCTTGGGCGACCTGTACCTCAGCGAAACGGCCGCGCGGTCGCCGCACGGTGATTTGCGCGATTACGTCGAGACGCTGGCCGAAGAAGACCCCGAGGCCTTCGGTATGAGCGTGGTCGTTGACGGCTACGGCTCATGGGTGCTCAGCGACGGCAGTGAGCGGGATGACGACGGCCACCGGCCGCAGGGGGCGCGGGATAAGTACCCGGCCTTGCGCGTGGTCGAGGCCTATGCGGTGGACGCGGTCGATGAGCCGGCGGCCAATCGCGACGGGCTATTCAGCGCGTTTCGACAGACGACCAACGAGCTCGCGGCGCAGGTCTACGCCGTGCTCGACGGCCACGGCGACCTGAGCGGCGCTATCGGCCGGTTCATCGAAGGCGACGCCCTGCCGGACGAGTTCCGGCCGCTGGCCGACGAATACGACATCGATGAGGGTAAGGCGCGGGTATTCGCCGCGCACTATCTGGCGCACCGGGCGCGGCACGCGGCCCCGGCGCGAATCACATTGGCGGCCAACATAGCCGCACAGGAGAAACAGCACATGGAACCGCAGGATGTATCCGTGGGCGCGGCTCAGGAAACCACTCAGGCCGCCCCGAACGCCGCCGCATGGTTGGAGGCCCTCAAGGGCACGGCCGCGGCGGCCATGATTCAGGCGAGCGGGCTGCCGGCCCCCGTACAGGCGCGCCTCCAGCGCGGCGTGTACGACAACCCGGCGGCCGTCGAGCAGGCCATCGGCGAGGCGCGGGCGGAAATCGCGGCGCTGGCCGAGGCGAACGTCGTCCAGATGGGCAACCGGCCGCCGCGCGGCGCGCAGGTACTTGACCCGGCTGATGAGGCGCGCGAGATCGTCAACTGGTTCTTCGGCGCTCAGGGCGCGCGCACACCGCAGGCCAACATGCGGCGCTTTGACGAGCTGTACGTGGCCCTGACGGGCGACGTTGAGTTCCGCGGCGTGTTCGACCCGACGCGGCTCATGTTCGCCGGGGCGACCACGGCGACGCTGCCCAACCTGGCCGTTGACGCCATGAACAAGGTGTTGGTCGAGCAGATGGTCCGCATGGACCACTGGCGTTGGTATGAGCGCGTCGTGTCAGTCGAGCCGAACAACGGCACGCTGCACGACATGAAGTGGCTGACCTTCGGCGGCGTGAGCAACCTGCCGACCGTGGCTGCGCGCGGCGACTACACGGAACTGACCGTGGACGACGCCAAGGAAACGAGCTCGTTCGCCAAGCGCGGCGGGTACGTGGGCATCGACCGCGAGATGATCAAGAACAGCGACATTCAGCGCCTCCAGGCCATTCCGCGCGCGCTGGCGAACGCGGCCGTTCGGACGCGCTCGAAGGCCGTCAGCGACATCTTCACCGCCAATAGCGGCGTCGGGCCGACGCTGGCGACGGACTCAACGGCGCTGTTCCACGTCAACCACGTGAACCTGCTGACGACCGCTCTGGGCACGGACGCGACCGCCTGGCGCGCCGCTCGTGCCGAGTGCTTCCAGCACACGGAGCTGCAGAGCGAAGCCGTGTTGGGCGTCTATCCGCGGTTTCTGTTGGTGCCGGCCGAACTGTACGACACGGCGCTGGCGATTCTGGGCTACGGCGAGGGGATGCCGACGGCCTACAGCCCCGAGGCGCAGGATCGCGGTTTCGGTGACCCGCGCGCGGTGCCGGTCGTTGTGCCGGACTGGACGGACGCGACCGACTGGGCCTACATCGTTGACCCGGCCGTGTTCCCGGTCATCCAGATGAGCTACAGCCAGAACCCCGGCGGGCGGGTGCATCCGGCACCCGAGGTCTTCTCCGTGACGAGCGAGACGAGCGGGCTGATGTTCACGAACGACGTACTGCCCATCAAGGTGCGCGACGAGTTCGCCGTCGGCGTCAACGGGCCGCGCGGCATCGGCAAGCGCAACGTTGCCAACTAGGCGGACGGAACAGGCGCGAGAGACAAGTAGAGCCGGGGCGGGCGGCGGGCCCGCCCCGTTTGGAGAAACAAGATGATCGGCAACCACGTTCTTCTGACCATCAACTACACGGCGGCGGCGCTGGCGGCGAATCAGACCTACCGCTTTTCGCTGCCGTTCGGGTTCACGCTGGTCGGCGTCAACGCCGCCGCGGCGGATACGACCAGCTTCATCCTCGACATCGGCACGGCGGCCGACGACGACGCCTACCTGGACGGCAAAACCGTGACCGGCGCGGCCTCGACCACGACCGATTTCGGTCTGGCCGACTTTGTCGGCGCGCAGTACCCGCACGTCGCCGCGGACACCGAGATGCTCGTCAGCATCGACTACGACGGCGGGGCCGGTGGTGATTCGGCCGGCGTGTGCGTCACGTTGATTCTGGCCGAGGGGTAGAGACCATGAACGAGCTACGCGCCCGCGCCGCCCGTCATCTGGGCATTGCCGAAGGAGACATTACGCACTGTATCCGGCGGGATAACGGCCAGGTGGTCGTGATCGACCGCGAGATGCGCAAGTACGTGCTCCTGGAGGCGACGTTACCGGAATTGCCGACGGCCGAAGCGCCGAAGGTCGAGCCGGAGAAGAAGGCCCGGCGGGCAGGACGTTCGGGTCTGTAGCCTCTCCCCTCTTCCTGACGCTTGGCGGCGGTAGGCCTCCTTACCGCCGCCAAGCCAGGGGTGAACCATGGCCGCGCCGACGAGGAACAACCAGCAGAACACGCGGACGGTAACGAACGCGACCAGCGCAACGCTGGCGAGCTATACGCCGTCGAGCGGGAGCAATAGCGTGTTGGTCGTCCGGGCGCTGGCTTTGCGCACGTCGGAGGCGGATTTCACGCTGTCGGCGACGTTCGGCGGCGCGGGCATGACGGCCGCGGCGACGGCGGCGCACTCGTCAACGTCGCGCTGGTATCGGGCCAGCATCTTCTACCTAATCAATCCGGGCACGTCGGCGGGGGATATTGTTATCACCGCGTCGCAGCAGGCGGCGGGTTTCGTCATCGACGCGGTAACGCTACTAGGCGCGGCGCAAAGTTCGCTGGTCGGCGCGACGGATGACGACGCGATCTCATCGGCAACAACGAATAGCCTGAGCCTGGTCGGTTGCGCGGCCGAATCGCTGATTGTGGCCTGCGTCGTCTCGCATTCCGGCGGCGCGCCGACATGGACCTGGAGCACGGCCACCGAGGACTTTGACCTCAGCGGCGCGACGGACACGGCAGAGATCGGCGGCTCGGGCGGCTACTACGCGACGGCCGCCAGCGGCGACGTGAGCCTGAGTTGCACCCGGTCGGCGAGCGCGCCGGGCGTGCTGGCGCTGGCGGTTGAGTTCAAGAAGGCGGGCGGCAGTCCGCAGACGGTCAGCCTCAATACCATCGGCCGAACGCTGGCTGCGGTCAGTCTGGCGGTTATACCGGGGGCGCGGTCGGTCAGTCTCAACACGCTGGCCCGCACCGTGTCGGCCGTGAGTCTCAGCGTCGTACCCGGTGTGCGGTCGATTAACCTGAGCACGTTGAGCGGCACAACCGCGGCCGTTCACCTGAGCGTCGCGCCGGGGGCTATGTCGGTCACGTTGAGCACCCTCACGTTGACGGGCGAGGTCATCGACATCACCGTCTCGATGTCGGTCTTGCTCCAGACGTTGGCGCTACTGGCCGATGCGGAACCGACCGAAATCACGCCGGGCACGGTGGCGATTGCGCTCCAGACCGTGGCGCGCACGCTGGCGGCGGTGCATCTGACCGTCGCGCCGGGCGTAGTGACAAGCGAACTGGACACCCTGAGCGCGACGGCCGCGGCGGTGAGCCTGAGCGTCATCCCCGGCGCGACGGCGGTGCTTCTGGACGTACTGACCGCGGCGCTGGCCGCGGTTGACCTGATTGTCAGCGTCGAGGGCGTGGACGTAACGGTCACACTGGCGACGCTAGGCCACGCGCTGGAGGCGGTCGGGTTGGCCGTCGCGCCGGGCGGCGTAGCGCAGACGCTGGCGACGCTGGCGGCGGTTCTCGCGGCCGGGCAAGTCAGCATCAGCGGCGCGGGCGCGGACGAACTCATAGCGTTAATGACCCTGAGCGCCGCCGTTCAACCGAGCGCCCTGACTGTTGCGCCGGGCGCGGTTGTGGTCGCGCTCCAGGAGTTGGCGGCGACGGTCACGGTAGGCGACCTGCTGGTCTTCATGATGCTGGGCTGCGCCGTCGCCGGGAACCGGGCGCGGTATGAGGCCGTCGTCAGGGACGCGGCGCGGGGCTTCATGCGGGCCGGGGACAGGACGGGGTGCCGATGAACAGCTACGACGTAGGCGATCAGGTGCGCATTACAGTTGACATTGCCGACGCCGACGGCCGGGCGATTGATCCAACGGCGCTGACCTTCTCCTACCGCGACCCGGCGAACGTCGTGACGGAGTTGACCTACGGCGAAGATGAGGCCGTGAGTCGCAAGGGATTGGGCAGTTACTACGTTGACCTGGTCGCCAACCGGGCGGGCATATGGCCTTACCGCTGGGAGTGCTCGGGTACGGTTACGGCGGCGGTCGAAGGTCGGTTCACAGTACGCAGGAGTGAATTCGCATGACGAATCAGGAAGCGACGGCGGCGCGCATTGCGCTGGCGATTCTGGGAGAGGCCTTGAGCGGCGACGAAGAGGCAGTCGTGTTGCTGGCGAATCTGCGGGCGCGGATTGCCGCGCTCGCGGCCAGAGGCAACGCGGTCATTGACGAGAACGGGAATATCACCATCGGCTTGCGGCCGGTGGGGTTGACGGCCAAGGCGGCCGCAGCGAGGTAGAGACATGGCACAAGGCGACGGCGTAGTCTACAACGAGTTCAAAAAGGAGCTGTTCAAGGGGCTCATCGACCTCGACGGGCACACGCTCAAGATGATGATGGTCACGGGCTACACGCCCAACATCGACACGCACAACGGCTACTCCGACGTGTCGAGCTACGAGATCAGCGGCACAAACTACACGGCGGGCGGGGTGACACTCACCTCGCCGACGGTCACGGAGGACACGTCCAACGACAAGGGCGTGTTCGACGCGGCGGACGTGACCTGGAGCAGCATCAACGCAGGCACGCCGTCGCACGGGATTCTGTACGACGACACGCACGCCTCGAAATGCCTGATCGCCTACTGGGAAGTCACGACGCCGACGAACGGCGGCAACTACACGCTCCAGTTCGGCGCAGGCGGCGTGCTGACGCTGGCCTAGAGGCGCGCATGGCGACGACGTTTGACCTTTCCAGCCAGGACAGAGCGACCTACCGGCGCTCGCAATTGCGGCTACTCATCGGCGATAGCGCCGAGGGGGACGGGCCGCGGCCGGGGCAGGCGAACTTTCAGGATGAGGATCTTGACGCGCTGCTGAGTCTGGAAGGGGACGAGCTCAACCGGGCCACGGCGCGGGCCTACGAGACGTTGGCCGCGGAATGGTCGCGTTACGCCGGCACGTACTCCCTGGGGCCGGAAAGCGAGGCGAGCCGGCAGGCCGAGGCGTTCGCGGCGCGAGCGGCCACGGCGCGCGCACTCTACGGCTACACGTTGGGCGAAGAGGGCGCGGCCGATGAGGCGGCGTACATCGATTGGTCGGCCGTCTACGCAGGGTGGACGGGCGGCTTTTAGGAGAAAGGAAGATGTCTAGAGCAACCATCACCGCCGTGGCGATCACGGATACGGGTTACAACCTGACGGACTCGGCCGGATTCACGACCATGAGCACCGGCGCGGGCAACGGCGTGGCGTTCGCGCAGTCGGGCAGCGACCGGATCATCCTCAAGAACGACACGGGCGGAGCGGCCGTCTTCACTGTGAAAGTACCGACGCCTTCGGGCTATACAGCCCTGGGGCTGACCATCCCGGACATGACGGTCACGGTCGCCAACGGCAAGACGTGGGTGCTGGAACCGCATTCGCTATTCAGGCAGTCGGACGGGGCGATCTACATCGATTGCGACGTGGCCGGCAAGATTCTGGTGCTGGCCTAATGAGAGTCCCAAGCGGGCGGCGCGGGCTGAGGATGAGCCAGCTTGGCGACGTGAAGCGCGTGCCGGCCGGCGCGGTTGATCCGAACGCGCGCGAGACGGTCACGGCGGGTGTGCCCTGCACGCCGGTTTACCCGGCGGCTCGCGAGGCGGCCGAGCGGGCGGGCATGGCCCTGACGACGCGGCTGGCGACGTGCTACACGGGCGCGGTAACGGCGCAGCAAGATTGGCGCTTTGTGACCGGCGGCGTTGACTATCGCATCCGGGCGGCGTCCAACTGGCCGCAGGGACAGGTGGAAGTGACCGAGCTACTCCTGGAGCGCGAGGGTTAGATGTTCGTGGACTTCGGTTGGGACGACGGCACGATTGGCGAGTTTCAACGCCTGAGCGAATGGGCGCAGGCGAATCGCCGGTTGGCGCGGGAACTGGCCGACAGCAACGGGCCGCTCCTGATGCGCGCCGTCGCCGCGGGCGGCTTGCAACTGAGGGACATGGCGTCGATGTACGCGCCCTACGACACGGGCACGCTTGCCAGCGCCCACCGCGTGACGGTCGAGCCCTACCAGAACGGCGCGCAGGCGGTCATCAACATCGATGAGGCGGCGCGCAACCCGGTCTACGGTGGGCGGCCGGCCATCTACGGCGAGGTCTGGGCCGAGCGGTATTTCAACTGGTTTGAACGCGTGGCCGAAATGCAGGGCGACGCGGTGCTTGACCAGGTGGAACAAGCCATCCTGGTAAGGATTGACGACCTATGGCTTTAGGGCTGAGCGGGCCGGCATGGTGCGCGGCCACGACGAACGAGTGCCTGGAGCAGCTCGCGGCGAAGGTCGCCGCGGTTGAGGGCCTCCAGGCGGTGTACGGCTACCGGACGGCGAAGGCCGAACTGGCGACACAGGCGTCGATCACCTCAATCACCCAGATGCCGGCCGACAGTCCGGTCGGGCTGGACATGGCCTATGACTACATCATCGACGTGCTGGTGCGGATCGACGGCGACTATGCCGCGGCCGAACGGGCGTTGAACGACATTGTTGACGGCATCTGGCCGGCGATTTGGGGGGCGAACGAGCCGACCTGGTCGAACTGCTACCCCTACGCTTTCACCCAGAAGCCGCCGAGTCCGCAGGAGTTGAACGGCTATCGGCGGGCGCTCTTGTACGTGCGGGTAATCCCCAATTAGCGAGGTAGAAGATGAGCATTTCGCAGAACAACATTCCCAAGGCGACGCAGGTGACCGTGACCGTGGATGGCACCGCGTTCCAGGACCAGACCACGGCGATCAACCCATCGGGCGGCGAGTACGGCGTCAACTCGTTTTCGGCGCTCAACGGCGACACGTTCACCCAGACCGGCGAGAAGGCGCCGCGCGTCTTCGAGTTCGTGTCGATCTACACCGACGGCGAGACGAACGACCTCTACGACGCGTTGTACGGCAAGCATGGCACGGACGTAACGATTGTCTACAAGCCGAAGGGCGCGTCTTCGGGGCGCACCTTCACGCTCACCGGGCTGCTGTACCGGCTGGACGTGCCGGGCGTCTCTTCGGACGCCAATTCGATGCAGTACACCTGGGCCGTGTCGGGCGACCTGGCGTAAGGAAAGGGGAAACGTGACTGAGGCTACGAAGTATGTGAAGCCGGACGGGGCGGCCGAAAGCCCGCTACCGGACTATCCGGGGCGAATCAAGTTCCCGCTGGTCATGACTCTGCCGATGCACAAGCGCTGGCAGAAGTGGGTGAATGAGCAGGCCGAAGGCGACGCCGACATGCGCGTTGGCGTCGCCTTTGCCGAGGGCGGCGACCGGCTGCTCTTCCAGTATGGCGACGTGGAACTGGCGCTGACGTTCGGAGAACTGGACGTGACCGGGCCGGACGGCAAGAAACTGACCAACAAGGCCGGGGCCGACGCCCTGCCCCTGCCGGTGGCCGTGTGGATAGCGAAGGCGTACCGCGAGTGGGAAAACTCGCAGTTGATGTTTCGCTGGAATGGAGTCGCTGATTTGGTTGCACCTGACCGCGCCGCGTGACGTGGCCCGGCCGTGGGCGCTGGAACTCTTCGAGCAGTGCCGGCGGCATCAGGCCCTGCCGCACGCCGGTGGGATTCTGGATCAGGACGACGGGCTCATGGCGGCGCTGGACTTCGCCGCCGGGCTCAAAGCGCTCTTCGAGGCCGGGGCGCAAGTGGTCATGGAGTACGTCGAGTATCACACGGCGCTACAGGCCAAAGCGGCGGCAATCGCGGATTACGTCAACGAACAGGAACAGGTAGCCGGTGAGCACCCGAAACCTTGAGCTAAACCTGCGGGCGCGGGCCAACACGGCCGATCTGGAGAAGGTCGAGCGCGAGACGAACAAGCTGGCCGAGTCGCTCAGGAAGTCCTCGCGCGCCTTCGATGAGGCGCGGCAGGAGGCGGCGCAACTGGCGGCGCAGTTCGGCAAGCTTTCCGACGAAGAAGCGAAAAGCATCCAGAACGCGGCCCGGACGGCGGCGGCGGTCGAGCAGGCGGCGGCGGCGCGGGAACGGGCCGCGGCGGCGGCGTCGAACGCGGCGGCGGCCGAGAACCGGGCGCTGGCGACGGCGCAACAGGCTGAGCAGGCGATACTACGCAAGGCGTCGGCCGAAGAGAAGCTTGTCCAGGCGCAAGCGGGCACGGCGGCCAGCGTCGCCAAGGCCGCAAGCGCCGAAGAAAAGCTGGCGCAGGAACGGCAAAAGACGCTCACGGCTACGGCACGAACGGAGAAAGAGGAACTTGCCGTCCTCAGGGCGCGCGAACAGCTTCGCGCGGCAACGGTGCGCGCGGAAAAGGCCGAACAGAGTTTGAGCGGGGCGCGCAAATCGACCGGGCTGGCGACCTCGATTGTCACTAAACAGATTCAAGCGCTTGTCGCCGGCGGGCTACTCCTAACGGCCGGTAAGCAGATGCTTGATTTCGGCCGGGCGAGCATTCAGGCGGCGTCGGACGCCGAAGAGGCCGCGGCGAAGTTTCAACAGGTCTTTCGTGAGGCGGCGACGGGCGTGCGCCAAGACCTCGAAACAATGGCCGACGCCAACCGGCGCAGCGTGTATGACCTCATCTCCTACGCCTCGACGCTTCAGGACACGTTCGTGCCGCTGGGTTTCACTCGTGACGAAGCGGCGAAGCTGAGCACGACGATCACCCAGTTGGGCGTTGATATTGCCGCGTTTTCAAACAAGGCCGATAGCGAAGTTATTGAGAATCTGACCAGCGCCATCGTGGGCAATCATGAGGCGGTGCGCAGCTACGGCATTGTCCTGACCGAGACGGTGCTCAAGCAGGAACTGGCGCGCATGGGGGCGCTGGAACTGACCGGGGCGCAACTGGAAGTAGCGAAGGCGCAGGCGCGCATCAACATCATCATGCGGGCGTCGGCCGACGCACAGGGGGCGGCGGTACGCGAGGCGGGTAGCTACGCCAACACGCTCAAGGCGTGGGACGCGGCCATTCTGGAACTCAAGGTCAGTCTGGGTGAAGGGCTGCTGCCGATGATGACGCAACTGGTCGAGATTGCGATCAAGGCGGCGAAGATTATCGCGCAGGAAGAGGCCAACGCACTCAGAGAGGCCAACGCCGCCGCGCTGGAGATGGTCGATACCCATGACAAGGTATTGGAACTGGCGCGGGATACGAAAACGCGGCTGGACGAAGAGGTTGCGGCGTCCTACCGTCATGGCAACATCGCCAACCCGACGATTGAGGCATTGGATGACGTGATTGTGAAGCTGGCGCAGACCTCAGCCAGCACGCGGCAATTCCAGCAAGACCTTGAGGGGTTGGGCGTCGATACCCTGACGCTGGCGCGCATTTTCCGCAGTTTGGGCATCGAGGGCGGTTTCGACAACTATGCCGATCTGGCCGACAAGATTCGCGCCGCCGCGCTGGAACAGGACAAACTCAACCGCATTAAGCAAGAGGCGGCGTCGGCCGACCGTGTGCTCAGACAGAACGCGCTTGAGTACGTCGGCGCGGTCGAAGAAGAAACGCGGGCACTAGACAAGTCGGCGCTGATTGTCGAAACCTTTGCCGATAAGGCGGTCGGAGCGCTGGAGCGCTACGCGGCCGGACTGGTAAAGACGAAGCAAGAGACGCGGGCGGCGGCGCAAGCGCAAACGGATTGGAATAACGCGTTCGGCGAATTGCTTCTCAACGCGCCGGTAGACGACCTGTTTTCGGCCGACACTCAAGGCGCGGACGAAATCATTGCCGCCAACAAGGCCATTCAGGACAGCTATACAGAACGGGCGTTCGCGGCCATTAGCGCCAACCTCATTGAAAAAGGCGCGTGGGAGCAACTGGGACAGATTGGCGTCGCGCTGGGCATCTGGACACAGGCCGAGGCCGACGTCCGGACGACCTACGCCCTGACGGCGGTAGAAATCGACAAGCTGACGGCCTCGACCGCGTTCTACGGGTTGACGGCGGCGCAACAGGCCGGGGCGGTGCAGTCGCTGGCGGCGGGCATCACGGCCACGGCCGACGCGGCTATGGCCGCCCAACGGCAACTTCAGCAGACGCAGGATTTCTATAACACCGCGCCAGATTCGAGCCAGATCGGGGCGTTCTACCAAAATCTCGCCAATCAGACGGGCGCGGATGAGGGGATCACGACGGCTATCGGCGTGACCATCAACCCGGCCGACCAGCAGGAATTCGATACCTGGCGCGAGGGCCTTCAGGAGTACGACGACGCAACCTACGAAACCGACATCGCGGCGGCTTACGGCACAACACTGGACGACTTCGAGTCGATGCGCTCGGCACTGGATGACCTGACGGCCGAGACGTGGGTGATCAAAATCAAATACGATACCGAAGGCGCGCCGCCCGCCGTTCGGACTCCGGTTAGCGGCGGCGGGAACGGCCGCGACATCACCGAAAACGTCAATGGCGGGGCCTACATTGACCGGATTCAGATCAACAACTACGGCGGCGGCGGCACCGAACAGCAGGTACGCCGCGGGATTCAGGCCGCTTTCAGGAGTATGGGCTAATGGCGTTGCGACACGTGGCCTTCGGTTGGTTGAGCGCCTTTGACGGGCAGACGGTGGGGACGGCCAACGTCCTGCCGCTCAGGTGCCGGATTCGCAGCGGCAAGGCCGGGCGCATCCTGACACTGGTCAACGGCGTCGCGGTGAACCTCGACGGCACATCGGGCAGCCAGGTGCGCTATCCGGTCGAGCAGGAATTGGACGTGCTGATCCGCGGCTCTTCGATTGCCAGCGGGTCGGCGGTGGACGACTACCTCGGCAACTTCGCCACGCGTATCGGCAAGCAAGCGACGCTCCAGTTGCACACGCCGGGCGCGCGGCGCTACACGGCCCCGGCCGTACTGGACGGGATTGAAATCGTTGACGAGGGCATGATGTGGGATAGCGGCAAAATCAACTGGTGTATCGCCCGGCTAACGTTCCAGCAAATGGAGGCGTGGCAGTGAGCGAATGGGGCGGGTTCCAGGCCAAGATTTACGACGAAAATAACAACCTCGTTCAGACTGTCACCGATATTGTTGAGGCGCAAGGGTCGCTGGCGTGGCATGAAATCGGCGGCGGCGCGTCGCTGACCGTGCCCTTCACCGGGCGGACGCTCTACGGCCTCTACGCCAACGGCCGGCGCGTGTACGTGACGGCCAACAACCAGGCTTCGGCTACGGGCCACGTCATTGCCGATTTCATCATCGAAAGCTGCGACGTGGACGAGACGACGCTGGAAGGCGGGGCGGTCGCGCCGGTGCTCAAAATCGCCGGCCGCGACCGGGTGAAGGAACTGGCGGACATCCCCTGCCGCCTCAAGTGCGTCTCCAAGATGGTTGAGAGCGTCTACGCGGCAACGGCACTGACGGCGACCACGCTTCAGATGCACGCCAACGACGCCTCGCGTTTCGCAGCAGGGGCGCTAATCGGGTGGACCATTCAACTCTACGACGGGCCCGAAGGCGACAACTGGTCGGAAGTGGTCGGGCACACGGCCGGCGGACTCATCACCATCGACCCGCCGTGGCAGAGCAACGTCGAGAACGATACGACGCCGCCGCTCAATCTCTGGCGGGCCTATGGCGCGCTGGTTACAGAGACGACGGGCAGCAACACCGACGCCAAGATGGTCATGGCGCACGCGGCCGGAGCCGGCTGGCTCCTGGATGCGCAGGGATACCAGACGACGGCAACGGGCACGTTCATCAACCCGAGCGACGCGAGCGTGCTCAAGACGCTCCAGACAATGGCCGCCCAGAGCGGCGAGTACTTCGTCCGGTCGCCGGGCGAGAAGAAGATCAAGTGGCTGCGGCAGATCCCGCCCATTACTCACCCGCAGTACGGGAACCCGCTGACCATCGTCGTCCCGCTCCAGGCGTACTACGGCAACTTTCAGCTTGCCATGATCAAGCCGGGGGCCAAGTACCGGCGCGAAACCTACGAGACGGTGACGCGGGTGAAGCCGACGGGCGGCGGGTCGGGCGACCTGGCGCTGACGCTCAAGGACTTGCCGACGGGATTCACGGTCGAAAACAAGTACGGGCTTGACGGCGAGTACCTGTACCTGATTTCGGCCGAAACGGGCGGCAAGCGCGTCTCCAAAGACCTGCGATTCGAGCAGATTTCGCCGGCATCGGACAGCACAGCCAGCCGGCAGACGGCGGCGGCGGCGCTTTACCGGGCCGGGCTCAACTGGCTCAAGAACCATCAGCAGGTACGGCACGTCCTGACGTGTGAGGTCATTTCCAACGTGCCGATTGCGCCGGTCAGTTATGTGCTAGTCAACCTGGCCGAGTACGACCTCAACAACGTCGTTATGTACGTCGTTGAGACGACGGTCACGCTCAAAGACGGCGCGGTCAGCTACGCGTTGACGCTGAGCAACAAGCCCGACCCGGTGATGAGCGAAGAGCGGCTGGTCGCGGCGGCGATTCGGGCCACGGACACGAGCATCCTCTACACGACCGCCCCGGCGAGGAACTCGCGGCGCATCGACAAGGGCAGCGGCGGGGGCGGCGGCGGGGAAACGCCGACCGACCACGGCGCGCTGACCGGGTTAGGGGACGACGACCACCCGCAGTACCTGCTCGCTTCCGGCGCGCGGGCACTGGCCGGGAATCTGTCGGTCAATGCCAATATCACCATCGACGGGGTAGACATCTCGGCGCACGCGGCCAACCCGACGGCGCATCACGCGCTGGCGTCGTCCGGCAACGCGGCTATCGGCGTGACCGGACAGGCGGTGAGCCTCCAGCTTGCCGGGCCGTCGGGACTGGAAGTGGCGGCGACGGGGCTGCGCCTGAATGACAGTGTCGCGGGGGATGGCCTGTCGATTGCCAACAAGGTGCTCTCCCTGAATCTGGCGACAGATAGCGGTTTGCAATTGATTCTAGATCAGCTGCGCATGGGCACACCCCTTTCTCTGAGTACGACCAGCACGAACGGGGTGAGTGGGGCGGGGCACGGGCACGCGGTCGCGTTCACGGCCAACGCCAAGACGACGCCAAATACGCTGCTGGCCGGGTCGTCTCTGGGCGACCTGACCTTGCGCTACGGGATTGCCGACAAGGTGACAACGCCGCTGATTGACACGGCTTCAGGCGGTTTGCGGCTCGACCCGGCCAACGGCGTAACGACCAATGATGGCAACTTGAGTTTCGTCGGCGCGCGGGTGATTGACACCGACACAGGCGGCCTGACGCTGGCCCCGGCGCAGACGTTGGTTCTCGATCCGGCGGATAATGTCGCGCAGATCGGGCCGACCACGACGCTCAAGACGGCGCACTGGGCTTCGGGCTTTCTCGGTACCGGGTGGGGCGTGACCTACGACGGTAACGCGGATTTTCGGAAGATTTACGCCGATGAGCTGCACGTTATGGCCTTCATTGCCGACACGGCCCGCGTGGCTGTGGGGGCGGAGTACATCACCCCAAGCATGGCGCTGATTAGCCGCGCCTTTACCATCCCGGCGGTTAACGCGACGGGGACGCTGTACGTCGAGGACGCGCCAGGGATGGGAGAACTGCCGGTCTTCGCCGACAACGACTGGCTGCTGCTGCGCATCGTGGACAGGAGCGGCGGCGGGTTGCTGGTCGCCAACGTGTGGGGACAGGTGTCCGGGTACACCGACCGGGCGGACGGCGAACAGAGTTGGACATTTACCTGTAAGTCAACAACGGCCGCGGGTAAGACGGCGCAGCGCGGGGCGATTGCGCTGGACTTCGGGAAGGCGGGCGACGGGTGGTGGTGGGTCACGACGCTCGACCCGGCCGGCGCGCCGTATGCGGGGATTAGTACCTGGAGCGGGGCGAATCCTTACGATGAAGGCAACCGCAAGCACCGACTTCGACTGGGGCAGCTCAGGGGCGTGTCGGGCCAGTATGAGTGGGGTCTGCGGGCGGGGGTGGCTACGTCGAGCTACGTCCACTTCTCGGAGTTGCGCAACGAGATTCACGGCACGCGCCTGAGCCTGTATGCAGGCGACGGGGCGCAGCTGCGTGTTAGCGCGGTGGACGTGCTGTTTACGCGCGTCGCCGGGACAACGCAGACGCTGACGCCCAATGCGGATCATAGCTCGGTCGGAGTGATCACGACCGGGGCGAATTTCTGGAGCACGGTTGACGAAGGAACCACCACGCCCAACCATAACGACTACATTACCAACGCGGCCAACAGCGCCGGACACGTCTTCATCGGCCTGACAAATCCGACGGCGTTCACCGGGAATATCAACAAAGTCGAAGTCAAGGTTGCGACGCGCGGTACGGGGTTCGCGGCCGACACGGCGCGGTTGTACGCACAGGTGTTCGCGTCCGATGAGGCGACGCCGCTGACGGGCGAGGTACTGGTCATCTCTCTGAGCGGGAACACGACCACGACCACGACCGTGCTTTTCCCGCAGCACGACGCCTCGGCCACGGCGACGGCCTGGAATGGGGCGCGGTTGCGGCTGCGCTGGGAGTATGAGATCGCGGTTAACCGCGAGGCGATCCGGCTCGATCCGAGTGTGCCGTCGTTGGCCGTGGGCAATCCGTTGCCGACTGGTATGACCAGCGGCGGCGACGGGTTCTATGCCGGGTTGGATGACACCGCCGGCAGCGGCTACGGGTTGCGTATCGGCCGGACGGCCGGCGAGCGGTTGGAGTGGAAAAGCGGCGGCGCGCTGATTATCTATAACGAAGCCGACCAACCGTGGTTGCGCGTCCGGGCCGGAGAAACAAGCCTCCTGACCGGCGTGCTGCGACTGGGTAGCAATGCGGGTATCTGGCAATCCCTGACCGGAACCTTCGCCTCGCCGGGTAGCGGCTACAAGTTATACAGCAGCGCCGCGAACGGCGGACAACTGGACATCTACGGCGGGGTACTGAATGACCCACCACTGTCGCTCCATAGCGGCGGTTTGCGTTTCCAGGCGTCAACGGGCACTGGAACGGATTATTTTCGCAGCCGGGGCAGTGACATCCGCTGGCGGGCGCAGACGGATACGGAAACGTGGATGGGCGGCGTTGCGGCCAAGCATAGCGCGACGGCACCGGGGCTGAAGCTGTGGGTCAACGACCCGGCGGCCGGCGTGGGAACTATCACCGAACGGGCCAGCGTCGAGGTCGGCTACGCCAGCGGCGCGGGTTTTATCGCGCTGAATGGGCCGGTGACGGCCGGGGTCGGGGTGAATGTCGCCGTTGGCCTGTCGGTGGGCAACACGGCGGTGACGCCCGAAAGCGGCGCGCTGTACCTCCAGGCGCGGACGACCACCGTCACGCCGAATGCCACCGGGGCCATGCTCTGGGCGCAGACCGTGGCCGGGGTGCAAAAGCTATACGTCAAGTTCGGCAACGGCACGGTGCGCGAACTGGCGACGGCGTAAGGAAAGGACATGAACGAACGGATTCAGGAACGACTCAGGCAGCTACAGGGCGAACGGCAACAACTGGCCGACCGCCTTCAGCAATTGACGGCCGAAATCGAACGGACGCGGCATCTCCTAAGCGCCTACGACGGCGCGATTGGAGAACTGTCGCAATTGGCGCAGGACGAAGCGCCCGAGGCCGAATGAGCGACGCGGCGGTGAGACAGGCGACGGACTGGATGCAGGTCGTTGACCTGATTCTAGCCGCGTCGATTTTCGTAACGGCGCTGTGGGCGATGCGGCGTTGGCGACAGGCGCGGGCGTTGTTGTGGGGATTGGTATCCGTGGCCGTGCTGAGTATGACGTTTCACACGGCGACGCTGATGCACGCTATCCCCGCGCCGTGGGTTAACCTGTATTCGGCGTCGCTCCGGGCATATATCTATGCATTTCTCCTGGCGACGCTCATTACACTCATTGTCGTTGCGTTGTCGCCGGGGCTGGACGCGGGCCATGACGACTGAGGCGGTTGCCATCTTTGGTTGGATTCTGGCGTTAATCGCCGTGGCGGTGGCAGCTCTATCGTGGCTGGTGTATGGCGGCCTTCGGCAGCGGGCCGGGGCCATATCGCCGTCGTTTGGCGATTTGGAGAACGCTTACGGCGACCTGAGTAAACAAATGGACGCAATGCGCGAGCAACAGGCCAGCGACCATCAGGCCATCCGGCAACTACGGGCCGAGGTGCTACGCATCGACGCCGATCTCCAGCGCTGGCGTATCGCGTATGCGGCGCTGGCGCACGAGTTCATGAACGCGACCGGAC
>WBZM01001864.1_pt1 | contig 19420 bp, 19 predicted proteins | sample 5204271 | NCBI WGS metagenome assembly WBZM01 (sample SAMN12344346, study PRJNA552823) | activated sludge metagenome | biome: Activated sludge suspended growth; feature: Nitrification reactor; material: Wastewater; isolation source: activated sludge from nitrification reactor of wastewater...
CGGGGCATGAAAAACCCGCCCGGCCATCCCGTACCCGATCAAACCGACTTTCAGTTCGCGCATCGGAGTGTCCCCTTTTAATTAGCGAAGCGCCTACTGCTGGTCGGGCGGATAAGCCGAGCAACCCAAGTCCTGCGAAACGGCGCGACCGGCGGCGACGATCATTTGGGCATACTCGTCCATCCTGCTCCGATCGAAGCGAAATTCCGGGAACGAGACGCTCAACCCGGCCACGACGCTGCTCCAGTGGTCGAAGATGGGCGCCGACATGCAGATCACATGCTCCTCGAACTCCTCGTTATCCAGGCCGTACTTGCGCTGGCAGGTGCGTTCGAGTTCCTCCAGGAACTGCTCCGGGCCGGCGATGCTGTTCTTGCGGAAGCGCGTGTAGGTCATTCCGGCCATGACCGCATCGCGCCGCTCGGGCGTCTCCCAGGCCAGCAGCGCTTTGCCCAGCGCGGTGACGTGGATCGGCGCGCGCTTGCCCACCCGCGAATACATGCCCAAGTTGTGCTTGGCATCCACCTTGTTGATGTAGATCACTTCGCTGTCGACCAGGACGCCGAGGTGGATGGTCTCCGAGGTCTTGTCGGAGAGCATCTGCATCTGGGGCTTGGCCAGTTCGATCAGGTCCAGGTGTTGCAGCGTCTTGGCGCCCAGCTCGAACAGCTTCATGGTCAGCCCGTAGCGCTCGCTCTGCGATTCCTGGTGGACGAAACCCAGCGACTTCATGGTTTGCAGGAAGCGGTAGACGGTCGCCTTGGGCATGGCCAAGCGCACCGAGAGCTCCGAGATGCTGGTGTCCTTGCGCTCGCCCAACGCCGTCAGCAGGCCGAACACTTTCAGCACGGCGGCGACGGGTTCGAGTTCTTTGCCGATCTGGCTTTCTTCGTCCATTTTGGCTCCTGACGGGATGGCGGTGGCGGGACTGGCTCTCATCACGATTCTCCGAGGGGGCGGGCCGATCAAGCCCGAAATTGTTGAAACATTGTTTACATTATTTAGTATCTCATTTTGATAATACTAAAATGTGGTGAGTTCGGCCAGTCGCCAGCGCGGGCTAGCAATCTCGCACACCAATAAAAATATTGAAACAACGTTTACAAATTTAAATACATTATTTTATAATATTGAAAATTGATTTTTATCATGGCCATCGGCCAGATTTTCTGCGGCCGGATCACGGCACGCCGTCATCCCGGCAACCTTGATCCACTTCATCCGGAGCTTCCCCATGGATTTGATGTTTGAAATCTTGGTCAGTCTGCTCACCCTCACGGCGCTGGAAATCGTGCTGGGCATCGACAATCTGGTGTTCATCTCCATCATGTCTAGCCGGCTGCCAGTCGAACAGCGATCCTCGGCCCGCCGCGTCGGGCTGGCGCTGGCGGTCATCACCCGCCTGCTGCTACTGGCCAGCATCGCTTGGCTGGCCGGCGTCACCGCGCCGCTGTTCGCGATCTTCGATCACGCCGTCTCACTGCGCGATCTGATCCTGCTTGGCGGCGGCCTGTTCCTGCTGGCTAAAGGCACCACCGAGATACATGCCACGGTGGATGGCGTGGAAGAGGAGATGCGCCAGTTCAAGGCCGCGAGCTTCGCGTCGGTGGTCGTCCAAATCATGATTCTGGACATCGTGTTCTCGCTCGACAGCGTGATCACCGCCGTGGGCATGGCCCAGCAGTTGAGCGTCATGGCGGCGGCCATCATCATCGCGGTCATCATCATGCTCTTCGCGGCGGACCCGCTCAGCCGTTTCATCCACGAAAACCTGTCGGTGAAGATGTTGGCCCTGAGCTTCCTGATCCTGGTCGGGTTGGCCTTGGTGGCCGACGGCATGGGCTTCCACATTCCCAAGGGTTACCTGTACTTCGCCATCGCCTTTTCGGTGGGGGTCGAGGCGCTCAACCTGGCGGCCACCAAACGCCGGCGGCGGCGAGAGGCGACGCGGGCGAACTCCGCCGCAATGAACGGTTGACGCTCGCGGGACGCTCGCTTTTCGCCCATCCCGCATCGCGCGGGATTTCACCATGCGATTCGCCAGAAGCAACGGGTTAAACCCAACTGAAAATATTTTTGAAACATCATTTACAAAATAAAAATTTATGTTTTATAATAATTATAAGTTGTTCCGATAGCGAGTCCGTCCGGATGTCGAAGCGAGATGAAAGGCTCGCTCGTTGATCTGGCACACGCAAAAATAGAGGCTTGTATGACTTCATTCCGTCGAATCGCACTGTTTGGGGAATGCATGATCGAGTTGCGCGGCCAAGCGTTCGGCGCCATGCAGCAGGGCTTTGGCGGCGACACCCTGAACACCGCCATCTATCTGGCCCGACTGTGCCGCGACCGGGATTTGCGGGTGTCTTACGCCACCGCGCTGGGCGACGATCCGTTCAGCGCTCACATGGAGACGGCCTGGCGGGCGGAGGGGATCGACACCTCCCTGGTTCGCCGGTTCGAGGACCGTCTGCCCGGCCTGTACGCCATTCAGGTCGATGCCGCCGGCGAGCGCCATTTCTCCTACTGGCGCGACGCCAGCGCCGTGCGGGGGTATTTCGATGCCTCTAAAACGCCCCTGGAAGCTGCGGCCGACGAGCTGGCGGCGCTGTACCTGAGCGGCATCAGCCTGGCGATCCTGCCGCCCGAGGGCCGCGAGCGGCTGCTGGCGGTCATGGCGCGGGTGCGCGCCAGCGGCGGAACGGTGGCGTTCGACAACAATTTCCGTCCCCGTTTGTGGTCGAGTCCGGCCGAAGCCCGAATCGTTCACGACCTCGCCTACGGTTTGAGCGATATCGTGCTGATCACCCTGGACGACGAGATGGCGCTGCGCGACGAAACCTCCGCCGATCGGACGCTGGCCGATGCGCTGGCGCTTCGGGTCCCGGAAGTCGTGGTCAAGCGCGGCGTTGAGCCCACGCTGGTCAGGATCGCCGGAACCCCCCCCGCATCGGTTCCGGTCGAGACCGTTTCCCAGATCATCGACACCACGGCGGCGGGCGATTCCTTCGCCGGGGCCTATCTGGCGATGCGGCTGACCGGGATCGATCCCGTTGCCGCCGCCCGCGCCGCCAACCGCCTGGCGGCGATGGTCATCCAGCATCCCGGCGCCATCGTTCCGGCGGACGCCATGCCCACGCCGACCGCGCTGCTGGCCGATCCGGCGCCCACGATCGCAGCCTGCGCTTAAACCGATCCACCCGAGGAGAACGAACGATGAAAATGTCTTTTCGCTGGTATGGCGATTCCGACCCGGTTTCGCTGGCGCACATCCGCCAGATTCCCGGTGTCGAGAACATCGTCTCCGCGGTCTACGACGTGCCGGTGGGCGACGTCTGGCCGACGGAAAACATCCGGGCGCTCAAGGCCAAGATCGAGGCTCACGGGCTGCGCTTCGAGGTGGTCGAAAGCGTGCCGGTGCACGAAGACATCAAGCTCGGCAAGCCGACTCGCGACCGGCTGATCGCCAATTACTGCCAGACGCTGCGCAACCTGGCCCCCTGCGGCGTCAAGGTGGTCTGCTACAACTTCATGCCGGTGTTCGACTGGACCCGCACCACGCTGGAAATGAAGTTGCCGGACGGTTCCACCACGCTGGGGTTCGACGTGGCGACCGTCAACAAGATCGATCCCTCCGAGGGCATTCAGTTGCCTGGCTGGGACGCCAGCTACCAGCCCGAAGAGCTGAAAGCCCTGCTGGCCGAATACGCGAAAATCGACGAAGAAAAGCTGTGGTCCCATCTCGAATACTTCCTGCACCGGGTCATCCCGGTCGCCAGGGAAGTCGGCATCAAGATGGCGATGCATCCGGACGATCCCCCGCGTCCCATCTTCGGCCTGCCCCGCATCGTCAAGAACCGGGAGGATCTGGCCCGCCTGCTGGCCATCGAGGATACCCCCGCCAACGGGCTGACCCTGTGCTCCGGCTCGCTGGGCGCGAGCTGTCAGAACGACATCGCCGCGATGGTGCGCGAGTTCGCCGGTCGGGGCCGCATCCATTTCGCCCACCTGCGCAACGTCAAGGTCAACGAAGCCGGCGACTTTTACGAAACCGGCCACCGTTCCCAGGACGGTTCACTCGACATGGCCGAAATCGTCCGCGCTTACTACGAGGCCGGCTTCGACGGCTACGTCCGCCCGGATCACGGCCGGATGATCTGGGGCGAAACCGGCAAGCCGGGCTACGGCCTCTACGACCGCGCGCTCGGCGCGGTGTACCTCAACGGCCTCTGGGAAGGCATCGCCAAAGTTGAAGGCCGCCAATGAGCCTGGGGAACCCAATGAAACTGCCATTCAAAATCGATCTGAACAACAAGGTGGCCGTGGTTACCGGCGGCGGCGGCGTGCTCTGTGCGGAACTCGCGGCGGCGCTGGCGGCCAACGGCGCCAAGGTCGCGGTGCTGGACCTCAACGCCGAGGCGGCCGAAAAGGTGGCCGCGCAACTGCGGGAGCTGGGCGCCACCGCCATCGGCGTCGGCGCCAACGTCCTGGAACGGGCGTCGCTGGAAACCGCCGCTGACCGGGTATTGAAAGAGCTGGGTCCCTGCGATCTCCTGCTCAACGGCGCCGGGGGCAACCATCCCAAAGGCACCACCACCAAGGAATGGTTCGAGCCGGGCGATCTGGCCGACAAGTCCCTCATCACCTTCTTCGACCTCGACCCCAAGGGCGTCGAGTTCGTTTTCAACCTGAATTTCCTGGGCACCCTGCTGCCCACCCAGGTTTTCGCCCAACAGATGATCGGCCGCGCCGGCTGCTCGATCATCAACGTGTCGTCGATGAACGCCTTTTGTCCGCTGACCAAAATCCCGGCCTACAGCGGGGCCAAGGCGGCGGTCAGCAACTTCACCCAGTGGCTGGCCGTGCATTTCTCGAAAGTCGGCATCCGGGTCAACGCGCTCGCGCCCGGCTTTTTCCTGACCGCGCAAAACCAGCGCCTGCTCATCGACGAAACCACGGGCGAATTCACCGCCCGCGCCCGAAAAATCATCGAGCACACCCCGATGGGCCGCTTCGGCGAATCCCGCGAACTGGTCGGCGCCCTGCTCTGGCTGGCCTGCGAGGAAGGCTCCGGCTTCGTCAACGGCGTGGTCGTGCCGATCGACGGCGGTTTCTCCGCCTATTCGGGCGTCTGAGTCGCCGGAAACCAGACCATTTCCATAATTTTTCGACCCTCGATTCCAAAATCCACCCAGGAGAAGCCAATGAAAAACCTCACCAAAGCTCTCGCCGCCGCCGTCGCCATCGCGCTGGCCGGCGCCGTCCAAGCCCGCGACTTCCGTTCGTCCGACACCCATCCCAGCGATTATCCCACCGTCATGGGCGTCAAGTTCATGGGCGAGCGGTTGAAGGAACTGTCGGGCGGCAAGCTCGGCATCAAGGTCTTCCCGGACAGCAAGCTCGGTCAGGAAAAAGACACCATCGAGCAGATCAAAATCGGCGGCTTGGACATGATCCGGGTCAACGTCGCCCCGATGAACAACATCGTGCCGGAAACCCTGGCGCTGGCGATGCCGTTTGTGTTCCGTTCCAAGGAGCACATGCGCAAGGTAGTCGATGGCCCGATTGGTGAAGAGATCCTCAAGGCGATGGAAGCCCAAGGCTTCATCGGTTTGGCCTATTACGACAGCGGGGCGCGGTCGTTCTACACCGCGAAAAAGCCCATCAAGAGCATGGCCGACATGAAGGGCATGAAGCTGCGGGTCCAGCAGTCCGACTTGTTCGTGGCGATGGTCGAGGCGCTGGGCGCGAATGCGACACCGATGCCCTATGGCGAGGTTTTCACCGCGCTCAAGACCGGCCTGATCGATGGGGCCGAGAACAACTGGCCGTCCTATGAATCGTCCAGTCATTACGAAGCGGCCAAGAATTATTCCTTGACCGAGCACTCGATGGCGCCGGAGGTGGTGGTGTTCTCCAAGAAGATCTGGGACACCCTGTCCGCCGAGGATCAGAAGATGATCCGTCAGGCTGCCAAGGAGTCGGTCGCCGAGATGCGCAAGCTGTGGGACGAGCGGGAAACCAAGGCTCGGGCCAAGGTGGAAGGGGCGGGCACTCAGGTATTCACCATCGAAGACCGTCAGAAGATGATCGATGCCATGAAGCCGGTCCATGACAAGTTCGCGGCCGATCCGAAAATCAAGGACTTGGTGAAGCGGATTCAGGACACCCAATAAAAGGAAGGTCGAGGCGCGGTCCGAAGCCGCGCCTCGAACGCTTCCCTCCTCGTCCACGTCTCCCACGCAGGACAAACCAATGGAACATCAAAATCCCGTAGCCCGACCATCGCAAAGCGGGCTGACCAAATTTAATGCGCTCATCTCGCGCTATGCGATGTACATGGCGGTCGCCGGATTACTCACCATCGTGGCGATCGTGGTTTACCAGGTCTTTGGCCGTTACGTGCTGAACCGACCGCCGACCTGGGCCGAGAGCCTCGCCCTGGTTCTCATCCTCTATGTCACCCTGTTCGGCGCTGCGGCCGGCGTGCGCGACGCCGGGCACATCGGCATGGAATCCCTGCTGGTGCTGGTGCCGGAAAAGGTCCGCAACCAGATCGAGCTGCTGATCCACGCGCTGGTCATCCTGTTCGCGCTGGCCATGATCTACAACGGTTTGGCGCTCGGCGCGCAGGCCAACTACAAGATTCCGAATCTTCCCTTATACGAATGGGTGCGTTACGTGCCCCTGGTGTTGGGTGGAATCATGATCGTCCTGTTTTCCATCGAACACATCATTGCAGCCCTCAAGGATGAAGAGGTGATTCCGTCATGGCACTAACAATCCTGTGTATTTCCTTTCTCATCTTTCTGCTGCTCGGCGTGCCGGTCGCTTTCGCCATCGGCCTATCGGCGGTCTGCACGATTCTCTACGAGGGGCTGCCGCTCGCGGTGCTGTTCCAGCAGATGATGTCGGGCATGAACATCTTTTCCTTCCTGGCCATTCCCTTCTTCGTCTTCAGCGGCGAACTGATGCTGCACGGTGGCATCGCCGACAAGATCGTGAAGTTTTCGGAAGCCCTGGTCGGCCATGTTCGCGGTGGACTGGGCCTCACCAACGTGGTGGCCTGCACCCTGTTCGGCGGCGTTTCCGGTTCCCCGGTGGCCGATGTGTCGGCGATGGGCGCGGTCATGATCCCGATGATGAAGGACAAGGGTTACGATGTGGATTACGCGGTGAACGTGACCACCCACGCGTCGCTGACCGGCGCGCTGATGCCCACCAGCCACAACATGATCATCTACACCCTGGCCGCCGGCGGCACGGTGTCGGCGGGCGCGCTGATCCCGGCCGGCATCGTCCCGGCTCTCCTGCTCATGATCTGCTGCCTGGTCGCCGCCTACTATGTCGCCGTCAAGCGCGGCTACCCGGTCGGCGTCTTCCCGGGCTGGGGCACAGTGGCGCGCACCTTCGCCGCAGCGCTGCCGGGATTGCTGGTCGTCGTCATCATCCTGACCGGCATCCTGTCCGGGGTGTTCACCGCGACCGAATCCGCCTCCGTGGCCGTCACCTACTCCATCCTGCTGACCTTCTTCCTCTATCGCACGATGACCTGGGAGAAGTTCATGATCGCCGCAGCCAAGGCGGTCAAGACCACGGGCGTCGTGCTGCTGCTGATCGGGGTTTCGACCATGTTCCAATACCTCATGGGCCTTTATGAGGTCGCGGAACTGATGGGTGCATTCCTTAAAGGGATTTCGACCAATCCCATCGTGATCTTCCTGATGATCAACATCCTGCTGTTCCTGCTCGGCACCTTCATGGACATGGCCGCGACCATCCTGATCTGCACGCCGATCTTCCTGCCGGTGGCGATGGAAGCCGGCATGCACCCCGTGCAATTCGGCATCGTGATCCTGCTCAACTGCGCGCTCGGCCTGAACACGCCGCCGGTGGGCACCACCCAGTTCGTCGGCTGCGCCATCGCCGGCATCTCGGTCGGCGCGGTGATGCGCACCATCCTGCCCTTCTACGGGGCGCTGCTCGCGACCCTCTTGCTGGTCACCTACGTGCCCTCGTTCTCGCTGTTCCTGCCCCGGCTGCTGGGGGTGGTGACCGGCTGAATCCGGACCACAGAGCAAATCGTTCACCCCCCTCTTCTTCCTCGCAACAAGGGGAGGGGGGAGGCAACCTACCTCGACTCGGGGATTCCATCCTCTTGCGGGAAATTCCCCGACCAAAACGAAATCTTCCCGTCGGCAGGTGGGCGACGGGATTCGACCAAACCGGAGGACAACATGGCCAAGCCGTTTATGGACGAGGATTTTCTCCTCGAAACCCCGACCGCGCGCACGCTCTACCACGAGTACGCCGCGTCGCAGCCGATTCTCGACTACCACTGCCATCTGCCGCCGGCGGAAATCGCCCAAAACAAGCGGTTCCGCAACATCACCGAAATCTGGCTCGGCGGCGACCATTACAAGTGGCGTTTCATGCGCTCCGCCGGAGTTCCCGAGGATTTCATCACCGGCAACCGGCCGGACCAGGAAAAATTCCGCCGCTTTTGCGAGGTGCTGCCGCTGGCCGTCGGCAACCCGCTCTACCACTGGTGCCATCTCGAACTGCGGCGCTTCTTCGGCATCGACACCCTCATCAGCGGCGAGACCGCCGACGCGCTGTGGGAAGCGTGCAACGCCCAGCTCGACCGGCCCGAGCTCTCCGCCCGCGGCCTGATGCTGGGCGCGAACGTGCGCGCGGTCTGCACGACCGACGATCCGGTGGACGATCTGGCGAACCACGCGGCCATCGCCGCCGATAAAAGCTTCTCGATCAAGGTGCTGCCAACCTTTCGGCCCGACCGCGCCTTCAACGTCGACCGCGCCGAGTTCATCGGCTACATCTCCAGGCTGGCCGACGCCAGCGGCATCGAGATTGCTCGTTTCGCCGACGTGCTGAAGGCGCTCGACGCGCGCATGGACCACTTTGCCCGGCACGGCTGCCGGCTCTCGGATCACGGCGTGGACGCGACCTTTTTCGCCGAGGCGACCGAAGCGGAGCTCGACGCCATCCTGGCGCGGCGGCTGGGCGGCGCGACGCTGACCCCGCAGGAAGTAGAACAGCACAAGACCGCCGTGTTGCTGCACCTCGGCCGCGAGTACGCGAAGCGCGACTGGACCATGCAACTGCACCTGGGCGCGCAGCGCAACAACAATACCCGGATGTTCGAACGGCTCGGCCCCGACACCGGCTGGGATTCGATCAGCGACGGTTTGGTGGCGGCGCATCTCGCCCGCACTCTCGACGCGCTCGACCGCGATGGCTTGTTGCCCCGCACCATTCTCTATTGCCTCAACCCGGCCCAAAACGAAGTGCTGGGCACGATGATCGGCAATTTCCAGGATGGTCGCGTGTTCGGCAAGATGCAGTTCGGCTCCGGCTGGTGGTTCAACGACCAGAAGGACGGCATGATCCGCCAGATGACCGCGCTGGCCAACCTCGGCAACCTCGGCGCGTTCGTCGGGATGCTCACCGATTCGCGCAGCTTCCTGTCCTACACCCGCCACGAATACTTCCGCCGGATTCTGTGTAACCTGATCGGCGGCTGGGTGGAAAACGGCGAATACCCGCAGGACTGGGCGCAACTGAAACGCGTGGTGGAAGGCGTCTGCTACGGCAACGCGAGCCGTTACTTCGGTCTTGCCACCGACTGAGGGGCTGTACAGAAACAACCTATTGATTATTCGAGATGGGAAGGGTACGCGATGCGTACCCTCCTGCTCCGATCCTCTGAGGAGGAATATAGATATGCATCTCTATGAAGAGCGGTCTTTTGAAAATACGCGCGTGGAAGAGTCAGGGATGCAGTCTCCCTCTCCCGTTATCCGGCTCCACCCCGACGATGATGTGGTGATCGCCCGTCGCCAGTTGGTCGGCGGCGAGCGCATCGCCGAAGAAAATCTGGTGGTGGCGGGTTTGATCCCACCGGGCCACAAGATAGCCACCCGGCGCATCGCTTCGGGCCAGCCGGTGCGGCGCTACAACCAGATCATCGGCGTCGCGACCCAAGACATCGAAGCCGGGCAGCACGTCCATACCCAAAATCTGGCGATGGCCGAGTTTTCCCGCGATTACGCTTTTTGCGTCGATGTGAAACCGACGGAGCATGTTGCCGAACCGGCGACCTTCATGGGTATCGTCCGACCGGACGGCCGGGTGGCGACCCGCAATTACCTCGGGATTTTGAGCAGCGTCAACTGCTCCGCCACCGTGGTGCGCGCCATCGCCGATCATTTCCGCCGCGACTTCAACCCGGCGGCGCTGGCGGATTATCCCGACGTGGATGGGGTGGTGGCGCTGACCCACAGCGGCGGCTGCGGCATCGACCCGCAAGGGCCGGGGCTGGCGCTGTTGCGGCGGACGCTGGCCGGCTACGCCACGCATCCCAACTTCGCCGCCGTGCTCATCGTCGGCCTGGGCTGCGAAACCAATCAAATCGGCGGCATTTTCCAAGCGCATGGCCTCAAGGAAAACGAACGTCTGCGGGCGTTCACCATTCAGGATACCGGCGGCACGGCGAAAACCGTGGCGCGCGGCATCGAAGCCGTCCGCCAACTGTTGCCCGAGACTAATAACGTAACGCGCCAGCCGGTATCGGCCCGCCATCTGACCGTCGGCCTTCAGTGCGGCGGCTCGGACGGCTATTCCGGCATCACCGCCAATCCGGCGCTGGGCGCGGCGGTCGATTTGCTGGTGCGGCACGGCGGCACCGCGATTCTGTCGGAAACGCCGGAAATCTACGGCGCCGAGCATCTGCTGACGCGCCGCGCCGCGACGCGCGAGGTGGGCGAGAAACTGATCCGGCGGCTGGCGTGTTGGGAAGAATACTGCGCGCGCAACCACGCCGAGCTGAACAACAACCCCTCCGCCGGCAACAAGGTGGGCGGGCTGACCACCATTTTGGAAAAGTCGCTGGGCGCGGTGGCCAAGGCCGGCACCACCAATCTGGTGGAGGTGTACGAATACGCCGAACCCGTGACCGCCAAAGGTTTTGTCTTTATGGACACGCCGGGCTACGACCCGATGTCCGCCACCGGGCAGGTGGCGGGGGGAGCCAACCTGGTCTGTTTCACCACCGGCCGCGGTTCGGCCTACGGCTGTCAGCCCGCCCCTTCGCTGAAGCTGACGACCAACACCGCGCTCTGGCAGCGTCAGGAAGAGGACATGGACCTCAACTGCGGCGAGATCATCGACGGCGCCGTGACGATCACCGAGGTCGGCGCTCGCATTTTTCGAATGATGCTGGATTGCGCGTCGGGCCAGCCCTCGAAAAGCGAACTGCACGGCTATGGCCAGAACGAATTCGTGCCTTGGCAAACTTCGGTCGTGACCTGAGCGGGCGCCTTCGTCCCCGCACTGCGGCACGAAAGCCGATTTTGCTTTTACCACAAATAGTTAGAGAGGGAAATGCCATGAACGTACTGGACGTGATGCGCGTCGGTCCGGTCATCCCGGTCATCGTCATCGAGGAGCTGGCCCACGCGGTGCCCTTGGCCAGGGCGCTGGTCGCGGGCGGCGTGCGGGTGCTGGAGGTGACCTTGCGCACCGCCCCGGCGCTGGAAGCGATCCGGCTGATCGCCCGCGACGTGCCGGACGTCATCGTCGGCGTCGGTACCCTGACCCGCCCAGAAGAATTCGCCAAAGCGTTGGATGCAGGCGCGCGCTTCGGGGTCAGCCCCGGCCTAGCTCCGGCGATGGTTCAAGCCGCCCACGAAACGGGGTTGCCCCTCCTGCCCGGGGTGATGACGCCGTCCGACGTGATCGCCGCCCGGATGGCCGGATTCGGCGAACTGAAGCTGTTCCCCGCCCAGCAGGCGGGCGGCATCGGCATGCTGAAGGCGCTGGGGGGGCCGTTCCCGGACGTGACCTTCTGCCCGACCGGCGGGGTTTCGCCAGAAAACGCCCCGGATTTTCTGGCGCTGCCCAACGTCGCCTGCGTCGGCGGCTCCTGGTTGACGCCCAGAGACGCGCTGGTCGCCGGCGACTGGGATCGGATTACCGAATTGGCGCGAGAGGCGAGCGCGCTGGGAAAGAGATGACCGAATCACGGCTGCCGCGCGGCGGCCGAACCACCAAAATGACAACCCGCCAAATAAAAATGAGGATGACTCGATGAACGATAAAGCCCACCTTAAAACCACCAAAACTGCCGTGGGGATCCCCTCCCGCCCCAAACGATTGGCCCTCGCGGTCGCGCTCGGCTTGGTCGCGACGACCGCCTTTGCCGGCGATGACGGCTCTATGCTTCGCTCGATACCAAGCGTCGGAAATGTAAGCCGACGCGCGATGGGAAACCCCCGACCGAGGCCGCGACAACAAGCCGAACATCGGCGCGCGGGTCAAACCGGTACTGACCGTCAAGGGCTTGCGCTTCAAGGATTCAAACGGTAACGGCAAGCTCGATCCTTACGAGGATTGGCGCTTACCCGTCCAGGAACGGATCGATGATCTGGTGGCGCGGATGACGCTTGAGGAGAAGGCCGGCCTGATGCTGATCCAGACGCTGAATGCGGGCTGGGGCGGCGCGGTCGAAGAGCCGGCGTTCGACTACATCAACAACCAAAAGATGCATCGTTTCATCCTGCGCAACCTGGTCACCGCCAACCCCGTGCAATCCCCCAATCCGGGCTTTGCCGGCCAGCCGGTGACGCCGCTGGAAATGGCGATGTGGACGAACAGAATCCAGGAACTGAACGAAGCGACGCGCCTGGGCATCCCCGCGCTGTTCAAATCCAACGCCCGCAACCACATCGACCCCGACGCCCGCGCCGGCATCAACGAGGCGGCGGGCGCGTTCACCGCGTTCCCGAAGGAGGCGGGACTGGCGGCGGCCACGCTGGGGGCGCGCAACCTGTCGCCGATCAAGAACTTCGCCGGGGTCATGGGCGAGGAGTGGAAGGCCATCGGCCTGCGCGGCATGTACGGCTACATGGCCGACCTGTCCACCGAACCACGCTGGTATCGGGTGCACGAGACCTTCACCGAGGACGCCGACCTCGCCACCGCCATCATGAAGACGCTGGTGGAGAACCTGCAAGGCAAAAAGCTCGAAGACGGCACCTCGGTCACGCCGGCTACGGCGGTGGCGCTGACCATGAAGCACTTCCCCGGCGGCGGTCCTCAAGAGATGGGGCTCGACCCGCACTACTCGCACGGCAAGAACCAAGTTTATCCCGGCGATATTTCGCCTATCACCTCAAGCCGTTCAGAGCCGCTATCGAGGCCGGCGTCTCGGCGATCATGCCCTACTACGGCGTGCCGATCCGCGTCACTTATGAAGGCGTCACTTACGACCAGGTCGGCTTCGCGTTCTCCCGGCAAATCGTCACCGATCTCCTGCGCGGCAAGCTCGGGTTCCAGGGCTATGTGAACTCCGATACCGGCATCATCAACGACCGCGCCTGGGGCCTGGAAACCAAAACCGTTCCCGAGCGGGTCGTCGCCGCCATCAATGGCGGCACGGAAACCCTGTCGGGTTTCAACGTCAACCAGACCATCATCGATCTGGTCAACGACGGTCTGGTCAGCGAAGCGCGGATCGACGAGGCGGCAAAACGCCTGCTGAAGGAGCAGTTCCAGCTCGGTTTGTTCGAAAACCCTTACGTTGATGAAAGCCAGGCGGCCGGCATCATCGGCAGCGAAGCGCATCGCGCCGTGGCGCTGGACATCCAGCGCAAATCCATCGTCCTGCTGCAAAACCAGGAGCTGACCTCCGGCGTCAAGGCCCTGCCGCTCAAGGCCAGCGCCAAGGTTTATATCCTGGGCGACTTCACCAAAGCCAACGTCGAAAAATACGGCCACATCGTGACCGACGGCAATGCCCTGGCGAACGGCGTTCGGCCGAGCGCCGCCGGCCACGATCGCGCGCTGATCTCGGTTTCGGCTCTGGTCAACCGCGGCGTCGCCAGCACCTACAAGAGCGACGACCCCGCTACCGGCACCAACCCCGACCACCTCAACCCGACGACCGGCAAGTCCTGGGGCGCGCAAGACCGCTGCATCGCGACCGAGGCTTACGCCGATCCGGTGAAAACCTGCTTGGATAACGGGCTGATTTTCGGCGGCGTATTCCCGTGGGAGGCCAACAACCTGTCATTCACGACGATGGCCGCCTCGCAGTCGTGGCAGATCAAGCCGTCGCTGGATCAAATCCGGGCGGTCATGGACGAGGTGGGACCGAAAAACACGGTTCTTCATATTTACTTCCGCCATCCGTTCGTGCTGGACGAGGCCAGCGGCCTGCGAGAGGTGGGCGCTATCGTCGCCGGCTTTGGCGTGAGCGATACCGCGTTGCTAGACGTTCTGAGCGGCCGGTATAAGCCGCGAGGCAAAATGCCGTTCGCTCTGGCCAATAACCTTCAGGCGGTCATCGACAATCAACCAGATATGCCCGGTTACCCGGCGCAGGATACCCTGTATCCGCTCGGGTTCGGCCTGAGCTACTGATCGAATTCGGGCGGCCTAAATTTCCAGGCAGGCCGCCCGACTTCAAGCCCGGCGTTGCGCGACGAACGGATTTTCAGACAAGCCCGCGCTGGTCGCCGGCGACTGGGACCGGATTACGGAACTGGCGCGAGAGGCGAGCGCGCCGGGTGCTCGATGATCGGTTCTGTTGCGATAGCAGAGGGGCGATCGTTTCGGTGGTCTGCGCGCCCGACGAACATCGCCAGGATGATCCGCATGATCGGCTACAAAGGCCACCGTTTCAAAATGATCATCTCTGATAACGCATCTGATAACGCAACAGAACCTTCCGACCTCCAGATGGTGGCGGGAGCAGAGGATCAGCGGGCGAGCAATTCGGCCAGTGCCGGTCGAAGCCCGATCATCTCGATTCGGTCGAGCGCGTTCACGACCTGCGATGTGAAATCCGGTATCGCGTCGAGGTCCATCCCCCATAACCGCGTGTCGGCCAGCAGTGCCGATGTCGCGTCGACCAGGTGGACGTTGGCCGGATCGCGCCAGGCGGCGTCGAAAATGTCCAGCACGTCGCGGTTGTCGCGGATCGGGTAGTTGCCCGCTTCCCGCTGGCCGACGAACTCGCCGGCCGCGTCGAACCGGCCGCGATAGAACCGCAGCAGCGCGGCCAGCGAAAACGCCAGCCCGGTCGGTGCCCGGCCATGCGCGCGCGCGTAGTCCAACACCGAAGGCAGCACCCGCACCGTCCACTTCGACACCGAGTTGAGCGCGATCGAGAGCAGCTCGTGGCGGATGTAGGGGTTGGCGAAACGCTCCAACACGCTTTCGGCGTAGCCGCGTCGCTCGGCCTCGGGCAGGGGAACGAAGGGCACGATCTCATCGAACACCACGCACCGCAGAAATTGCGATACCACGGGGTCCTCCATCATCGCGCCGACCGTGTCCAGCCCGCCGCAAAACGCCGCCAGGACGCTGGCGGTGTGAGCGCCGTTAAGGATGCGCACCTTGCGCGAGCGATAGGGTTGCAGGTCGTCGGTCCACACCACATTCAGACCCGCCTCGTGGAGCGGGAACTCGTCGGCCAAGCTCGCCGGCCCCTCGATCACCCAAAGGTGAAAGGGTTCGGCGGCGACCAACATGGCATCGGTGTAACCGAAATCGGCGAACAGGCTGTCGGCCTCGGTCGCCGGATAGCCCGGCACAATCCGGTCGACCAGGGTATTGAGGAAATGATTGTGCCGGGCAACCCAGTCCACGAACACCTGCGGCAGCGCCCAATCGCGCGCGTGCCGCAGCACGATCTCGCGCAGGGTGGCTCCGTTGGCCTCGATCAGCTCACAGGGCAGGAACACGAGTCCGGTTTCCGGTCGTCCGCCCAGCGCCTCAAAGCGATCGAACAGCAGTGCCGCGACCTGAGCGGGAAAACTGCGCGGCCATCCACCGGGGGTGCGCGGCTGTTCCAGGTAGACGATGCCTGCCTCGGTGGTGTTGGAAATCACGAAGCGCGTTTTCGGGTCGTGCGCGCAGCCAAACAGGGTCGCCGGATCTCGGTACGGATCGATGCCGCCCGTCACGCAGCGCACGATTCGCCGCGCGGTGGTGGGCGCTCCGTCCCGGATGCCGCGCGTCAGCACGGTGAACAGACCGTCCTGGGCATTCAGTCGCTCGACGATGTTGGTCGAGAGTGGCGGCACGATGATCGCGGCAGCGTCCAGCACGCCGGCTTCGTTGGCGATATCGATCATCCAGTCGGCGAAACCGCGCAGGAAATTACCGTCGCCAATTTGCAGCACCCCCGTCTTCGGCGGGGCGCCGGCTGGTTTCGGTGGATCGGGCAGCGTGGAACGGCTAAGTGCGAACATAAGTGGCCTCTCTCTGTCATCCGATAAAGTCGTCCCGTCGGGGGGAGAAAATGTCGAGCAGCCGGCTGTCCGGTTCGAGCGCGACCACGCCGTGCGCGACGTTTTGATCTGCGACGAAGGTATCGCCGGCCCGCAGGGTGCGCTTTTCGCCCCCCACTTCCGCTTCGAACGCGCCCGCCAGCACATAAGCGATTTGTTCGTGAGCGGCGTGACTGTGCGGGGCGCCAACCGCGCCTCGCTCGAACCGGACCTCGGCGGCCAGCAGATTTGGCGTGTGGCCGACGACTTTGCGACGGATTCCGGGTTCAACGTCGATCCACGGATGGCGAGCATCCTCGTAAAATCGTTGTTCCATCGCGCTTTTCCCCAGTTGTAAGTTCGAGATACCGACGATTCGGCAAATCGTTGCTAAAATTAAAAACTAGCTTTATATAATATAGAACATTATAATAAAAAATGTAAACATTGTTTCATATTTTTTGTGTTGGGCCGCCGACCTCTGGAGAACCGCGATGGAAATCAGGCAATCGCTCCACAGCGACCATTTCAGGACCCTCGACACCGCCGGGCTACGCCGGGAATTTCTGGTCGAGAGGTTGTTTGCCCCCGACGAGATCGTTTTAACCTACAGTCACGTGGACCGTATCATCGTCGGGGGTGTGATGCCGGTCGCGCGCCGGATCTTGGCGTTCGATGCCGATTTCGCCAGACAGATCGGGGCGGAGTATTTCTTGGCCCGGCGCGAACTCGGCCTGATCAACATCGGCGGGCCAGCCCGGATCCAGGTGGATGGCGAGGATTTCTCGCTGGAAACGCGCGAGGCCCTGTACGTCGGCGCCGGAGCCCGGGAAGTCCGCTTCGGCAGCGTGGACGCCGGCCATCCCGCCCGGCTCTACCTCAACAGCGCGCCGGCGCATCGCGTTTTTCCGCATCGCAAGATCACGATCGAGCAGGCTGCTCCCACGACGCTGGGGCAGGCGAAGACCAGCAATCGCCGCACGATCTACAAGTTCATCGTGCCCGAGGTCGTGAAATCCTGCCAATTGACCATGGGCATGACCCTTCTTGAGGAGGGCAGCATTTGGAACACGATGCCCTGTCATACCCACGAACGGCGGATGGAGGTGTATTTCTACTTCGACATGGCGCCGGATGCGATGGTGCTCCATCTCCTCGGGAAGCCGAGCGAAACCCGCCACCTTATCGTCAGGAACGAGCAAGCGGTCATCAGCCCGAGCTGGTCGATTCACTCGGGGGCCGGGTCCCAGAGTTACGCTTTCATTTGGGGCATGGTGGGCGAGAACCAGACGTTCGACGATATGGAGCCGGTCGCGATGACCGATCTTTATTGACCGGTGCTGCCCGCTTGCGGCACGAAGGCAAACGCGATGCTGAAAATTTTTGATCTGTCTGAAAAAGTGGCAATCGTTACCGGAAGCAACGCCGGGCTGGGTCAGGGCATGGCGGTCGCGTTGGCCCGGGCGGGCGCGGATATTGCGGGCGTCAATCCTTCAGATTCTACCGAAACGGCCGCAGCGGTCACCGCTCTAGGGCGCCGCTTCCACCACATTCGCGCGAACTTGGCCGATAGCTCGCGCTCGCAGTTCGTGATCGATGAGGTCTGTCAGGTGTTCGGGCGCATCGACATCCTGGTGAACAATGCCGGAATCATCCGCCGCGAGGATTCGCTGAATTTTTCGGAAAAAGATTGGGATGATGTCGTGGACCTGAACCTGAAGGCGGTGTTCTTTCTGTCTCAGGCGGCGGCCCGCCGGTTCATCGCCCAGGATTCGCCGGGCAAGATCATCAACATCGCGTCGATGCTGTCGTTTCAGGGGGGGATCCGCGTGCCGTCCTACACGGCATCGAAGAGCGGGGTCGTGGGATTGACCCGCTTGCTCGCCTGCGAGTGGGCATCGAAGCGCATCAACGTCAACGCCATCGCGCCCGGGTACATGGTGACCCATAACACGGCGCCGCTACGCGCGGATCAGTACCGCAACGCCGAAATCCTGGGGCGTATTCCTGCGAATCGCTGGGGTTTGCCGGAAGACTTGGCCGGTCCGGTGGTCTTTCTCGCCTCGCCCGCCTCGGACTACGTGAACGGTTACACGCTCGCGGTGGACGGAGGCTGGCTGGCGCGTTGATTGTCATCTTCGAAGTGCCCGAGCGGTATCCGCTCGTTCGGCGTCCATTCGCCGGACGGGGCGATCAGATACAGGCCTCTCGCCGGAGGGGGAGGGATCGGGAATCGGCAGATCGTGATCCAGCCGGCAGCCCAGCAGGGCCGACTGCACTTCGGCGCCGTTGAACGGGGCCTCGTCCGGCGTGGCCCCTTCCGTGAAGGTGTCCTCCAGATCGACCGAGCGCACCAAAAGCGCGCCGTTCTCTCGCGGTTCCAGCACGGCGGGATAGCGCGCTTCCAGGCGTTCCGACACGCCGTCGCCCGCCCTACGCCGCCGCCGGTCCGGCCGGTTCCGGCTCCCGCTTGAACTGGCTGATTTCGACGTTGCCCTCGGGGAAGTGGGCCACGATGCGCAGCTCGCCGCCCATCGCTTCGACGAAGCGGCGCAAGGTGCTCACGTACATGTCGGTCTGGCCTTCCATCTTGGAGACGGCGACCTGGTTGATGCCGAGCGAGGCCGCGACCTGCTGCTGGGTGAGATCGAGCGCCCGCCGCAGCTCTTGCAAGGGCATTTCGTCGATGAGCTGCCGGGTTTTTGCCGCGATGCGCGCTTGCCGCTCTTCCGGCATTTGCGCCACCAAATCGCGAAATTTCTTTGCCATCGCGGTGGGGCCGGCAAGAGGTTTCGGTGGCCGGGCCACCCGCTCTAGCGCATCGCCGCCCGCGCCGCTTCGGCCAGAAAGCCGGAGCGGGTTTCGCCCCGCGCGCGGACATAGTCGTCGATCTTCGCCAGCAGCAGGCGGGGCAGGGTGATGTTGATCTTCTCGGCCGGGCCGAAATAACGCTCCACCGGCACTTCGACCACCGCCCAAATCCAGCCGGCGAAGTCGGGATCGGCCTGGTGTTCGGCGAGCGCGCGCGCCGGCGGCACGTCCCCGCCATCCTCGATCAAGGTCTGGCAGTGGAAATCGATGGCGTCCTTGGCTTGGTCGATGGCTTCGTCCAAGGTGTCGCCCGC
>WBZM01001865.1_pt1 | contig 19418 bp, 10 predicted proteins | sample 5204271 | NCBI WGS metagenome assembly WBZM01 (sample SAMN12344346, study PRJNA552823) | activated sludge metagenome | biome: Activated sludge suspended growth; feature: Nitrification reactor; material: Wastewater; isolation source: activated sludge from nitrification reactor of wastewater...
GCGAATGCGCAGTTTCTCCGTCGGCGCGAGGACTTCGGCCTGCCCTTCGATCACCGCGGCACCCTCCTGATCAATGCAACGCGTGTCCAGGAACACGCGCCGTCGCGCTGCGTCGATCGAGGTCACTCGCGTCAGTAGCTGGGTCGAACTACGCCGGCACTGGGATCTGTACGTCCGTCGACACGCGGTTCCGGAACGCTCCGCGGTCTTAGTGGTGGACGAGGACTTCGAGGTTCCGAGCGACTTGCCATGGGATATCGAGCGGGACTCCTCGACGGTCATTCGTCTCCGCTGGCCGGTTCGGACCGAGCTTCGACCCCTATTCCTCGTTGCCGACGCCAACGCCGATGCATTGGTTGACGCCGCTCGAGACTCCGCGACACCGGGCCAAGCTGTCGCGGCTGCGTATGGAGTGCGGCCGGGCGCCTTCAACGACGAGATGGAGGCGGTCGCCCGACTCCGACGTGACCCCGCGACGCCCGACGAGCTGTGGGACGCGCTTACGGACGTTCTCACGACGCCGATTGCTGCGCAGATCGCTGCGGGTGGTGGCGATCTTCGGCCGCTCCAGGACGCATGGGCCAGCTGGTTGACCCACGGGGCCAATGCACCGGAGGCGCGAGGACTGGAGACTTCGCCCGGTCCGCTCCTGACATTGTTCAGCAGCGGGTTGCTCACCCCGGCCCCCAAAACCGCCGACGGGCTGCCTGGATGGGTGAGTGTCGGGACGTCGGCGCCGGACCCTGACCTGCTGATCGGTGAACTGCTGAACGCTCGACCCGACGACGCCACATCGGCCAGCGAATGGGTGGAGACCGCCTTGTGGTGGGGTCAGGTGCGTGCAGCGATCGCAGCCTTGCCGACCCCACCGCAGTCGGCCGAGGCTGCATGGGAAGCGTGGGACCTGCTGGACGAGCAGTTCCTGGAGTGGCTCCGCAGCGGCTACGGGTCCAGCCTGCTCTCCGCTTCCGCAACACCCAGAGCGGTGCACCAAATCGCCCCGTTCCTGGCGCGCCGGGTCGATGCTGGTGCTCGGGTGGTGTTGGTGGTGATGGACGGTATGGGCTTCGCCCAGTGGGACCAGCTGGTGTCAACGACGCGGTTAATGGTTCTGGAGTCGACGGGTTGCCTGGCCATGATCCCGACCCTCACGAGCATCTCGCGACAAGCCATCTTCGCTGGTGCGCTCCCCGCTGACTTCGATGACACGATCACCACCACCAGCCACGAGGCCAAGCGGTGGACGGCGTTCTGGAGCGAACACGGCGTTCCTGCGGCGGACGTCGGCTACACGAAGACCGTCGGCAGTGACCCGTCCGATGTTCCAGTCCTACATGGTCGGGCGTTTGCCGTCGTCGTCAACGCGATCGACGAGCTCCTGCACGGCGCCGATGTGCTCGGCGACCGGCAAGTCTCTGCCGGCGTTGGCCTGTGGGCGCGAGCGGGGTTTCTGGAAGCACTGGTTGACGAAGCATCTGGCCTCGGATGTGAAGTGTGGATCACGGCCGATCACGGCAATCTGCCCACGGTGGCTGCGCCGGCCCCGAAAGAAGGGCAAACGGTGGAGTCTGCGGGGACCCGGGTGCGGCTGTACCCCAATGAAGTCCTTCGCGACGGGGCAGCAGACTTCGGTGTGGTCTGGGATCCTCCTGGCTACCCGCGAGGCACCCGCTGTCCGTTGTTCGCCCGAGGGCGGACTGGATTCCACAACACGGGGACCCGTGTAAGTCACGGAGGGATCTCACTGGACGAGGTCATCGTCCCGTTCGTGCAGGTGACGACATGACTGAGCGCGTCAACATGATCTTCGATCGCACGCTGTGGCCCGAAGTGTTCGACGTGGCGTACAGAGTCGCCGCCTCGGGCGAGCCATTCGAAGAGCAACGCCAGATGCTCATGGTGGCGCTGCGGGACCACACGACCGAGCAGGAAGCCGGTAACAAGACCAAGAAGCTGCTCACACGAGTCTGGATCAACCCACCTCCTGAAGCAGTGCCCATGATCCGCTGGGCGGTAGATCATCCCGAGCAGTTCCCGGATCGACGTGTGATGCACCTGGGCGCGCTGTTGGCGACGTTCCCGTTCGTGGGCTCGGTGGCCGCGATCCTCGGCCGCGCCTTCGCCCTCGACGGTGAGATCTCGGGCGCGGAACTTCGACGGCGAATGATTTCCCAGTGGGGGGCGCGAACCATGGTGGAGCTCGGTGCCGGCAAGTCCGCCGGCACCCTCCGCAAGTTCGACATCGTCTCCGGTGGCGGCCGCGAACCGATGCGTCCTGGCCTCGCACTCACCGCAGACGGCGAGGCGGCCGCATGGCTCGTGCACGCGACGATGCTCACTGACGGGCGAGAGGCGATCGATGCGGGTGAGGTGGAGGACTCGCCCCAGCTCTTCTGGGCGCACGTCGGCTCGATCGCTGCGAGCTACCCGCTCCTCGAGCTGCACCGCGAGGGTGTGAGCCGTCAGGTCTACGCCGTTCGCTGACACGAACTCGCAGCCGTTGTCGCTGCGCATCACTAGGTTCAACCGGGGTACGGGGAGGAGTCGGCAGAATGACGGCAACGAACGAGAGCATTGCCGCGTTGGTCCGTGGGCTGCAGCGGTCACAGTGGGGGAGGCAGACCACCGTGGTCCTCGACGACTACGGGTATCCCGAGGTCTCGGCGATCGACGCCGGCGGGTGCATTGTGGTCAACCTTCCCGCCGTCGCGTCGGCTCCCGACGATCTTGCAGTGTTCGGTGTGCCCGTGTGCGTTGGTGCCGACGGAGCGACGGAGGTCCTCTCGGTGATCGAGGACCGGGTCGAGCTCAGCGTGATCGACTCGAACGGCCGCCTTCTCGGCCGAGACGCCGAGCAGGTCGTCAGTCGACGAGTAGCTGCAGCGACAGATGCTCGGGAAGCGCTGATGGCGTCGGACACGGATCGGTTCGCCTGGTCAGCGAATCGAGTCAAGTTGTTCCCCCGCAGCGAGTACGGCGAGCGTGATGCCGTCGGGAGTCCGAGTCTGATGGACAACCAGCAAGCGGCCGCGATCGCAGGGATGGATCTGTCGCAGTGGAACCTCTATGCGGCGGCGTTCACGGTGTACGTCGTGGACCACCGCTCGGCAGCTCTCGCCCGCCGCAGCAGTCGTGGCATCGGCGTCGCCGTGGGAGATCCACAGCCTCTCCGCTCTTCGGGTGTACAGCATGCTGCCGCCCGCTGATCTCGAAGCAGGACTGCGAGAGCTGAACCGGCTCGGCCTGGTGTACTGGCCTGCGCCGCTGCCGGTGCTGCTGGAACAGCTCCCGATTGCAGCGCTCCGGAACATCTTCGGGCCGCATGGCATCAAGGCCCAAGGCAAAGCACAGCTCATCCAGAAGGCGGTCGAGGTCCTCGGCGAGGACGGCTTGGAGGCATTGACCGCCGACATGGACATTGATCGGGAATGCCCGCTCTTCGTGGAGGAGGGTGCTGGGACTCGGTGGTCGGGCACCGATCCACGAGCCGAGCGGCTCGCTCAGCTGCGATCGCGGCAGTACGAACCGCTGATCCCGTCTGGTGTCAACCTCCCCTCGAATGCTCGAGTCGACGACTGGGACGACGAGGAGGACTTCGCCGACGATGGGAACAGCGACGTGGAGTCTGATCAGCGAGAGCCGCTCGATCTGGCGGATGAGGAGGCACTGGAGTACCTCAACGGCTTGATCGGTGAAGCTGTGGTTCTGGCGCGACAACTCCTGGTGTCGCCCACCACGCGAGACGGAGCGTTGGAGTCACTCGCCGGCGGCGCTGGTGTCTTCGCAGCGGAACTCGCACGTGTTGCGAGCAGCGCAGATTGACACTCGGTATCTCCAGGACTCATTTCGGCGGAGAGGGAGGCAGGCAATGAGACTCGGAACGCTGCAGCAGGTCGCAGTCCGCGAGATCTGGGCTGATGAGGCGCGGGACTTCACTCCATGGCTGGCCGCAAACGTCAGCCTCTTGAGCGATGCCGTTGGCATCGACCTGGAACTCGTCGACTCTGAGGTTCCGGTCGGACCGTTTAGCGCCGATCTCGTCCTCGGCGACACGTCAACGGGCGGAACGGTGGTCGTGGAGAACATGTTCGGTCCGACCGATCACGACCATGTCGGCAAGCTGATCACGTATGCCGCAGGAATGGAAGCGACATGTGGCGTACTCATCGCCGAACGGTTCCGGCCGGAGCACCTCTCAGCGCTCCACTGGTTGAACGCGTCGAGCCGCGCGGAGACGGCGTTCTTCGGAGTCGAGGTAGAGGTGTGGAGAATTGCTGATTCGGCGCCCGCGCCGCGCTTGAACGTGGTGGCCAAGCCCGACACGTGGATCAGAGAAGCGCGGCCGGCCACGTCGGAGTTGTCAGCGAAGCGGGTGCTCTACCGTGACTGGTGGAGCGAGTTCCTTCCAGCGCTGAGGGATGCCTATCCCGGTTGGACCAATGCGCGAGTGCCGCAGCCGCAGAACTGGATGAACTTTCCAGCTGGCCGAACAGGCATGACCTACGGGGCAGTGCTTGCCTGGCCAGCGGGATCAGACGCACAGCGACTGCGTGTCGAGCTGTACATCGATCCGGGCGACTCCGGGCGGACCGAGGAGATATTCGGATACTTGCTCAGTCACCAGAACGAGATTGAATCATCCGTGGGTGTTCCTCTCGAATGGCAGGATCTTGAGGAACGACGCGCCTCTCGCATTGCCGTGACGCACGCAGCGGACGTCGATGTGACAGATCGCGAATCGTGGCCTGAGCTCCGATCATGGGCGATCGACATGCTTGGACGTCTGCGACTTGCTACCCAGCCCTACCTGCAGTCCCTTCCAGCTTCCACATCTGCTGAGGGTTGAGGAGGGTCCGCACAAGTGATCTACCTGATCAAGGGGTCCCGGGTTCGAGAGTACCACCGGCAGAACGTGGAGATCCTGTCCGCTGCTGAGGGCGCACCATTCGAGGTGGCGTACAGCCGACGTTGGATTCAGACAGACTTGCGACCGGCGGAGAACAACGGCGCGGTGATCGTGTTCTCGGACTCTCCCTACGAGCACTTCACTCCGATTCGCTTCGCCGTGATTGAGCAGGTCGACGAGACTGATGGACGTCTGACCCTTCGGGGTCGACTCGGTCCATTCGTTCGGACCGCAGATCGATCAGCGCTCGACCAACGATGGTCAACTCGCAGCGATGATGAACGACCGGGTCGACACCGGTTCCTCGTCGAGGACGACAACGTCGGGCTGTTCACGCCTAGTTCGCCGTCCGAGGCAGACGACGCCTGGCGTGATGCCGTCGATGCGCTCGCTGCGAATCCGTTCTTCGACGCGACCACGGTGGTGCGCGTCACCGGCATTGAGTTGGACGGCCGTGTGTTTGAACCTGGGGCTCCGCTCTCGGTCGGTGACCGTGCCGATGTGGGTGTCGAGCTTCGTACGCCGCACCAAGTCGACGGCGAACTAGTGCCGTCACTGTTGACAGACCCCGAGGGGTCGATGGCGTTGGTCGGGACTCCCCAGTTGCCACCGAACGGCCCGTCGACGCTGTCCGTCGACGTCCTGGAGCCCGGACATGTCCAGGTGTCCTTGGCACTCGCTGGTCGGACGCTGACATCTACGCAGATCCATCTTGATGTGGAGGTCCGCGACACCCCGGATGGCCGCTCCCGTCGTCCGCAAGTGGGTGTGTCCGGCCCCTCGGTCACCGGAGTGACCGACGTCGTCGGCATCGCCCGATTCCTTCACAGGAACGCCCAGATCGACGATGAGCACTGGTTGCAGCTCCTCGACGATCAGCTGCTCCCCGCTGCGCCTGACCACCCGGCGTTGCTCGCCTACACCGCGCAGCACGCAGCCGCTGTCGGACGTGATGACCGAGTGCTGGCTGTCCTCCTGCAGATCAACGACCGGACCCCGGCGCAGCAGGTACTTCTGCTCCTAGCTGCGGTGCGGTTGGGGAGAACCGACCTGCTGCCCGAGTTGCTGTCATCCACCGACCTCAGCGCCGGTGACGCCTTCGATCGGTTCTTGGTCGCGGTGGAGACTGCGCCCGAGTCGTCGGTCAACATCGTGTTGAACGAGGAGCTCCGGCACCGCTACCTCGGTGACGACCGGCGGACTCGGTTGGTCCGGTCCATCTGGCCGCGCCTCACCTCCATCGACCTGCTGTGCCGCGCTGCGGAAGACATCGCCTACTTGGACCCGGACGCCGGCGCTGGTCTGCTGCTGGATCGATGGCCGAACCCCGCAGTCATGCCGGATGCCGCAGCGGAGATGTTGTTGGACTGGGGAGTTCGTCGCGACCGACTGGGACCCTACGTGCGGGAGCGTCTCCGACGGACCGTCGAACGGGACGACCCGCATGCGATGGAGCGGGTGATCCCGGGCATCGAGTCGGTGGCGAGAGGTGATCAACCGGCGCTGCTCTTGGAGGCAGGTCTTCACATGGCGCGAGCGACCGACGTGCTGGTCGCATCCAGGGGTGTTGCACTCGCGGTCGACGGCTTCCATCGGGCTCTGAAGTTCGGTGAGGTCGACCTGGCCGCCGCTGCGCTCCCGGATCTGCTGGCGATCGCGGCCGTCATGGGCCCGTCCGAACGGGACACGGTGCAAGGACTGGTGGCGTCGCTCGACCTGACCATCGCCGACTCTGACGAACTGGCGCGCTGGGAGCGCATGCGCTCGGCGACCCGTTCAGATGCGTTGCGGCCCATCACGAATGGCCGCCGTCTCTTCGCCCTCGGCGGCTCGCCGGTCGACTGGTTCGAAGAACTCGGCGAGTCGCTCGGCCTCGCAGAGTGCCGATGGATTCTGACTGACAAGGACAAGTCAGCCCGGCACGACTGGGCAGACGATCTGAGCGAGCGTGACATCGTGCTGGCGGTACTGCCCGAGATCGGCCACGACAGCACCTCGGTGAAGGCAAAGGTCCTCCGTCAGGGCGCCGCCTTCCAGGTCGTTCGCCGAAACCGGATGTCGGTGCTGGACGGCATCGAGCGAGCGGTCGCTCGTTCCGCGTCCGACTTGTGACACACACATCTGGCGACCGCGTGACGGATCCCCTCGATGTGTGCGTCGAGGTCGAATCCCGTGCATTCGGTTCGCGGCCGGCCGAGACGCTTGGTTCGAACACGGGCGTGTCACAGCGGCCTTGTACGGTGACCCAGTGCTGCAGGTGACGACGGGCGAACGGCTCGATGACCTCTCGAGCCACCTCGGGCGCCTCCTGTCCCAGCCGCTTACCGATCCGATGGCGGCGGAGTGGATCGTGGTGGCTTCCGCCGGTGTGGAACGGTGGCTGCGTCTCGAACTGGCACGACGGCTCGGCGTGTCCGCTCCTGGCACAGGCGACGGGATCGCCGCCAACCTCGACCTGTTGTACCCGGGTCGCCTCGTTCGACGGGTGCTCGATGTGGGCGGCGACCAAGAGCCGGACTTGTGGGACGTCGGTCACCTCACTTGGGTGGTGCTCGACGTGTTGGCCGCCGCTGGGGCCGACCCGCGGCTCGGCCCCCTTCAACAGCTCGCTCCGGGAGCGACGCTATGGGGACGGGCCCGTCGGCTGGCCGATCTGCTCGACCGGTACCTGCTGCATCGGCCCGAGATGATTCGTCAATGGACCGACGACAACGACATCGACGGATCCGGCAGCCCGCTTCCCGCCCGTGCCGCGTGGCAGCCTCACCTATGGCGGCTCGTGCACGAGCGGATCGGTGCCCAGAGCCCGGCCGAATCGCGACCCGGACGACTCGCCGCGCTGCGAGACGGCGCATGCCCCGACGAGATTCCCGAGCGTGTGTCACTGTTCGGGATGACCACGATCCCGGGCGGTGCGCCCTTCGTGGAGTTCCTCGATGCCCTGGCAGCCCAACGGGACGTGAGCGTCTTTCTTCATCAGCCCTCGGCGGTCTCGGTACACCGAGTGTGTGCCAGCGTGCTCGATGCGCCCGGGCCGATCATTGCCAGATCGGATGATCCGACCTCGGGCGAGGTAGCCCATCCGCTGCTGCGCCTGTGGGCCCGACCAGCCCGAGAGGGACTGGTGCTGCTTGGGGACCGTCTTCGCGATGCGGTGGTCCACCCAGTCGTTGAGGACTCCGAACACCGGCCGGCGACGCTGCTCGAGCAGGTGCAGCACGACCTTCGGTCCGACCGACCACCGGCAGGGACGTTCGTCCTCGCGGACGGGGACACGTCGATCCGCATCCATTCCTGCCACGGGTCCACACGACAGGTCGAGGTTCTGCGAGACCAGATCCTCCACCTGCTGGCCTCCGACGACACGTTGACCGAGGACGACATCGTGGTCCTCTGCCCGGCGTTAGAGGAGTTCGCAGCACTCATCGAGTCGGTGTGGGGCCCGAGCGCCGGCGACCGCTGGCCGACTGCCGGGAGCCCGCCCGGACCGCCGGCGCTGTCCTACCGACTGACCGATCGTTCGCTCGGGTCGGCGGTGCCGCTCCTCGCTGCGCTCGCCGCGCTCGTCGAGCTCCTCGACAGCAGGTTCTCCGATGCAGCTGTGCTCGACTTCGTGAACCTTCCTCCGGTCCGACTCCGGTTCGGGTTCGACGACGACGATCTGGCCACGCTGGCTGAGTGGGTGGACACCGCGAACACCCGCTGGGGCATCGACGGGGACCACCGTGCGCAGTGGGGTGTCCCGCGGGACTACGACGACGGCACCTGGGCGGTCGCGATCGATCGATTGATGTTCGGCGCCATGATCAGCGACCACGCCAACTCGCTGGGCCCCGGCGAAGTCCTCCCGATCGGGGTCGAGGGTGGGGGCGTGTCACTCGCGGGACGCTTCGCTGATCTTCTTGGCCGGCTCGCAGCCATGGCCGAGGACGTCCGCCGCCCACGCCCCGCACTCGACTGGGTCCTCATGCTCCAGGGCGCAGCGGACACACTGCTGGCAGCGGAACCGACAGCGGCGTGGCAGTCCGGCCAGCTGTCGAACGTCCTCCAGTCCATCGCGGCGCAAGTCGCCATCGGTGACGAGGCGTGCGGAGTGGAGCTCACGCTGGCCGACGTCCGCGGCATGCTCGGAGGGCAGCTGCAGGGCACCCCGGGCCGGTCCGACTTCTTCCGTGGGGGCATCACGGTGTCATCGCTGACCCCGTTGAGAGGTATTCCCCACCGTGTCGTGTGCCTGCTCGGCATGGACGAGACGGCCTTCGGGTCAGCGGCACCTGATGGCGACGACCTGACGGCCTTCTCGCCGTGCATCGGTGATCGGGATCGGCGGGCCGACACCCGCCAAGCGCTGCTCGACGCGGTCCTGGCTGCAGGAAGCCACCTTGTCATCACCCGCATGGGGCACAGCGTCGTCACCAATCAGAAGGTTCCTCCGGCGGTCGCCCTGGCCGAGCTGCGGGAGACCATCTCGGACACGATCGACCCGGCGTGCCGAACCGAAACGATGAAGACAGTGGAGGTCGTCCACCCCTGTCAGAGCTACGACGAACGCAACTTCGCGCCCCATGGGCTCAGCGACGCCTCGTTTGGTCCAACGGGTCCATGGAGCTTCGACCCGCTCGCCTGCGCAGGAGCGCAGCAGCGCCTCCGCTCAATCGTCCCGCCCCCGCTGCTCGCGTCGCCGCTCACCGCAGAGCCAGCCGCGGTGGTTGAGCTCGGCGAGCTACGCGAGTTCCTGGCCCACCCGGCCAAGTACTTCCTACGACGACGCCTCGAGTTGGCGCTTCCCGATACCCCGAGTCGTTCCGGGGGGAAGCTCGTGGCGCCGACGACGAGTGCCGGTGGCGTCCCGCGTGCTGCAGCTGGACGCAACCTCGTGCTGGAGCTCGACACCCTCGAGGCATGGGACATCGCGAATCGATTGCTCGTGCACCGTCGGGCCGGCGGGGACCTCGAGTCCTTCGAGCGGCGCGAGCTCGCGGCGAATCTTCTTCCCCCCGGCCGACTGTCGGCGCAGCAGCTCGCTGCAGCGTCTGGGAAGGTCGAGCCGCTCATCGCCGCCCTGGATGGACTGGGAGCGCTCGACACGACGCCGGTGCAACGCCTCGTCGATGTGGTGCTGCCCAACGGTGTCCGCCTCGTCGGCGCCGTGGGTGACGAGTGCGCCGCTCGACCGGGTCCCGTCACGGTCACGACGTCGGCGTGGAACCAGAAGCGGGTGCTCGGTCCGTGGCTCGATCTGCTGGCGCTCACCGCTCACGATCCGGAGGTGTTGTGGCACTCGGTGATCGTGACCAGTGCCGCGACGAAGGCCGGGTTCAAGAAGCTGGAGCTCGAGATCCCTGTCGACTCAGCAGAGGAGCGACACCAGCGGGCCATCGACGCCCTGGGTGTCGTCATCGACCTCTTCCAGCGTGGATGCCGAGAACCGCTTCCGCTGTTCGCCGAGTCGTCGATCCTGCTCCACGAAGGGAAACGGCCGCATGGCGCCTGGTCCAAGTTCCGCGCGCCGGGAGAGGGCGATGACGTGTGGAACCAGGTCGCCTTCGACCACCAGGGCATCGACGACATCCTGGCGGTCCCGTGCCGCGCCGATGATCCGCCCGGCAGCTCCTCGTCCCGGGCTCAGCGCTACGCCGACTACCTGTGGGACGCGTTCGACGCCGCGGTGGCAACACCCGCGGACCCTTCTGGAGCGGAACAGTGAGCGCCCTCGAATCGTTCGACCTCGACGAGGACCTTCCCCACGGCCGACTCGCGATCGAGGCAAGTGCCGGCACGGGGAAGACCTACGCGCTGTCCACGCTCGCTGCCCGCTACGTGGCCGAAGAAGCCGTCGCCATCAGCGAGGTGCTGATCGTCACGTTCACGCGAGCCGCCGCTGCTGAGCTCAAGGATCGTGTCCGCGCCCGGTTGGTGGAGTTCGCCGATGCGCTGGCCGGTGACAAGATCCCCGAGGAACCGCTCCTGAGCCGCATGTGGAGCACCGATCGGGCCGAGCGGCTCAGCCGGGTTCGCGCCGCGATCGCCGAGTTCGACAGTGCCACCATCACCACGATCCACGGGTTTGCCCAGCAGGTGCTGGGGACACTCGGCTCGGCCGCAGTCACCGACCCTGACGCCGTCCTCGTCGACGACGCGGGCTCGCTCGTTGCCCAGGTCGCCACCGATCTGCTGGTCGCAGAGGCGGTCGAGGCACGCAATCCGCCCGACGAGATCCCAGACCTCGCGACGCTGGTACGTGCGGCCGGTCTGGCACTCGGCAATCCCGGCGCCCATCTGCTGCCAGGAGTCGACCCGGATGAGTCGTCGCCTGCTGCTGCCCGCCGGCGAGTGCTGGTCGACGCGGTCGTTGCCGAAGTCGAGCGCCGACGCCAGGTCGCGGGGACCCAGTCGTTCGATGACCTCCTGGTCCGGCTGCGCGACGCGCTGGCCGACGAGCGTTCCGGCGGCGCCGCTCGGCAGTCCATCCAACACCGTTTCCGGGTGGCCCTCATCGACGAGTTCCAGGACACCGACCCGGTCCAGTGGGCCATCTTCGACACCGTCTTCGGTAACGGGGGCGACGACGCGGGCGACAGAGCGACCTCACTGGTGCTCGTCGGCGACCCGAAACAGGCCATCTACGCCTTCCGAGGCGCGAACGTGCACACCTACCTCCAAGCGGCCCGTGCGCCCGGCACCGAACGCCGTAGCCTCGGCACCAACTGGCGATCGGATCCCGGAGTGCTGCACGCGACCGAGTGCCTGTTGCGCGGCGCGACCTTCGGCGACGGCGGCATCACGTTTCAGCCGGTCTCCGCGCCGGAGAAGCACCGCGATCGGAAATTCCGTTCCCGTGACGGCCGCCCGTTGCCGTCCCTGTCAATTCGTCTCGTCGACGGGCCGAACGTGCCGAGAACCAAGAAGGACCCCCGTGTCGCTGTCGTCGACGGCGGCGCCCAGGCCGTGTTCGCAGAGCTCGCCGTCTACCTTCGCGACCTCCTCGACATGGCCGAGATCCCCGACAACACCGCACCTGGCGCCTACCGCCCGCTGCGTCCCGACGACATCGCCGTGCTCGTGAGCGCCAACCACGAGGGCCCCGTCGTGCGCAGAGCCCTCGGGCAGTTGGGCATCCCTGCGGTGATCTCGCGAGGCGACAACGTGCTCACCTCCGAGGCTGCGAACCACTGGCACCGACTCCTGGCAGCGGTTGCCCGGCCCACCGACTCGCGACGTGCCAGAGCTGTGGCGATCTCCTGGTTCGTGGGATGGGACGCGGGGCGGGTCGCCGCCGCCACCGACGAAGATCTCGCCTCACTCCAGGAGCAGCTCCACGCGTGGGGCGAGCACCTCAGCACCCGGGGCGTCGCCGCGTTCGTGGGCAAGGTCCGGGCAGAGACCGGAGTCGCGGCGCGGGTGCTGGCCCGGGAGGACGGCGACCGGGCGATGACCGACCTCGACCACATCGGTGAACTCCTGGTGCTCGCCGCGGGCCGACGACCCAGTCCGGCAACGCTGCTTTCCCTGTTCGAGCAGCTGGCGGGCGGCAACGATGACGGCGACCCCGAGGCGGACCTCGCTGCGCGGCGCGTCGAGTCCGAAGCGCGCTCGGTGCAGATCATGACCGGGTTCGTTGCGAAGGGGCTCGAGTTCCCCGTCGTCTGTTGCCCATCCATGTGGCGTCCCCGCGGGGCCAAGGCCGACGACAACGTCTGGTGGGAGCCCGATCTGGGTCGCCGGGCCATCGACGTGGCCAGTGACACCCCATGGGGGGACGAGGACGCGCTCGAGCAGCGCATGCGGGCATCGGCGTCCGAGGCGGTCGGCACCAACCTCCGGGTGCTGTACGTGGCGCTCACCCGAGCCGAACACCACACCGCTGTCTGGTGGCTCCCCACCGGGGAAGCGGGTCTCACCGGCCTTGCCCGAGTGCTGTTCGCTCGGGGTCCCGATGGGGTGATCGACGAGGAGGCGTTCACCGCGAGCTCGATCACTCCGCCGAGCGGCGACGACGCACTGAGACGCCTCGAGCCCGTCGTGGTCGCCGCCGACGGGGCCCTCGAGGTGACCGTGGTCGATGCCCCCGGGAGGGACCAGCCGAGGTGGTCCGGGGCCGCAGCATCCGAGGTGCTCGACCTGAGAGCGGCGGTCCTCGGCCGCACGCCCGACCGCGCACGCACTCGCTGGTCGTTCACGTCCATCCTGGCCCGCTCCGGCGGGCACGGCGGAGCGGGCGGAGGTGACCCGTTCGACGACACGCTCGGCGACGCCCGAGCCGATGATGAAGGGTCGGCGCTCGACCAGACTGATGACTCCAGGCTCGACCCACAGGGCGCGACCGCCGGTAACGTCACCCCTGACACGGAACCGGCTGGTGATCCTGTCGGTGTCCTGCCGCTCGGCGACATCCCCGGCGGTGCCGGGTTCGGCACGCTGGTCCACAAGGTCCTCGAGGTGATCGACTTCACCGCCCCGCAGCTCCAGCAGGAGCTGGAGGCAGCGGTCTCCGACAGCCTCAACTGGAGTCCGTGGCCCGTGGACCGGGACCGCCTCGTCGCCGGCCTGATGGCAGTCATCGACACGCCGCTCGGTCCGATGTTCGCCGACCGGCCGTTACGTGACCTGAAGCCCGCGGACCGCCTCGACGAGATGAGTTTCGATCTCACGCTCGGAGAAGGTGGTGGCCGTCCGAGCGACGCAGACCTCGGGGAACTCCTGTTGCGTCACCTCGGCCCCGATGACGCCTTGCGTGGCTGGGCGTCGCGCCTCGCGACCGGTCCCTTCTCGACAGTGCTCGCAGGGCACCTCACCGGCTCTATCGACCTCGTCGCCCGGGTTCGCCACCCCGACGGCGTGGAACGGTTCGTCGTGTGCGACTACAAGACCAACCGGCTGGCCCGCAGCGGGGTCACTCCGACTGCGGAGAACTTCCGACCTGGCCAGCTGCCAGCGGCGATGGCAGACGCCGACTATCCCCTCCAAGCACTGCTCTACAGCGTGGCGCTGCATCGATACCTGCGCTGGCGGCTCGGGGGAACCTACGAACCGGCGGTGCACCTGGGCGGTGTCGGCTACCTGTTCGTGCGCGGCATGGTGGGACCGAACACCCCGACCACCGACGGCGTGCCCGACGGACTGTTCCAGTGGCATCCACCATCGGAGCTCATCATCGAGTTGTCCGACCTGCTCCACGGTCGGACCGACGACGGCGCGGCGACATGACGCAGGGACCGACAGCGCGGCTGCCGTACCTGCCTCCCGGCACCGATTCGCTCCTGGCGTTCGTTCAGGCAGGAGCCCTTCGGGCGCCGGAGGTGCAGATCGCCGGAGTCATCGCCCGCACCGTGCCCGACGCCGGCGACGAAACCCTGCTCGCAGCAGCGCTGTGTGTCCGCGCCTTGCAGCTCGGCCACGTCTGCATCGACCTCGCCGAGATCGCGGCGACTGTGGAGGTCGACCGCCCCCGCGCCGATGACGACGACGCGATGGGCAACGTGCCTGATGACACCGTCGACCCGATCGCTGCGCTGCCATGGCCCGAGCCCTCGGTCTGGGCGGCGGCCCTGCGGGCTTCGCCTGCGGTCGCAGAACGCGACCCCGTCTCCGGAGTTGCAGCGGCGCCCATCGACGCCGACATCATCCGCCCGCTGGTGTTCGACGGTCGACGGGTCTATCTGGAGCGCTACTGGCGCTACGAGCGCCAGATCGGCGACACGCTCCTGGCGCACGCCGACGATGCCGCCGGAGTCGCATCCGTTGCGGCTGGTGCTGTTGACGCAGTGCTGGACCTGTACTTCGGGTCCGACGGCGGGGATGAGCCCGACCTCCAGCGCCGCGCGGCGGAGGTGTCGCTTCGGCGTCGGGTCACCGTGATCGCTGGTGGTCCCGGTACCGGCAAGACCCACACGGTGGCTCGATTGCTCGCCGCTGCTCACCAACTGGCGATCGACGCCGGTAGCCGTCTCGAGGTCGCCATGGCCGCGCCGACGGGCAAGGCGGCCGCCCGCATGACTGACGCAGTCCACCAGGCAGCGGGCCGGGCGGACCTTCCACCAGAGGTCGCCGGGCCGCTCCTGGTCACCGAGGCCGGAACGATCCACCGCTTGCTCGGATGGGTCGATGGCATCTCCTTCCGTCACGACGCAGTGAACCCGTTGCCCCATGATCTCGTCGTGATCGACGAGACGTCGATGGTGGACCTTCCGTTGATGGCCAGGCTCCTCGATGCGCTGCGTCCCGACGCCCGTCTGGTGCTCGTCGGCGACCCTTTCCAGTTGGCCAGCGTCGAGGCCGGTGCGGTGCTCGGCGACATCGTCGGCCCCTTGGCCCGTGGTGCCGCCTCCGCCGCGGGCGCCACCGGACCGCTTACCGACAACATCGTGGTGCTCGAGCGGGCGCGCCGCTTCGCTGCCGACTCGGCCATCGCATCTCTCGCCGACGCGGTGCGATCCGGAGACGCCGCCCGGTCGATGCAGGTACTGAGAGATTCGGCATCGACCGAGGTCCATTGGATCGACCCGAACGACGAGCCGGCGATGCGGGAGCTGTACCAGGTAGTGACAGCCAACGCCGCCGACGTCGTGCGGGCCGCCATGTCCGGTGACGCGGAAACGGCGATGTCGACCGCGCTCGAGCTCAAGGTCCTGTGCGGAACGCGCTACGGGCAGCTGGGGTCGTACGCGTGGCGCGACCTCATCGAACGTCGTCTCCGGCGGCTCGTCGGCGGAATCCGAACCGATCGAAGGTGGTACGTCGGCCGTCCCATCATCATCACCCGGAACGACTACCTGACCGGGGTCTTCAACGGGGACACCGGGATCCTCGTACAACGCGATGGTCGCCCGGTCGTGGCCTCGCCCGCAGCAGAGTCCTTCCGGGAACTGGCGACCTCTCAGCTCGACGAGGTGGAGACATGGTGGTCAATGACGATCCACAAGAGCCAGGGTTCGGAGTTCACCCACGCAGTGATCTCGCTGCCGCACGCCGAGTCTCGGATCTTGACGAACGAGCTGCTCTACACAGGCATCACCCGGGGCAAGGAGCGGGTGACCGTCATCGCCACCGAGGAAGCGCTGACCACCGCCATCAACCGTCCGATCACCAGGGCGTCGGGCCTGCAGGACCGGCTCTGGCGGTAGCCCCCGATCCCCGCGTCGGTTCTGTCGCCCCATCCTCACGATCAGAGTGTCGCGATGCTGTGCCCCCGGTTCGCGCCGCTCAGTCGCCTGGCACTCCCAGAATGCATGCCGAGATTCGATCAGCGAGCGGAGCGGAGTCAGGTACGCCGAAGAACGCTTCCTCGGTCTCGCCGAGGTCGAGTGGCTCACCGATGAGCCGACGGGTGATGTCGCCGATCAGGACATAGCGACGTCGCGGATTGTCGGCTCGGTGTTGTTCGAGAATCGGAGCGACCAGCTGTAGCCATCGCTCAGCGACGGCCACCGGATCAGGAGCATTGCGGTCCGGGTGAGGGGCAGCGATGCCAGCAAGTGCGCTCCAGCGTGCCGCCGTCACCTCGTCGGCAGATCGCTGGGACTGCAGCTGCCAGGCCGTGGTGGCCGTTCGCATCTGTTCAAGAGCTCGCTGCATACGTCGGGGGAGCAGGGCGATTTCAGCGGCTGCTGCTTCCTCGAGGCAGACATCGAGCCAGTGAACGGCTGCCGCGTCAAGTCGGCGGTTCGGTGGCTCGTCGGAGAGGTGGATGCGGAGCTGGTCGGCGACGTCGTCCAGGCGGGTGTGACAGGTCGATGACAGGGGATCGATGAACATCCATCGTGGCGCACCGTGCGACGCTGACCGCACCGACAGGAATGCCCATGGATCGGTCGAGGTGATCGGAGCGACACGTGCCATCACCCGTGCGCCTGTGCGTCGGTACGACGAGTACTCGTCGGGGCCGATCAGCGCATCAGGACCCGTGGCGAGTCGACGCACCGGATCAATGGCATCGAACAGATCATCGGTGGGGCGCGACATGAGTTCTTCGACCTCTCGCTGGACCTGCTCGACATCGATGACCGAGTCATCGATGTCGTCCACGAGTTCGCCGACGAGCTGCGGAATCGGGAGGTTCGACCCGAGCAGCGACTCACTCTCCTCGGCTCGTCGCGCAAGCCGCTCGTTCGCCCGCGTTGCGAACGACAATCCGTCGCGGGGCCACCACGCCTCAATGGCGTCGTGGGGGCTGTCCATCCGATCGACCCGACCTACGCGCTGCTCTGCGACCCTCAGCGTGGTCGGCAGGTCGAGGTGCGCGATCGCAGCCGCTCCCTGGAGGTTGAGTCCTTCGTTCATCGCGTCAGAACACAGCGCAATGGCATGCCCCTCCGCCGTCGGAGCGAACAGCTTCTCCACGCGTTCGCGTCCCTTCTGGGCCTGGCCGGTGGCGATGAGCACCTCACAGCCGGCATCACCCAGCAGCGAGCGCAACACACTGAGGGTGATGAGATGCTGATCAAAGGCGAGCACTCGGTTGTGGCGCGACGCGAGCTCAACGAGCATCGCCGCCTTGTGTTGCTCTCGAGCGTCCGAGATGTCAACCAGCGCTGCGGCGATTTGCTCGTAGCGCCGCTGTTCGTCGCGGCATTCCTGCCGCCAGGCATCGACATCGGTGAGCCAGTCCGGCACGTCGCAGTCGAGCTCGAGTTCGGGAGGATTGCCGGCACTTCTCTCGCTGACCTTGCGGATCGTGTCACCTGTCTCCGAGCTCTTGAATCCTTGTACTAGACCGAACTTCACGGACGCTGCCTCGGTGCCGTGCAGGTGCTCGTAGAGCGCAGCGCGGGATGACCGGAGCGCGCCCAGCACGTGATGGGTCGCGAGGCCTGCGGCTGACGCGAGGCGGAACCGGAGCCACCTCTCATCTCCGACGATCTGCTGCAGCGCCTTCGGGACTGCGATTCGGTGGGGGAGCCATCCGATCCCGCTGAGTTCTGAGGTGAGCCGGCGGATTTCATCTGCGGCAACGCTGTCGCTGTCCGTCTCGCCCGTGTCGTAGGTGCGCGCCAAGTGCTTGGGGTAGCGACAGACCCGACCGGTGACCGGATGGACGTAGGCATCGGTGTCCAGATCGACCAGCCCGTTGATCTGGGACTTGGTCCTGCGCAGCGTGAACCGCTGGATCTCTGAACGCAGGCCGAGCTCCTCTTCCGGGGTGAGCCCGCTCGAAGAGCCCCGTCGTTCGAGGCGCTGCAGCGTTTCGTGGGTGGAGTCCTCGAAGTTGTCGGGCCCGAGAAGCGCCACCAGGTCGAGAAGGTCGGTGGCACCGCGGCTGATCGGTGTGGCCGTGAACAACAGCACGTGGTCGGCGAGGTTCTGGCGGAGGAACCTGCTGCGGTTCGAGCCCCGGTTGAGAAAATTGTGCGCCTCATCCACGGCCAACAGCTGAGCGCCACGGACGGCCCGCTGTTCGTAGCGAGGGTCATCGACGCTGGAGCGGCTGAGCTTGCCGTGCGAGACCGTGTTGATCGTGAGCCCGCACGCCACCGCTTCGTGCCTCCAGGTGTCTTCCACCGCAGGGGGACACACGAGCACGGTGAGCCCGCTGCGAACTCGTCCAGTCGCCCACAGCCGGTCCTGGACCGCCCGGACGAGGTGGGCGCCCATCTTCGTCTTGCCGGAGCCCGTCGCGTCGGCAACCAATACGCTTCCGACGTTGTCGATGATCCACATTGCCTGCGCGATACCCACGAGCTGCGAGGGCCACAGCCGGACACCACCGCCGGCAACTCGACGTAGGTAGTCGGCTGCCCATTCGCCTTCGAGTAGCTCGGCGCATGCCCGAGCGAGCGCTTCCTGCCATGTGACCACCCGAAGCAGCTGCTCGAGCAGCGCTGCGAATTCCTGGGTCCAGTCCGTCCCAACGTCCCACAGGTTGGTTCCGACAGAGGCGAGCTCCCGGTACCGCTGCGTATCGGTGCTTCGCTCGAAGCGGGCGTTCACTTCGACTTGTGAACTCAGCCCATAGCCAGTGAAGTTGCTCGAGCCCGTCGTGGCCGCTTCGTCGCCGACGAAGACCTTGGCGTGCAGCGGCGAGTTGCCGTGAACGATTCGGAACTCGACACGCTCGTTGCTCACAGCCTCCATGGCGAGAAGGACCTGTGCGGAGAGACGCAGCGAGACGCCTCGTTCGAGCCAATAGCGCTCCACCTCGTCGGTGAACGCCACAGAGGGTTCGGCGAAGGAGCGTTTGTTCGATGGGAAGGGCTCGGCGCCGAGAACCACCCGAATCTGGCCGTCGTGCCCGTGGCGAGACCAGTCGGCGATGAACTGAATGAACTCGCCGATGGAGGAGTAGCCGGCGACCAGCAAGGGGTGTCTCGACGACTCCAGGTCGTGCCAGACAATGCTGCGCACCTTCGCACTTGCCCTGTTGAGAGGGAACCGCTCTTGCGACGGCCACTCGAACGCGTCGAGTCGCTGGAGCACTTGGCCAGACGGGTCGACTGAGAAGAGGTCCGGCTGCTGTGGGCCGTGCTTCGCACGCTTCGCCATTACATCTCCTTCCGGCCTCCCGCTCGCAGCCAGT